>Ga0194131_10010107_pt1 | contig 11676 bp, 10 predicted proteins | sample TA2KigO120mmetaG_FD_148631 | JGI IMG/M metagenome (GOLD analysis project Ga0194131, IMG submission 148631) | Freshwater microbial communities from Lake Tanganyika, Tanzania - TA2015053 Kigoma Offshore 120m | ecosystem: Environmental > Aquatic > Freshwater > Lake | place: Tanzania: Lake... | reverse complement strand
TTTGTGGCCGGATCCAGCCTCCTGGCCACTTCGACCGCGGACGCGCAAGGACGCGGAGGCCGCGGACCGCGCGACACGACGCGCGGATTCCCGATCAACGATCCGCAGGTGATCGCCAACTGCACGGGCTGTCACATGCGCGACACGAGCGGAATCATCCAGCGCCTCTCGTTCATGCGGAAGACGCCCGAAGGTTGGGAGACGTCGGTGCGCCGCATGGCATCGTTGAACGGCGTGACGCTCGATCCGGCCGACGCGCGCGGCATCGTGCGGTATTTCTCGAACGCGCAGGGCCTTGCACCCGGCGAGATGCGTCCCGGGCGGTTCGAGGCCGAGCGCCGGATGCTGCAGTTCCGCTACGCAGCGGACGCGCTGACCGAGCGCACGTGCCGCGCCTGTCACTCGCTTGGTCGCGTGATCACGCAGCGCCGCACGCGCGACGAGTGGGACCTGCTGCTCGCCACGCACCGCGGGTTGTATCCCGACGCCGACTTCCAGGGGTTCCGGCGCGGTGCGCCGGCTCCGCCGGACAGCGCGGGCGCGCCGCACCCGATGGATGCCGCCGTCTCGCACTTGTCGCGCGTGTTCCCGCTGCGCACGCCGGAGTGGACGCAGTGGTCGGGCTCCATGCGGTTGCCGTCACTCGATGGCGCATGGACGCTGGCCGGTTCGCACCCCGGACGCGGCGCGTTCTACGGGCGCCTCACGATCACCAAGGTCCCGAACACCACGGATGAGTTCACCACGCGCGCGACGTACCGGTACGTGAAGGACGGCAAGACGGTCACGCGCACGGGGCGCAGCATCGTGTACACGGGCTTTCAGTGGCGCGGACGCTCCGCGGAGACGCCGGCCGACAGCGGCATGCGCGAGGTGATGTTCATTGAGCCCGGCTGGCAGGAGATGTCGGGCCGCTGGTTCCGCGGCGGCTACGACGAGATCGGCGTGGACGTGTCACTCACGCGCGTGACGGCGGCGGCGGCGATCGCCGGGTTCTCCAAGCGCGCGCTCAAGACCAACACCAAGGCGCAGGACCTGACCCTTTACGGTGTCAACCTGCCGCTGCAGACTCAGGCGGCGGCGCTGGACTTCGGGCCGGGCATCCGCGTGACGAGCGTCTCGCGTTCGACCGCCGACTCGATCGTCATGAAGGTGGACGTGGACTCGGCGGTCACGCTGGGCTCGCGCGACCTGTTCTTCGCGAATGTGTCGAAGCGCGCCGCGATCAACGTGTACGACAAGGTGAGCCGCATCAAGGTGACGCCGAACGCCGGCCTCGCCCGCGTCGGTGGGATTCGGTTCCCGCGACAGTTGCAGCAGTTCGAGGCAACCGCCTGGCACAATGGCGCCGATGCGAAGCCGGACACGGACGATGACTTCGAGATCGGACCGGCCGACGTCACGTGGAGCATGGAAGAGTACGGCGTCACGTATGCCGACGATGACCTCAAGTTTGTCGGCACGCTCGACGCCACGGGCCTATTCACGCCGAACGTTGACGGGCCGAACACGCAGCGGAGCGGGAATCGCAACAACATCGGCGACATCTGGGTGGTCGCCACCTGGCAGCCACCGGAATCCGGAGCGCGGCCGATCCGCGCGCGTGCGCATCTGGTCGTCACCGTACCGCTCTACATGCGATTCGATCCGGGAGTGCGGGCAGTTCCATGATTGACGGCACCGCGACCGCCGAGCCGCAGACGGTTTCGCGACGCTCCACGCGCTTTCGGCGCGGGGAGTTTCACGCGTTCGCGGGCGATGGCGCGCCGTTCGTGTACATGACGCCCTCGGCGGCGGTGTACCGGCTCGACGACGCATCGGTCGCCGTGCTCGACACGCTGGCCCAGGGTGACTGCAGTCCCGACGAACTCGCGCAGGCGTTGCGATCGCGCTTCCCGCTTCCCGAGGTGAAGGAAGCCATCGAGGAGCTCGTGCGCATCCGCGCGGTCGAGGCGTTCCTCGAGACCCCTCGCAAGGCACCGCCTGCAGAACTTCCCGCGCCGTCGCCGGCCGCGCTGCAGCGCGCATCGGGCAAGCGTGTGCCGCTCTCGACGCTCGTCATGAACGTGACGAGCAAGTGCAACCTCTCCTGCGCCTACTGCTATGAGTATGGCGAGGATCGGCTCAGCGAGGCGTCCGACAAACCGCGCTTCATGGATGAACCCACGGCGCGCGCCAGCGTGGACTTCATGTTCGCCGAGTCGGGCGACCAGAAGCTGGTCAACCTGACGTTCTTCGGCGGCGAGACGCTGCTCAACTTCAAGGTGCTCAAGGCCGCGCTCGGTTATGCGCGTGAACGCGGCGCCACGCTCGGCAAGCGCGTCGAGGCCAGCCTGACCACGAACGCGACGCTGTTGCGTTCGGAGATCATTGACTGGCTGGTCGAGAACGACGTCGGTGTCACCGTCTCGATGGACGGGAACAAGGAGCAGCAGGACACGTTCCGCGTCTTCAAGGGCGGAATGGGCAGCTACGGCACGGTTGCGCCGAACGTAAAGGAACTCTTGGCGCGGCACACGCGGCGCCCGGTCGGCGCGCGCGTCACGCTCACCAAGCAGAACCTGGACGTGCGGAGCATCTACGACCACCTGGCCCACACGCTCGGCTTCTGGGAAGTGGGCTTCGCCCCGGTTACGACGTCGTGGCAGCGCGACTACGCGATCCAGGAAGACGGCTTCTACGACATGCTGACGCAGTTCCAGTCGCTGGCGGCCGAGTATCTCGAGTTTGCGCTCGCGGGCAAGCGGCACAAGTTCTCGAACGTGCGCGACACGCTCGAGGAGATCCACAAGGGACTGAACAAGTCCCACCCGTGTGGCGCCGGAATGGGCCTGATGGGCGTCGCGACGGACGGCGATGTGGCGCTCTGCCACCGGTTTGCCGGCTCCGACGCGCACAAGCTGGGCACGGTGCACGGCGGCGTGGATCACGACAAGCAACAGGCGTGGCTGGCCGAGCACCATATCGCGACGAAGACCGACTGCAAGACCTGCTGGGCGCGACCGCTTTGCGCCGGCGGCTGTTATCACGAAGCACACACGCGCTACGGCGACACGCACCGTCCCAACCTGCACTACTGCGAATGGATCCGGAGCTGGACGAACACCTGTCTCGAGGTGTACGGCACGATCGCGGCGAAGCGTCCCGAGTTCCTGCAGCAATTCGACTGAGCGACAGAGGAGCGATCCCATGGCACGAGTGCAACCGATCAACAAGAAGGCCCGCCGCGTAGACGCGGACACGCTCGCAACGCCACTCGCCGCCGCTGCCGCACCGGATGCCGCAGCCGGCAACGACGTGGTAGCGCTGCAGCAGGGCGGGGCCCCGACCGGACCGAACATTCCGCTGGGCTGCTCGTTCGTGTTCTCGCCCGGCTGGGAAGTGGACTCGAGCGGTGGAACCGCCGGCCTCTGCCAGCCCGTCGAGCGCGACCTCTACGATTGCTACATCACGTGCTTCTGGCCGGTGCACGTGCCCGACCTCTACAACCACGCGCCCGACTGGACCGCGAAATGCGCGGCCGCCCAGAAGGACTGGCGCAAGATTGACCTGATCTTCCCATGAGATTCGACATGTCCACAGGCGCCCGAGCGGCGTTCGCTGCAAGTGCGGTTGCCGTTGCGTTGGCGGTCGTGTCGCCGGACGCGCGCGCCCAGGCGAACGGCACGTTCTACATGGGCACGTACAGCGACAAGATCCTCGTCATTGACGAGGCCACGCTGGCCGTGCGCGATTCCATCAAGCTTTCGATCGGCATCCCGACCTCGCTGGTGCTCTCGGCCGATCGCAAGCGCGCCTATGTGCGCAATCCGCGTGGCGACAAGGTCGAGATCCTGGACCTCGCCTCGCGAAAGTCGCAGGGCACCTTCTCGCTCAACTCAGGCGAGTCCACGGTGCAGATATGGGGCATGAACGTGGACCCCAAGGAGCGCTTCGCCGTGCTCTTCGTGAAGACGTACAAGAAGCTGATGGACCGCTACGAGATCGGCGCGCCCACGCTCCTGCGGTACGACCTCGCGAAGAAGGCCGTGACCGACACGATCGCCTGGCCGAACGGTCAGGAGCGCGAGAATGTCCAGATCATCTTCTCGCCCGCCGGCGATTTCATGTACTTCTTCACGAACGACGACGTGCTGGTGTACGACGCCGCCACGCTGAAGGAGGTGGACAAGTGGGACCTCGCCCAGAGCTTCTATGAAGAGGGCATGGGCCGCATCAACGCCGGCTTCGGCTCGGACATCTACGAGGAGCCGGGGTTCTACACCAACCTCTTCCGCGTCAGTGATCCGGTGAACCGTCGCCTGCTGATGGGCGTCGCGCGCGTGGACCTCGCGAAGCGTTCGGTGGATTTCTACACGCTGGGGCCGAGCCAGCCGGTGAGTTTCCGGCTCGCGCCGGGGAAGCGGCGCGCGTACGGGATCCTGAGCGAAGTGGGGAACTACCAGTTCTGGAGCTTCGACCTGGAGAATCGCCGCGTCATCGGGAAGACGGAGTTCGCCGGACGTTCGCGCATGGGGCTCACGATCGCGACCAGCGGCTCGCATTTGTACATCCACACCGCCGGCAACACGATTGACGTGTACGATGCGGAGACGTTCCGGAAGGTTCGGACCGCCGAGTACAACGACGACATGACGTTTATCGCGCTGGTGCCGGGCCCACGTCCCTGATCGCGCCAGACGTACGCCGGGCGCTTGGGTACGTCGCGCCCTACCGTTGGCGGTTGGTTGCGGTGCTGGCTTTCTCGCTGGCCGGCACCGCGCTTTCACTCACGCTGCCGTACCTGTTTCGCGCGTTCGTGGATCGCGCACTGGTCGGCCGCGATGCGACCGCGCTCGTTGAAATCGTAAGCCTGTTCTTCGGCATTACGCTCGCGAGCTTCGCCATCAACGTCGCGAGCGGACTGCGCTACACACGCATCTCGGCGGAGATCCTGTTCGACATGCGGCTGGCGCTCTTCCGCCACCTGCAGGCGCTCTCGCCGCGGTTCTATGCGCGCATGCCGCTGGGCCAGATCGTCTCGCGCCTCAACAATGATGTCGGCGAGATCCAGCGGGTGGTCACCGAGGTGGCGCTCGCCTGGGTGAGCAACGTGCTGTTCCTCGTCGGGACCGTCGTGATCCTCGTCATGCTGGATCCCGTGCTCTTCGCCGCGAGCCTGGCGGTTGTGCCGTTCGCGTTTTGGGCGCTGGTGCGGTACCGGACCAAACTCGAGCGCTCGATTCGCGACATGCGCGACGAAAGCGCCGCGATGGGCACGTTCCTCATTGACACGCTGCAAGCGATGAAGCTCGTGGTGGGCCTCAATGCGCAGGAACGCGAGGCCGTCCGGTTCCGCGCGCGCAACGACGGGTTCGTCACGGCGCTCATGGCCATGCGCCAGCTCACGTTCCTCGCCGGCGGGCTCCCAGGGCTCCTGTTGACCCTCGGCAGCGCAGCGGTGCTCTTCCTCGGCGGCATGCGCGTGATCGAGCAGCAGATCACCGTCGGCACGCTCATCGCGTTCGTGGCGTACCAGGTGCGGCTCCTATCGCCCATCCAAGGTTTGATGGGCCTGTACGCGGGCATAGCCACGGCTCGCGTGTCGCTGGGTCGTGTGCAGGAAATCCTCGACGTCGCGCCCGAGGTAGTCGAGAAGCCGGGTGCGCCGGCGATTGCCACCGCGCGCGGCGAAGTCGTGCTGCGCAACGTCACGATCGCGCACGGGCGACCCGAGCCCGTGCTGGACCGCGTGAGCGTGACGGTCCGCGCCGGGGAACGCGTCGCGATCGTCGGGGCGAGCGGAGCGGGGAAGAGCACGATCGCGGACCTGCTCGCGCGGCACCTCGACCCCGACAACGGCGCCGTCGTGCTCGACGGGCATGACCTGCGCGACATGCGCGTCGCGGACGTCCGTCGCCACGTGGTCGTGCTCGACCAGGAACCATTCGTCTTCAACGCGTCAATTGAGGACAACCTGCGGTTCGCACGTCCGGATGCCAGTGAAGGCGACATCCGGGAAGCGCTGCAAGCGAGCGGGTTGTCCGAGTTCGTCGCGCGCTGCCCGGACGGTGTCAAGACGATTGTCGGCGAACGGGGCCGTGCGCTCTCAGCGGGTGAGCGGCAGCGGCTGGCGATCGCACGGGCGTTCCTTGCCGACCCCACGGTGTTGGTGCTCGACGAAGCAACCGGTGCACTCGACCCGGCAACCGAGTCCGAGGTCGTTGCCGGATACGACGCCGTGATGCGCGGACGCACCACTGTCGTGATTACGCATCGCGAAGCGCTGGCCTCGCGCGCCGAGCGCGCGGTTGTGCTCGAGCGCGGCAGCGTGGCTGCCGAGGGCGCGCCGGGCGCGCTGGCGGAATCGGGCGGGCCGTGGCGCCGCGTATTCGCGTAGCAGTCGTGGACAGCGGGATCGCGTTCCCGCACCCGCACATCTCGGCAGTCGGCGTTGGCACGGCGCTGGTGGGCGAACGTGCGGGCACCGCGGGCGCTGCGGACACTATGGACCGGATCGGGCACGGGACCGCCGTGGCAGCCGCGGTCAGCGAGAAGGCGCCGCAGGCGGAACTCATCCCCGTGCGCGTGTTCGAACGAACGTTGCAGACGAACGCCGATGTCCTCGCGGCGGCCATCCGCTGGGCGGCGGACCACGATTGCGCGCTGATCAACCTCTCACTCGGAACGCAAAACGCGGAACGCGACGCGCTCCTCCGTGATGCCGTTGCCTACGCGAGCAAGAAAGGGTCGCATGTCATCGCCGCGTACGAATCTGAGGGCGCTCGCTGGCTGCCGGGTGCACTCGCGGACTGTGACGGGATATTACGCGTGGTGGGAGACGCAACGATCGAACGCGATGCACTGCGCTCAGAAGTCCGGGACGGTCTAGCGTGCGTGGCCGCATCGGTCTATGCTCGCCCAATCCCCGGCGTGCCGCCCGAACGAAACCTGCACGGTGTATCATTTGCGGTAGCGAACGTCACCGGGTTGTTGGCGCGCGGGCTCAGTGACGGCCGTACGGTGACTGAAATCCTGGGAGCGTGATCATGAATGTTCGGCGCCGGTGGACAACTGTGCTCAGCGCGTTCGCGACCGTATTGCTGGCGGTCGCGGTGGCTACGCGGAGTGCCGGCGCCCAAGTGCGCATCACGCTTCCGTCATGGCACGAGCCGATCGTGCTGGACACGCTGAAGCAGGACTATCCGTTGAACGCCGAGCCCGCCGCCGTGTATTCGGCCGTGTTGAAGGCTTTCGGTGAACTCGAGATCCCGACCGGGCGCACCGACAGCAAGGCGGGGATCGTCGGCAGCGAACGGTTCGAGAAGACGCGCAACCTGGCCAAGGCGCCGCTGTCGCGGTGGTTCAGCTGTGGCGAGTCCGCCACCGGGCCCAATGCCGACGCCTACCGACTGAGCATCGCGATCGCCGCGTGGGTTCAGCCGAGTGCGGGCGGTGGGACCACGCTTGGGGTCGCCGCGGTTGCGAGCGCGCAGGACTTTGGCGGGGTAGCGAAGCGCCCGACCCAGTGCGGCAGCACCGGGCTCCTGGAACAGCGGATTGCCACCACCGTCGAGAAGCTGCTGAAGTAGCCGTACCCGCGAATGCCTGACTTAGCGAGAGCGCGCGCGTGAGCGCGACTGCCGCAGCCGCCCGGACGCGAGCGCCCTACACGGTGCACCTTGCGCTTGCCGTCGTGTCACTGCTCTTCGGTGGCAACTATTTCGCCGCGAAGATCGCGATGCGCGAGGTGGCGCCGCCGGCACTGGTTGTCCTTCGCGCGTGGGGTACGACGGCGATCCTCTTCGCCTGGATGTCCGCTGTGCGGCCTTCGGTCCCGCGCAGCCCGCTGAGCCGCAAGGACCTGGTCCAGCTCTTCGTGCTCAGCGTACTCGGCGCGTCCATCAACCAGTACTGCTTCCTCGAAGGCCTCTCGCGCTCCACCGCCACGAACGCGGGGATCATCTTCATGATCAATCCCGTGCTCACGATGGCGTTCGCCGTGCTGCTCAAGCGCGAAACGGCGTCACCGCGCGCGATGTTGGGTGTGGCACTGGGCGTCGTCGGTGCGACCCTGATGATCGTCCCGCGCGGCGGCTTCGACATGTCCGCGCGCGCGGCCGGTGGGAATGCGCTCCTCGTGCTCGGCAGCGTGACGTACGCGCTCTACCTCGTCCTCGCGCGCCCGATCCTCGCGCGCCTCGACCCGATCCGCGTCATGAGCTGGGTGTTCCTGTTCGCGGGCCTCACGATCCTGCCGATCGGCCTGCGGGACCTTTCGACGTTGTTCGGGACCGGGCTCTCTCCCGCTGGGCTCGGGGCCGTCCTCTACGCGGTTGTCGGCGCGACGGTGATCCCGTACGTACTCAACACGTGGGCACTCGCGCGCGTGCAGTCGTCCATCGTCTCGGTGTACATCCTGATCCAGCCCGTGGTCGCCGCGTTCCTTGGCTACACGTTCCTCGGCGAAACGCTCGCGCCGAATGCGGCGCTCGCGGCCGCGCTGGTGCTGGCGGGTGTCGCGCTTACGGCCTGGCGCCCCGCGCCGGCGGAAGCACCGGCACCACCGGCATCGCGATGATCGCGCCGTAGGTCGGCGCTTGTCCGCCGCGGCCAGCCGCGGCAAGGTCGCTCATCGGCTGCACCAGCGGGACCGCATGGTATCCGGGGACCGCGGCCGGGTGCGCGCGGCAGACAAAACAGCTGCGAATGAACACGGCCCGTTCGTCCTGCGGCAGCGCCGCTACCGACGCCGCGAACCTGGCGAGCCCGCTGCCCAGGTACTGCTCGACGTTCGACGTGTAGAACACGCCGACCCGCTCATTCGCGCGCCGCAGCCAGTCCGCGATCGCGACCAGCGCCTTCGCCCCGGCGAAATCGCCCGTCACCGGGATGATCAGGTTGCGCGCATGCAGGTCCTTCACCGCGCGAAACCGCACTTCACTGGCGAGGTAGCTCGCGGAGCGCCCCTCGGCGTCCCGCTCGGTCAGCAACCGCGCGAGGTCCGGGTGGTACGGCTGGGGCGCTCGCCCAAATGTGTTGAACCGCAGCGCCGGCCCCGCCTGCATGAAGGCTTCGTGAAACCGCGCGATCGTCGCGCGATCACCGGCCGACACGAGGCCTGGCCATCGACCCAACTCAGCCGCGACCACCGCGCGCGCCGCGGACCGTGATGCCGAATCGCCGCGCGCCGCGGCCGCCCACGCGACGAGCGAGTCAATCGGCTTGGCATTCCACGACGAGTCCGATGGCAGCGGCCTGCCGAAGAGCAGGGCGAGATACTCCACCCGGCTGCGCGCCCGCGCAAACAGCGCCTTGAACATCAGGTGCTCGAGCATGTTGTCGCGACGGATGTCCAGGACAAACGCGACACGCGGCCGCAGCTCTGCGATATACGAAAAGTTCTGGTCCGGCCCGACCCCGATGTACGCGCTCCCGGCCAGTCCGCGCGTCCGGAGCACGGAGAGAGGGATGAGGTACGAGTCCTCGTTCGTGATGAGGTTGTCGGTGTCGAAATACCCGCCGGGCTCCGAGAGTGTCGCGACCAGAGCGGCGAAGGCGGAATCGGGGACGGCGCGTGGTGCCTGCGCCGGAAGCCGCGCGGCGAAACTACCCACTGCGAGCGCGAGCGCGGCCAGGCCTACCGTGAAGGTCCGCGCCCGTCGCGCGTGATGAGTCAGGGCACACAGGTGCATGTTCTATAGTATGCTACGGAAACCGCAGCGCGGCGCAGCGACGGCCGCGCCGCGAACACCGAACACCGACCTCGATGACCGAACACGCACCACCAGTCGCGTCCGCTCGCGAAGCATTGCGCTACATGGTTGCCGTCGTCGCCTATCGCGGTGCGAAGGCGCTTTGCGGCGCACCGGCCGATTTCGGCGCCTTCTCCGCGGGCAACGGGTCACGCACTGCGCTCAAGATCCTCGCGCACACCAACGATCTCTACGATTGGGCGCAGTGCCTGGCGAAGGGCGAATGGAAATGGCGCGATTCGGTGCCCGGAACCTGGGACGCCGAGGTCGCGCGCTTTCACGCCGGGCTCGCGGCGTTCGATTCCCACCTCGCGAGCGACGCGCCGCTTGGCTACCCCGCCGAGAAGTTCATGGCGGGCCCGATCGCGGATTCGCTGAACCACATCGGGCAGGGCAACCTGCTCAGGCGGCTGGCCGGCTCGCCCGTGCGCGGCGAGAGTTACGCGCGCGCGGACATCGTCGTGGGTCGCCTTGGGCCCGACCAGGCGGCACCCCGGGCGGAGTTCGACTGAGCACCCCGGTCGCCGCCCCAAAGGGAAGCCCCGTCAAGGGCCTCCGTTCCGATGCCTGCCTCGTAACCCGTTGCCATCCATGCACTTAGTCACCCCCACCGACCACCGATCACCGACCACCCAAAACTCGATTAAGTTTCTCCCTCAGTAGAAGGGGAGTAGCTACGCAGCCCAGCACACCGGACTGCGCGGGCACATCGTCAAGACTGCGGGCGCGATCAACCATGCGACCGCACGGTGTACCCGGGTCGGAGCGGCACGGCAGCCGCTGACCAGGCGAGACCTTCGCGGTGTTCGGACTTTTTCAATGTCCGGAACGCGGAGGCCTCGCCTTTCGCGTATCCGGGCAACAACGGAGGGAGTACAGATGAACAACATGAAAGTCTTCGTCCTGATGGCGGGCATGACCGCCCTGTTCGGCGCGATCGGCGCGTCGCTCGGCGGCCAGAGCGGCATGATGATGGCGCTGCTGATGGCCGGCGGCATGAACGTCTTCATGTATTACTCGTCGTCGAAGATGGTGCTGCGCATGTACAACGCGCGCGTCGTCGCGCCGGCGGATGCGCCTGAGCTCTACGAGATGGTGGACCGGCTGCGCCAGCGCGCCGCGCTCCCGATGCCGACTGTCGCGATCGCGCCGCACGACCAGCCGAACGCGTTCGCGACGGGCCGGAATCCGGAGAACTCCGTCGTGTGCGTGACCGAAGGGCTGCTCAAGCTCGTGAATCGCGAGGAGCTCGAGGGCGTGATCGCGCACGAACTCGCGCACATCAAGAATCGTGACATGCTGCTGCAGACGGTCACGGCGACGATGGCGGGCGCGATCGGCATGCTGGCGAACTTCGCGATGTTCTTCGGCGGCGGACGTGACGGCGAAGATCGCAACCCGATCGCCGGCCTCGCGGTGATGATCATCGCACCGCTCGCCGCGTCGCTCATCCAGATGGCGATCAGCCGCCAGCGCGAGTTCAAGGCGGACCAGGTCGGCGCCGAGATCTCGGGGAACCCGCAGGGGCTCGCGAGTGCACTCCGCAAGCTCGAGGCGTACTCGAAGCGCATCCCGATGGATGTCGCTCCGGCCGCCGCTCCGCTGGCGCAGGTGAACCCGCTCGCCGCGCACGGCGGGGGCATGATGTCGCTGTTCTCGACGCACCCGAGCACCGAGCAGCGCGTCGCGAAGCTGCTCGCGATGTAACGGCCAAGCGGTCACGGCAAGAAAAAACGGAGGCGAGCACCATGCTCGCCTCCGTTTGCTTTGCGGATCAAGGCGTCCTGCTACGGTACCACGCGAGCCGGTTGCGGGATGTCGTTCCAGTTGATCACCGAGTTGAAGATCATGTTGAACTCGCCGTGGTTCTGCCAGCGGTAGATCGGGTTGTTCGAGAACATGATCACGCGGCCCTTGCCCTTGTACGCGGCCGGGATGTCCA
>Ga0194131_10010099_pt1 | contig 11687 bp, 11 predicted proteins | sample TA2KigO120mmetaG_FD_148631 | JGI IMG/M metagenome (GOLD analysis project Ga0194131, IMG submission 148631) | Freshwater microbial communities from Lake Tanganyika, Tanzania - TA2015053 Kigoma Offshore 120m | ecosystem: Environmental > Aquatic > Freshwater > Lake | place: Tanzania: Lake... | reverse complement strand
AAATGAGATAGCCATGCCCCCTTCGGGATTTTTCAAATCGCTCACCCTGTTGGGCCCCGGCATCGCCATTGCCGCCACGGGTGTGGGGGCGGGCGATTTTATCTCCTCCACCAACGCCGGTGCAAAATACGGCCATATCCTTCTGTGGGCGGCCATCTACGGGGCCATACTCAAGTTTGCGCTCAACGAAGGCGTCGCCCGGTGGCAGTTGGCGACTGGTACGACCGTACTGGAAGGATGGGGCGAACGGTTCGGGCGTCCCATGCAGTACTTCTTTCTTACCTATCTTGTAATTTGGTCCTTCTCGGTCGGAAGCGGGTTGATCTCCGCGTGCGGCCTGGCCGGTCATGCGCTGTTTCCTCAGCTTTCGGTCACCACCTGGGGTATCCTCCACTCTCTCGCCGGTCTCGTAATCGTATGGTACGGACGATACGGCTCATTCGAGCGGATCATGAAGTGGATGGCCGGTCTCATGTTTTTTTCGTTTATCCTGAGTGCCGTGCTGCTGGGGCCAAACATCCCAGAAATACTGCGCGGCATTGCCGTACCTGTCGTACCAACAGGGTCGGTCGCTTCCATCCTGAGCGTACTCGGCGGAATCGGAGGAAGTCTGACCATCCTGTGCTACGGATACTGGATTCGCGAGGTGGGACGCACGGACGTCTTGTGGCTGCGCGGCATCCGTATCGACCTCGCTTCGGCGTATCTACTGACGGGCTTGTTTGGCGTGGCCGTCAACGTACTCGGCGCACAAATCAAACCGGAAGCGGCGGGGAGCCAAGCTATTCTCACCAGCATGGGCGACCAAATGGATGCGGCGCTGGGACCTGCGGGTCGGTATATGCTGTATATCGGTTTCTGGGGGGCCGTTGCCACATCGCTGCTCGGCGTCTGGCAGGGGATTCCGTATATGTTTGCCGATTTCGTATCGCTTGTGAAAAAAACAGAAGGGCCGGCGCGCGAAGCGATCGTCGCCCAGACCTCGCCCTATTACCGGGGATTTCTCCTGTTTCTCGCTTTTCCCACTATGTCGATGCTACTGCTCAAACAACCCGTGTCGGTGGTATTGGTCTACACGGTCATCGGCGCGCTTTTCATGCCGTTTCTGGCCGCCACCTTGCTCTACATGAACTCTAAACAGGCATGGATCGGATCGCTGAGAAACGGATGGGCCGCCAACACGGCCATTCTGTTGGCACTGGCGCTCTTCGCTTATCTAAGCGTGATCGAAGTGTGGGAGTTTTTAGCAAAACCCTTTGGCGGATGACACCGCCTGTGCAACATGGATTCCTCTTTGAATCCTGACCGCCGACATGCCCACCTTGCGGCCCAATCGGCCATCGATGCGAGCGAAAAAGACTTCGCATGCGGAGCCATCGACGAGGCTACCCGTTTGGATCGCGTGACGGACGCCCTGGCGTCGGCCTATCTGATCAAGGACGATCCCAGGTGGGGATCCGGGTTTGACGGAGACGCCGAACTGTGGCGTCAAGCACGGGAATTGGTCGTTGATGCGGTCGCCCGTGACGGAACCTTTCTGGATGTGGGATGCCCCAACGGGCATCTGATGGAATGCGTAGCCGTATGGGCGGCAGAGCGTGGGTATCGGCTTGTGGTCTACGGTCTCGAACACAGCACGGCCCTAGCGCGCACGGCAAGACGGCGGGTTCCGGCGTGGTCGGACCAAATTTTCGAGGGGGATGTTCGCTTCTTTCAGTCGCCACGCCGGTTCGACTATGTGCGGACAGGGCTGGAATACGTTCCGGCCGGCCAAAGAGCCTGGTTGATCGAGCGTCTGCTAAGGGATGTCGTATCCCCAGACGGTCGCCTGATCGTCGGACCGACATCTGGGGGAGACTTCGAAGAGGCGAAAGCGAAGTTTGAGACTGCCGGATGTCCGGACCCCGCGATAAGCTCGGTCACGGATCGTCTCGGCAAGACACACCATGTGTTGTGGGTGGAGCGGGCGTCTGTGGCCTGACCATGGAGGTCATCTTGTGTCACTCCCCACACACAAGGGCATCGCCTATACCACAAAGATCGCCGCATCGGGGCATCCGCTGGCGCGTTGCGGATTCGAGGTGGAGCAAGTGTATGCAAAAACCCTTATGGATCGAAGTATCCGGGGGAACGGATCTTTGTGGCGAAAAAGACGAAGAGGTGAGACGCAACGGCGCGATCATGGAGCTATGGCGATCGCTTGATCGTCCGTCCCGTATTTACCTTGCTTTACACACATAGTTGTGTAGATTTATGTGTAAAAGGAGGGACTATGGCCACCAATCTGTCTATCGATGAAGCCTTATTATCGGAAGCCCAGAAGACAGCCGGTCTAAAAACAAAAAAAGACACGGTCAACGAAGCGTTGCGTGAATTTATTCAACGAAGAAAGGAATTAGAGGCGTTGACGTTATTTGGTCAGATCGACTTTGATCCGGAGTATGATTATAAGAAAGAGCGAAATCGTACGTGAGGATACTGGTCGATACGCCCATCTGGTCTTTAGCCTTTCGGCGTGGCCAAAGACAAGCGGATGAAGAATCACTCGTAGACGAACTTAGGGAGTTGATTCATGAATCCCGTGCCGTTATGATCGGGCCGATTCGACAAGAAATCCTTTCCGGCATCCCCAACGCGTATCAATTTGAAAAGGTTCGAAAACATCTCAGGGCATTCGATGATCTTTTTATCCCGGCGGAATCGTACGAACGAGCCGCCGAGTTATTCAACCTGTGTCGGGCAAAGGGTGTCCAAGGTTCACAAATCGACTTTCTGATCTGCGCCGTAGCCCAACATCATGGCGTCTCTATTTTTACATCGGATGGCGATTTCAAAAACTACGTGAACCATATCCGAATTGTCTTGCACACAAACATCCGCGCCAAACAGGAGCGCCTATGATGTCTTCCATCGGTATCGGAGTGATCGGTATGGGATGGATGGGAACCGTCCACAGCCGGTCGTATCGACAGGTTCCCGTTCGTTTTCCAAAATGCGAGTTGGCGCCGCGTCTTGTGGTCTGTGCCGACGATGTGGAAGCACGGGCCGTCGAGGCACAGCGCATCCTCGGATTTGAAAGGTCTACGACACGATGGCGTGATGTGGTGGAAAACCCGGAAGTCGGCATCGTCAATATCACCGCGCCCAATAGCCAGCATCTTGAGATGGTCGAGGCCGCCGCGGCCGCAGGCAAACACATCTTCTGCGAAAAGCCGGTGGGAAGGTCGCCCGAAGAGACGCTTGCCATCGAGCAAGCGGCGCGCAAGGCAGGTGTGTTGAGTTGGGTGGGATTTAACTATCGGTGGGCGCCCCTTGTGCAGTATGCGCGTCAACTTATTCAGCAAGGGACGCTGGGACGATTTACCCACTATCGGGGACGTTTTTTTGCCGGATACGCCAGCCACCCGGAAGGCGTTCTTTCATGGCGCTTTCGGCGTGAGGAGGCCGGTCTCGGCGCACTGGGCGATCTCATGTCGCATGTTACGGACATGGCGCATCTGATCGCAGGGCCGATCCGACAGGTCGTCGGCAACCGGGCGACGTTTATCCCCGAACGCCCTACGCCCACAACGGGCGTGGGCACGCACTTCTCGGTCGGCGGCGGCCCAAAAGCGCCGGTTACCAACGAAGACTACGCGAGCGCGCTGGTTCGGTTCGAAAACGGCGCACAAGGCTCTTTCGAGGTGTGCCGCGTCATCCAAGGCGCCAAATGCCAGATGGCGTTCGAGGTTCACGGCACACAGGGTGCGATCCGCTGGGATTTCGAACGCATGAATGAAATGCAGATTTTTCTCGATACCGGTGACGAAACCCGCGACGGGTATACGACGATCTATTCCGGCCCGTCTCACCCCGGTCACGCGCATTTCAACCCCGGTCCGGCCATCGCGCTCGGATACGACGACCTCAAAGTCATCGAAGCGTATCATTTTCTTAGCTCCATCGCCGCCGGTCGGCAAGGTTCACCCGGGTTTTCCGACGTAGCCGCCGTCGCTCGCGTGCTTGCCGCCGTAGAGCGATCATGGCTTTCGGAACGGTGGGAGAAAGTAGCAGGTTGAAGTGCGAAGAAAGATAAATCCCTATGCTTCACCCTTCACCCTTCAAATTTCACATTTCCCGAGGTTTCTCATGCCCCTTTCCAAACAACAGATTCGTCTCACCGTGGCGCAGGCTGTAGTAAAGTATCTTTCGGTGCAGTATAGCGAGCGTGACGGGGTGGAACACCGTCTGATTCCGGCTATGTTCGGTATCTTTGGTCACGGCAACGTGGCCGGTTTGGGACAGGCGTTGTTCGAGTACGGCGTCGATTTGCCGTATTATCAGCCGTGTAACGAGCAGTCCATGGTGCACACGGCTTCCGGGTACGCCAAGGCTTGTCACCGCATGTCCACCATCGCCTGCACCTCGTCGATCGGGCCGGGCGCGACCAACATGGTGTCGGGCGCAGCCACGGCGACGATCAATCGCCTGCCGGTGCTGTTGCTCCCGTCGGACTACTATGTTACACGCTATCAGGGGCCGGTGCTCCAACAGTTGGAACACCCCATTTCCGCAGATGTGAGCGTCAACGATTGTTTCCGCCCGGTCAGCCGATTTTTCGACCGGATCAGCCGTCCGGAGCAACTGCTTACAGCGTTGCCGGAGGCCATGCGCGTGTTGACCGACCCTGCGGATACGGGAGCCGTAACGATCTCTCTGCCACAGGATTTACAAGCGCATGCTTACGACTATCCGACCAGCTTTTTCGAGAAGCGCGTCTGGCGGATCGAACGCCGTCCACCGACCCGACAGCGGATCGCCGAAGCCGTTGCCCTGCTGAAATCGGCGCGGCGCCCCGTGATCATCGCAGGCGGGGGGGTTCACTATTCGGAGGCATGGGCTGAATTGAAAGCCTTTTCGGAGCGTTTGGGTATCCCGGTGGCGGAGACGTTTGGCGGCAAGGGTGCTATTCGGAGCGCCTCGGAGTGGGCGCTGGGCGGATACGGCGTCACCGGCGCGCCCGTGAGTGTCAAGATCGTCGCCAACGCCGACCTTGTCATCGCCGTAGGTACGCGACTGACCGACTTTTCCACCGGTTCGCAATCGGCTTTTCAGCATCCGGATGTAAAATTTATCGGGATCAACGTGGCCGGTCACGATGCGTACAAGCAGGGCGCGTTGCCGATCACGGCGGATGCGCGCGAAGCCCTGTCGGCGTTGACCGAGGCCGTAATCGAAGCAGGTATACGTCCCGACACGAGCTATGCCGGCGAGGTGCGCGAGGCGAAAGCGTCGTGGGAAAAAACGCTCCGCGAGGAGATATACTGCGACCATCCGGGTGAGGCGATGAGCCAAGCCCAACTTCTTCGGACGCTCAACGAGGAAGCACGCGATGGTGACTGTGTCGTGGCGGCGGCGGGAAGCCCGCCGGGCGATCTGCTCAAACTGTGGGATGCCAGCCGGGGCGCGGCGTGTCATCTCGAATTCGGTTTTTCCTGCATGGGATGGGAAATCCCCGCCGGACTCGGCATGAGGATGTCGGACCGGCACAACGAGGTGTACGTCTATATCGGTGACGGAACCTATCTTATGAACCCGACGGAGCTTATGACCGCGGCCCAGGAGGGGCTGAAAATCACCGTCGTCGTCTCTGAAAATCATGGATATCAGTGTATCCGGGCGTTGCAGATGGCGCGTGCCGGACGTTCGTTTGGCAATGAGTTCCGGAGCCGTACGGCCGCCTCCAACCGACTTGAAGGCGACTATGTAAAACTCGATCTCGCGCAAAACGCCAAAAGCCTTGGCGCGCGCGCTTGGCAGGTAGCTACACCGGACGAACTGCGACAAGCGCTTCAAGAGGCACGCGAAGAGACGCGCCCCTGCGTGATCGTGTGCGAGACGGAAAAATACCGTCTGCTACCGCCCAACGGCATGTGGTGGGACATCGCCTCGGCGGAGGCCACCCACGATCCCATGACCCGCAAACTGCGCGAAGGCTACGAATCCGAACGCCGCGCCCTACAGCGATTTCATTATTGACGGAGGCTTCATGAATATCCGCATCGGAAGCGCGCCCGACTCATGGGGCGTATGGTTTCCCGACGATCCCCGGCAGACGCCGTGGCATCGCTTTATGGACGAAATCTCCGAAGCAGGCTATGGATGGACCGAACTGGGGCCTTATGGCTACCTGCCTACGGACGTCCCCACGCTCAAAGCCGAACTGTCGCTGAGAAACCTCAACGTCAGCGGCACGTTCGCCATGGGGGCGCTCGAAGACCCATCCGCATGGAAGTCCATAGAAAGCCAAGTGATGGGTGCCGGCGAAGTGTTAGCCAGCCTGGACGCAAAATACCTGGTGCTGATCGACGGCATCTATTCGGACATTTTTACCGGCGCACTCGTCGAACCCAAAAGACTCGACCGTGACGCATGGAAACGGCTTGTCGACACGACACACCGCGTTGCCGACATCGCCGTGGAACTGTACGACCTGCGCGTGGTTTTCCACCCTCACGCTGAAACACACGTCGAATACGAAGATCAAATCGAGCAACTGCTCGAAGATACCGACCCCGAAAAAGTGTCGCTGTGTTTCGACATCGGTCATCATGCCTATCGCGGTGGCGACCCGATCGCTTTTATGCGCAAACACCATGCGCGTATCCCGTATCTGCATCTCAAAAGCGTGGATCGCGCCGTCCAGCAAAAGGTAGAAGCCGAAGGCATCCCTTTTGGCAAAGCCGTAGCCATCGATATGTTCTGCGAGCCATCGCGGGGCGCGGTCGATTTCCCCGCTTTCCGCGACCTGCTCCGTGAGATCGACTATAGCGGTTTTGCCATCGTCGAACAGGATATGTATCCCGCGCCGTTTGACAAACCTCTGCCCATCGCCAAAAGAACCCGTGCCTATCTGAAGGAAATCGGATTGGGGTAAAAGGTAGGGGCGAGGCATGTTTTATGCTTCGCCCCTTACGACCGGACCACGTATCGGCAACGCCCATCCCCGGCGATCTTGTGTTCGATCCGGCGGACATCCGTTTCGAGGGTGTGTGCAAACAGGGCCTGCTCATACTGACAGGCCTGGGGAAAGCGCTTGGCAATTTCGTAGATAGGACAGTGGTGTTCCACCAAGGTATACGCGCCCTCTTCGTCCGTCCCGGCCTCCGCCATATACCCTTCGTCCTCGCGGATGCGAGCCAACCGGTCGACCCGCTCATCCAACGGCAACCCGCCCATGACAGCCCGGTACTGGCGCTCAAGCCCTGTCATCCGGCGCTCAAAAAGCCGGTCGATCTGTTCGGCGCCGTTCATTTCGACGATCTGTTCCAGAAGTTCCACGGCAATCTGTCCGTAACGCGCAGGGAACAGCGCTTCGGCCTGTTCCGTCAACACAAATTTACAGGTGGGCCGCCCCCGCTTCTGGCGGATAATGACCGTAGCCACTAAACCATCCCGTTCCAGACGGCTGAGATGCTGGCGCACCCCCATCGAGGTAATCCCGATGGTCTCTCCCATCTGTGCGGCGGTCATCTCTCCCCGACGCTTCAGCAACTCCAGTATCTGACGGCGTGTAGACGTTTCCTCATTCGACATGCCATGCTCCCGATGATGAGTCGTTAGACGTTGAAAGTCTGGTAAACCGGTCTATTTTACTTTACACCGGGACCACGCCCTTTTAAAGAATTATTATATAAAAACAAATTTATATATTTTATAAATCAAAAACTTTACAAAATTAATCCTGACTGTATCTTAGCAGGTGACTGGATGGATCGCAGAATCGTATATTCCTATTTACATACGGCTCGCAGTTCCTCTCTAATCGGCGCGCCATGCGCCCCGTCTCCTCTGCCGTTTTCCTATACAGGAGGTGCACCGATGTCCAACGCCACCTTATCCACTCTGCGCGACCCGGTCCGGGTGGGCAGTCTATCCGAATTACAGCAGGAAGGGACTATCGTCGTGGGTGGCAAGGACGGCCCCATCGTGGTTTTTTATCACGACGACGGGCAGTTGCACGCCGTGGACAACCGATGTCCTCACATGGGATTCCCCCTGCACCGGGGGACGGTCAAGGACGGGGTTCTCACCTGTCACTGGCACAACGCCAATTTTGATCTGAAAAGCGGCTGTACCTTTGATCTGTTTGCCGACGACATCCCTACCTATGCCGTGGAAGTACGCGACGGTGCCGTATGGGTTTCCGGAAGCCGTGGCCGGTCGGGGGAGACGGCCTATTGGAAAAAACGTCTTCAAGAGGGACTGGAACAGTCCATATCGCTCGTTATCGCTAAAGCGGTCATCGCGTTGCTCAAAACGGGTGTTCCGTATCGAGAAATCGTGGAGATCGGAACGCAACACGGGGTCCGGTATCGAGGAAACGGATGGGGATCCGGGTTGACCATACTCACGGCCATGACCAATTTGCTAAACCGGCTTCCGGAGGACGAACGTCTATTGCCCCTGTATCAAGGGCTTGGCCGTGTGGCGCAAGACACGAGCGGTCAGTCGCCTCGGTTTGACCTTCAGCCACTACATCCGGGCGATCATTCCGCAGATACGCTAAAACGGTGGTTTCGGCGTTTTGTCGAGGTTCGCGATCAGGAAGGGGCGACACGCTGTCTATTGACCGCCGTCGAACAGCAGCGTACGCCCGCCGTACTCGTGGATATGATGATGACCGCCGCCACCGATCATGTGTATCTTGACGGTGGGCATGTCGTGGATTTTATCAACAAAGCCTCGGAGATGCTCGACCATATCGGTTGGGACCATGCTTCCGTCGTTCTGCCCAGTCTGATCCGCCAACTGTGTAACGCCCGACGTAGCGAAGAACAAAACGCTTGGCGTCATCCGGTGGACCTCAAAGCCATACTCGAATCGGCGCTTGCCGAACTTCCGGCGCTTTTGGCGACACCATCCGACGGTCATGTCTGGCACGGCCCAGCGGAACTATCGGCGGCTCTATCGAGCGATGATCCACAGGCCATCATAAACGCCATGAAGGACCATCTGCGACGCGGTCTGGGGCTGGTGACGCTCAGCCAAACCGTCACGTATACCGCCGCACTACGCATTGCCCGGTTTCACACCCAGAACGAGTTTGGCGACTGGATCGCCGTGCTCCACACCTTTACCTACTGTAACGCGCTTCATCAAGCTATCAAACGCACCGGCTCGCCCGATTTGGCGCGTGGCGTGTTTCACGGGGCGATGGCCGTGTACCTCGACCGGTTTCTCAACATACCCCCCGCCCGTCTGCCCGGTGAACGTGGCCCGGTGGACGGTCCGGAAGACGCCCAAACGCTTTTGGACACCTATCTGGAAACGCTCAACACCCAACAGCAGGTCGAACCGGCTGCGCGGCTCGTTTACCGCTATTTGGCGCTCGGCCATCCCGTGAATGGTCTGTACCGGACATTGACACAGTCGCTCTTGCGCGAAGACGCCGAGTTTCATAGCTTTCAGATGCTGGAAGCCGGCATCCGCCAGTATGAAGAGCTGGGCGATACCGAAGAAGGCCGCCGAGTCCTCGTAGCCGTAGCGCGGTATCTGGCCGCGCATGCCCCTACACAACGGTCGCAAAACCAGACAGCACAAATCGCATTGCGACTGAGCCGGGGTGAGGCGCTGTATGAGGAAGGATAAATCATCGAGGTGAAGTATGAAGGATGAAAGGGAAAGATGACAGACACATACAGAGGTGTGGTGCGCCGTGCCGTGCTGTCTGCGGCATACATCGCCGTTTTTATCGCAGGTTTGGCACAGGCACAGCCGGGTGGATTTGTCCCTCCTGAAACCATCGCGCAGGCAACGACGGTTCCGCTCGAAAAAATACCGACGGACTATCCGTGGGCACTGCCGCCGGAGACAGCACAGACGCCCCCTGAATCCCTGGAAGCCCTCATCGCCGACGCGCTTGTCCGTTTCGGAGACTATCTGGGTCTCGAAGACCTCCCTAAAATACATCTGGTCGATACGTCTGAATGGGCCGCGTATGTCAATTTTCGGCATTTTGTTTCGCTTACCGCCGAAGGCGCGCCGGACGGTCACGGTTATAATTTCAACTATTACGCGGACAAAACCCCCAAGAGCCTGCCGGTTGGCGAAATTACGGAAACCGGGGTGTTTGTGATGTGGAAACAGGTGCTGGCGTATTATGATATCCCGCGTCCCTTTTATGCTTCTTATCTCTCCGACATCGTCAGTCACGAACTGCGGCATTATCGCCAGTGGCAGACCCTGGCGACCGAAGCGATGCGGATGGTGGGACAGGATATCGCGCAAACACCCCGCACCCGGAGCGACCTGTCGGACGAGGCGTTTGTAACATTTATGGAGAAATGGGGAGACATCGCGCACTATCAGGGTCGTGAATTGGACGTCTACACGGCGCAAGTGCGCGAAGGGGAGTTGCCGCCAGCCCTGTTGGCGGCCCCGCATGTACGCCATTATTACGAGAGGGCCAAGGGGTCTCGGTGGCGCGAGGAATTTAAAGCATCGATTGTGTATATCGAGAGAAACGTGGTTCCGGAAACCGTCCCTGCGCCGTAGGGGCGACGCATGCCTACGGCGTCACAAACCGCAACGCATTTTCCCCCAGCATTTTCTCCGCCTCTCCGTCTTGCAAAAACGACGCTTCCCGGATCGCCCGAATCAGTTCGGGGTACGGTTGGACACCCAAATACGGCCAGTCGGTCCCCCAGTGTACCCGCTCCGCGCCCACCCCCGGCACCATGACCTCGACGATCTTGAGCGCGCGCCAGTAAGGGTACGGCTCATCGGGTCGGATCAGATGCTGATACGCGGCCAGATCGCAACACACGCCCGGATGCCGTCTCATAAAGGCGACGACCTCATCGAGTCGTTCGTACCGTATGGTTCCGGACACATCGTTGGGGTCGGTCAGTCTCGGCGCGCCGTAATGCGCCAACTGGACGCGCACATCCGGAAAATCGTCCAATAGACGTCCAAGACCTTGCACATAGGCGGTAAAAGAGTCGAATTTTCGGTACACGCTTGGCGCAAACCACGGCCAATCGGCATACCACCAAGACAGGTCGATGATACAAGGGCGTTTTTGTGCGCGGAGCAATTCGAAAATCGGACGCCAGCGCGGGTCTCCCATCTCGGTATCGACAAACAACGGGAGCAATTTGAGACCCGAAGCGCCCCGGTCCAAATCTTGTGCCGCGCGTTCTACATAGCCCGGCACGCGCGGGTCTATCGAGTCGGCAAACCAGTAAAACCGGTCCGGATGGCGATCTCGGACCGCCATGAAATGCGCCTTGGTCAGGTAGTGCTGAAACACTGCCACCATGTGCTCGCGCCGATCGGGCGGATAGTGGGCCATCACATCCACCGGGGTATAGCTGATCAAAAACGCCCGGTCGATACCCGCCTCGTCCATCTGTCTCAAAAGATCGTCCTCGCCCGCACCCCAACGAGTTCCGGGCCACAACGGGAAGTTGTCCTGCGCCCCGCCGGCGTTCCGGTCGAATACGTGCAAATGACTGTCGATGATCATGGCCGGTCTCCTTAGAACATGAACTATTCCCCAAAAAGTGTCCAATGAGGGGACAAGTGACAGCATTTTTAGGTCACCACGTTACAGCACTCCGAGGTTATTCGTTTTCCCCGCGCTTAAGCGGCAATACGTAGGGTACTTGGTTGAGCAACGGTTGATGTGCCGGATCGCGACGACG
>Ga0194131_10010098_pt1 | contig 11687 bp, 8 predicted proteins | sample TA2KigO120mmetaG_FD_148631 | JGI IMG/M metagenome (GOLD analysis project Ga0194131, IMG submission 148631) | Freshwater microbial communities from Lake Tanganyika, Tanzania - TA2015053 Kigoma Offshore 120m | ecosystem: Environmental > Aquatic > Freshwater > Lake | place: Tanzania: Lake... | reverse complement strand
CTATTGGTAAAGAGCGCGGCCGCCGGCCCTGTTCCAGGCGGCCTGATCCCCCTAGGGCCAGAACGGGGCCGACCATCCCGCACGGCCTGGGCTCCTGTGGCGGGGGGGGGGCAGCGTGCGCCGAAGGGCGCCGCACAACGATCGCTCCTGCGGCCCTGGTACAAAAGATCGGTCAGGTCACGACCACTGCGATTGAAATCCGGAAGACGTTGGCGCAGGATGGTACCCGCGTAAGCTGGCAGAGTCAGACCGGTTGATACCCGACACCGCAGGATACCGGGCTTGCGCCAGTACCTTCCAGGGAGCGCCCATCAGAAACGTTTTAGGCGGCAGATTGGATATGGAGAGAATCGATCCTCGACGAATTCTAGATTGCAGCGGCCGAGGGCCCGATGTGCGAGGGAGGAAAGCGATTGGGGCGAATCGGCGCCGTAAACAACGGCGCACCTCACCCTAACAATTAAGGAGTTGATCCGAATCGTCAATTAGCCGATCATAAAGTTGCGCTTCGCCCGAGGACTTAGACTCACCTGGTGTATCGCCAGGATTGCGCAAGGGCTGGAGGAATATGACCATATTCCGAGGAAAGCCCGCTGCTTGGCGTGTCCGACGGCACACGGGAATGCACCGCGACCACACCAATCCGCGGGCTTTCCTCGAAATCTGGCCACGGAATCGCGTTGTTTGAGTAATCCGGGCGAAGCGCACCCCTACAAAAAGTGGACACCTCTCTAAGTCCCTCATGGCTTCGGGCCCTCGTTTTGCAAAGCGGCTTTCTTGACGCCTACGCAAAAGCGGAGCCCTATTCACCAGAATTTCTGAAAAAGATTTCCGGCTATCTCGACGAAGCTGGTCGCGAACTCTGGTCTCAGCTTAAGCGCGGATTTCACTCCCCTTCAGATGAACTTACTCTGAGAAACGCCTGGGCACTAGCCGCTGCGGACCCACTACTCGGGTCCGCTGTTTGGCGATCTGCCGTTCCTCTGGCCGAGCGTGGTGAATTACCAAGCAGAGATTTAGAAAAACTCAGGACGTCTCTGCTGGAGGCGAAAGACTGGCGAGGGTGGCTCAGGCCCATTATCGATCGGGCATGCGAGGCTTCGCCGCAAATCGCGAATGCGGAGGAGTTCACCCCGACTCTGCGCTTGCGCTATGCGCTTGCGGAAGTAACCCGTGAGAGGCTTGACGCAGTAGCTTGTGTCGACTGCCTCAGAGAGGAGAAGCGTTGTTCCAGGTTCGCCCGTCAACGCGAACTATCCGGAGCACTGCGAGCTGCCAAGCGACGATCCTTACCTATTGGCATGATGTCGAAGCAACAGTTTTTCGCTCTGCCGGTCATGGAACGGCTTGTCATCTCGACCGACGATTTTCTTCTTCAGGAGCTTATCGATGTAGGCGCGGCCGAGCGCGCCACGCTCAAAACGTCTGTCGATAATGACTCTGCAGCCCGGCGAACCATACGAGCCCAGCTGGCGGCCTTAATTCGGAGCAGCTCGCCCTATTCGAGAACAAATAGAAATCCGCGCGAAGGCCTGAGATTAGAAGATAAGCACATCACGGCCTTCAATAAGGGTAGCGAACGAATAGAGCTTGGAGCGATTGACGCTGACCTGCGCAAAGAGTTCGGCCGCAGGCTCAAAACGTGGATATCAACACCAAGGAGCTCGGACGGCATTTGGATCCCGCTATCAGGACATGCAATATCGCTCATCCGCAGCATCTGTCCCGGAACGCGGCTTCCTCGTTATCTGGGTCTTGCAGCCCCCGACATCACTTACCGTTTAATAGACGGCACGCTCAGCCCCAAAGGGTTTCGGGCAGACGATCTAAAACTCCTGCAAAAAAGCTGGTCGGACCACGATCGCACCTTGCTTGCAAGGTGTGGCTTGATCAACGTGCTAGACAAGCTTGAGCTTGCAGTTGCGTCGACGGTATTTCCGGATGTCGTCCAAGAAGCAGATGCCCATGGTTCGGTAGTTGCGAAGCAAAGCCTATCGGAGCTCGTAAAGCGAGAGCTATGCCTCACAGAGGCTATTCAGCTTCTAGCGGAGAACAAATGCGTTTCCCTCCGCGGCGCTCTTAAAGACGCCATAGAAAGTGGCAGCGAAAAATGGATTGAAGTTTGTCATCCGCACTTTGGGACAGACCTAGTAAAAGGCATCTACAGCGAGCCAAGCTACAGAACCGCGAACGCGTTGTTGGCGTTCTTGGCACGCGAATCAGAAATAAAAGACCTTGGCCGGTATAGGGCTCAACTCGCCCAGTCGATTGGATTGGGCCTGACCAAGCTAAGAAAGACGGGCAAGCGGTCCGCAATCGGCAGCGATGCTGCGCGCGACTTAAAAGACTTCGAGCGATGGGTCAAGCTCGGGCAAGCGTATGTAAAAAGCTTTGACGGCGCTAACCAGCTCCTCGCTACCGCCCTTGGGACGAAAGAGGTCCTTGAGCTTCTGAAAGGCCTCGGCACGAAGCATCAACTCAGCGAACATCTTGAAAGAACGCTGAGCAATGAGAACGAAATTGACAAGCTCTACCGTTACCGCCTTGCGCACGCGGATTCAGGACCAGACCTGCTCTATATCCTTCAAGCGCGGCCGGCTTTGGTAGTAGCTTTGCGGCCGAATGCAGCGGAAAAGCTCAAGCCAGATAACTCGGTTGCTGGTACTGCAGCGCGGGTTCTGTGCTTTCGAAGAGAACCAAAACGTCTGAAGAACCTTGCTGAAGTCAGCGGGGAATTACGGCTTCGCAAGTCTGTCGCACTCGCGTGCTCGCTGCTTCAAGAAACGGCTCGAGATCGGGGCTACCTTGAGCTTACGGTCCTTCTAGGCACGCGGAACATTCGCAGACTCGCGGCGGTCTTGGCGGCCATGGACCGAGACGCCGCAACCGGCAATAAGCTCCACGCTTTGTATCATCAATATGAGCTTCCCAAGAAATCTGGAGGAACCAGAACGGTCTCGACGCCTGACGCTCTCCTAAAGAAGGTACAGCGTGCCATCCTGGCCTGCATTGTCGATCCACTCGGGGCGCATCCTGCAGCACACGGGTTCGTAAAGGGACGTTCGATCGTTTCAAACGCTGCCCTACACGTAGGCAGTCCGGTCGTTTCGAATTGCGACATCGCGCGTTGCTTCCCTAGTGTCCGGTGGTCCCTTGTTCTAGGTGCGCTGCGGCGGGATCTCGGCGACACCTTGAGCCCGGCAGCGGTTTCGCTGCTTGTAGACATATGTACGCTGGAGGGAGGCTTGCCGATAGGGGCGCCGACCAGCCCAGCTCTTTTAAACCGGGTCTTGTTGAAGACTGACGAGTTGCTCTCAGCCGCAGCGGAGAAGCGTGGCTGCCGCTACAGCCGCTATGCAGATGATCTGACTTTTTCCGGAGACCATCGCGCTGTAGAGCTCCTTGGCGTCGCCAGACGCACACTCGCTCAGATTGGCTTGGAGCTGGATACGAAAAAGACCAATATCTACCGCAGGGGACGGCGGCAAATCGTAACGGGGCTTGTCGTCAACGACCGCGTCAGCATACCCCGGCGATTGCGCAGAAGAATGCGCGCCGCAGTCCATGCGGTGGAGCAAGGAAAAGCGCCGACCTGGCACGGGCAGGACGAAGCAATTACGTCTCTCAAAGGTCGAGTTGCTTACTTGCGGTCCGTCAACCGCGCAGAGGGAGAAAAACTCCTCCGGCGGTTACAGAACAGCGGGGAGGCCGGTGGTGACTGACGCCACAATCTTCCTGGGTAACGGCGCCCAGATGCGCGAAGTTCGCGACGAGGAGGCGGCCCTCGTACTCACGAGCCCGCCTTACTTTCCTGACGACCTCGAATCACGCCTCCGACAGGGGGAACTCTCAGAGGCAGAAGTAGAAGACGCTGAAGCGCAAATTCGAGATTGCGCGCTGAGCTTGCGGCCTGTCTTTGCAGAATGCCGGCGGATCTTAAGGCCCGAGGGGGCGGTGATTCTGCAAACAAGGGATGTCCGGCTTTCGGATCGCCTCGTGGCAGTAGAGCAAGTCCACAGAATGCTGCTTGAGGCACTGGGCTTTGTCTTGTACACCCGCCATCTCTGGAGACCTAGATATACGACGCTCGTCAGGCGCTCCCAGCTCCTCGCAGCCCAACGCGATGGCATACCGAGGGCGTTTGACCCAGAAGTGTTCCTCGTCTTCAAACGCCCTGGTCGGACGCCAACTGGCAAACCCTTACGCAAGGATCTAGACCGGCTCGCGTCAGACATTGCGACGACCGCCACGGGAAACCTCCCAGCCCCCCACCGCTTTCAGGCCCCGATGCCGATGCTCGAATCGCTGATACGGTGTTGGACGCGGCCCGGTGATTTGGTCGTGGATCCTTTTGCTGGCGGTGGCACGACCCTAGTTGTCGCTAAGCGGCTGGGGCGACGCGCGATCGGTTATGAAATTTCCGGAGAGACATATGCTCTCGCCCGGAAGAATCTGGAGGCCTCGTCGTGACGAGCGCCAAGATATCCGTTTCCGACCAGCTCTTGCTGCGAGCACGTTTTTCTGCGGTGGGTACAGAGCTTGGCGAATCGCTTGATAAGGCGCTTCACCAAGCAGCGGAGCACACGAGTTCGAGCCCCCATGTGGACGCAATCCAGGAGCTTACGAGGATCGCTCTCGGCGGATCCGTCGGAACCATTCTGCCGTTTCACCTCGACGATCTTGACCTCTCAGTCGCGTCCATCTTGCTAAAAGGTATGCCAGCGAAACGCACCGAGGGAATCATTTTCGGCAGCGCGTCGCTGGTCAATGCCGGGTTTGTTGCGATCTCAGAGAATCGGTATGCGTATCGTGATTGCTGGTGCGACCCATCGGAAACTGACCATCGCCAAAAATCCTCCATCGGCGTTCGTATGGTTCCAGCAAATCGAAGCGCTTACGAGGCCGCGGTCCAGAAGGCCAGTGGGTATCAGCCGGTAGCCAGAACCGGTGATGGGGAAGACCCTTGCGTTCTCCTAGAGGGAATTGACCTGAGCTTTGCGACGAAGTGCTTAAGGCAGGCAACGCCAACCTGTCACCTTATCGACCCTCATGCCGAGAGACCCAAGAGAGATCGATTGCACGGAGTACGTGTTGATGTTCGGGCGGACCAACGTGCGCTACGCGTAATGCCGTCCACGCCTGAAGCCGTAATTCAGCTAAGCGCTTCCAATCAGCAACAACGATGGCTCGAGATGGTATGCGGAGATTTGAGAAGTGTTTTCCCAGTCCCTGACATCTCGGATGCACGAAGCGTGAAACTAGCTTGGGTGTCGAGCCTTGTTGGCGACGACAGTTATTTCTTTGCCCGGCATGGTAGTGATGTAGAGGTGTCAGCCGAAGTGACCCGAAAGTGCTGTAGGGCGTTCCGCTGGTTCGTGATTCACGATTCGTGGGAAATGGTTAAAACGTTGGCAAAAAACGGCTGAAGGCGTTTCTACGGTGACGAAATGAAGCCATCAAGGGTTCAAACGGTGCTGGCATCGTTGCTCAAGCAACGCTGGCCAGCGTTTATCTGGGGCGCACCGGGAATCGGAAAGAGTTCAGTCGTTCGCGCAGTCGCAGAAAAAGCCGAGCTACCGGTTCGCGATCTGCGGGCATCGCTACTAGACCCGACCGACTTGCGGGGAATACCGGCGATTCAGGATGGCAAGGCAGTATGGTGTCCGCCCAATTTTCTCCCGCAGCCCGGTGAACCACCGGGCGTCTTGTTTCTCGATGAAATCAACGCGGCACCACCGCTCGTCCAGGCGAGTCTCTATCAGCTCGTGCTTGACCGACAGATAGGGGAATATCACCTTCCTGACGGTTGGTGGATTGTGGCGGCCGGCAACCGTCATACGGACAAAGCCCTAGTGTTCCGGCTTTCGTCCGCTCTTGCTAATCGCTTTGTTCATCTTGACTTCGACGTTGACGTCACCGACTGGCGGGATTGGGCAATTCAGACCCGCCTCCATCCGTTGATCGTTGGATTCATAGGTTTTCGCCCACACCTGCTCCTGGGCGAACCGGGGGAGTCGCCCGCTTATCCAACGCCCCGCTCTTGGGAAATGCTGTCGGATGTGATTTCAGCGTTCGGGGGGCTTTCTGAGTGCAAAGACGTTGTAAGCGGCACGATCGGGGAAGGCGCGGCAGTTGAATTCGCCGGTTTTGCGAAGAACAGCCTTCAAGAAGCTGACTTCAGAAAGATTGTGGAAAGTCCGGAGACGGCGCACTTGCCGAGCGCACTTGGCGATATTTACGCCATGACCTCGTGGTTTGCATACCACGCACAAGACAAGAGCGTTCGTGAAGCTGGGGCAAGTCTATTGCCGAGGATTCCGCCGGAATTCGGTGTTGTCCTTGCTCGAGACTTACTAAAAGCGTGGCCAAAGCTCATTAGAGAGCCGGGCTATAAAGCTTTCATTAGCGCGCACGGAAATCTCCTTGTCCGATGATTTGATCACGCGGCTGACCAGGGCGCGTATCGCGCTTGCCCTAAATCAGCCGTTCCTGGCTTCGGCGATCATGCGCCTGCCGTTCAGGCAATGTGATGGCTTCAGCTGGTGCCAAACCATGGCCACCGATGGCTATCACATCTTCTTCAATCCGCAGTGGGTCAGCGATCTGCCAGCGCCGGAGATCGAGGGGGTTATTGCCCATGAGGTCTTGCATGTCGTCTTCGGGCATTCGGATCGACTTCGCGCACACGACCCGGACGTTTGGAACCTTGCCTGCGATCATGCAATCAATTTGTTTCTGTTGACTCAGGGGTTTGCGCTGCCGATGGGCGGCGCGATGGACAATGCCTTTACGGGCATGACCGCTGAAGAAATATACGATTGTCTTTACGCTGACATGGACAGAAAAGCGTTGGGATGGGACAAAAAGGCAGGCGGCGAAAGCGCTGAAGGGCGTGTAACAAGCGGGTCGCCAGACCAAAGGGGGAGCGTGGGGCGGGTCCAAAACGGAGGAATAGGTCGAGACATTCTTGCTGCAGACGATATTCGAATTCGAGATCTTCAAGACCACGATGCTCTCGACGCGGAGGAGCGGCGTCAGCTGCGCAGAGCGCTTGGCTCAGAAATGCGTCACAAGCTGCATGGCACAGGTGCTGGTTTCTTTGAGGTGGAGTTTGCGCGAGCGAAAGAAAAGGTGATCGATTGGGAATTGCTTTTGCGGCGCTGGCTGTTCGAGCGCATAAGGAGCGACTGGCGCACATTTCCGTTCTCCAAAAAGCATCTGGCGCGGGGGTTTTTTATGCCTTCGCTCGGCCTTGATATTCCTAGCCATGTCGTATTTGCAATCGACACGTCCGGTTCTATGGGTAACGAGGATCTGGCGGTGATCGCCGGTGAGGTTCGTAATTTTCGAGAGACGTTTCCTTCTCGGCTCACGGTTTTGCAATGCGACGCGAGTATCCAGCGCGAAGAAACGTACAGCGCGGAAGACCCGACACCGACACCGGAAAAGGTCGCTATCAAAGGACGGGGCGGCACAGACTTTCGCCCCGTCTTCAAATGGGTAAGCACACAGACCGACACTTCCTACCCGATTTTGATTTACGCGACGGATGGATATGGAAGTTTTCCGCAAGACATGCCGGCATATCCGTGTATTTGGGTGCTTACGCCGACGGCGCTTCCGGACAAGAAGATTCCTTTTGGAACAATAGTTCGGCTGCCGCGGCGCACGTTAGGCATGCGTGCGCAGATTGGTAAGAGGGTTTTGTTGGCAAATCGAAACGTGTAAGGAAAATGGTGCGGCTTTTAGCAAGAGGAAATCCGCAGGCGCGAGCGACGCTGAAGTTATCGCGATGCTGAAACGCTACAACTGCCCGACGCCATTCCACGCGAGGTGCGGACCCGGTTTCTCGGCAACATCGCCTCGCCCGTTATGAACGCCTCGCCGATGGAAACGGTCAAGGGGCTGTGGGGTGGAGAACTGCCGGCATTCGATTCCATCGACGCGGTGAACGAACTCCTCCACGTGTTGGTCGCGGGGCTGTGGAACCGCCTGACAGAGCACCAAAGCAGCCGCCATCCCTTCCGGCTATTGCGCTTCGAGGTGGAGGCGACGCGCGACGGGCTGAAACAGCTGGCGCTTGCAAGTAGGGGTTGGTGCGCCGCTCGCGCCCGAAGGTGCTCTCCGGCCCTTGGCTTCAGGCAGCCTGATCCCCCGAAGGCCAGAACGGCTCTGCAACGGCGCTGAGGGTCGCGCACGGCCCTCGCTTGAGCGCCGGCGCGCTTGGGCTGGGCCCGGCTCCTGAAGCGCGTCTTCGACCTGGACCTCGAACACTGCCCGCAGTGCGGGGGCGATATGTGGGTTAGAACGTGGGTAGGGATGCGTATTAGGAAATAGTATATGTAATTTCAATAACATATAACGCTTTATTGCGGACACTCTCTCCGCCATACAAATAATTAAATCAATAACTTACAGATGTTTTTCTGTGGGCATACCATAACGCATACCAAAAAGTAGCGCGTTGGTAATCCGCACAGTGTCCACCGAATAGCAGCCCTACCCAGCCCTTCGCACCGCGCTGCGGCCAGCGCAAGAAGCGCACGACCAGCAGACCGCAGCCTCAAGCTCGAAGTCACCCAGCAGACCCCACCCCCGGGGGCACCGCCTTAAGTTTAACAAGGGCGACATGGCTTCCAAATTTTTCCCCACGTGAATATCTTCCCATAGAAGATGAAAATAAACTTTATTCGTCGGCAAAAATTTCCTTAAATTTACATGAACAAAATAAAGTAATTGGTTTAAATGGGAGGACATTCCGCATCCCAGCTTGTGGCGGTTACCAAATTTGTGATTATGTATCAGAAATATATGATTTTTTCAGACCAGATGAAATTATTATGGTAAAAACAGATGCCGATTTTTTTGAAGCGATCGAATATTATCTTCTTCACAATGAAGAACGAGAATTGATACAAAAAAAGCCTATGATCGCGTCCGGAATGAACATATGTATCACCATCGAGTTATTCAAATCATTCTGCTTTATCAAAAAGTTATAGCTTCCAGATATAAGAAAGCGAATGATCTTAAAATTTAAGTTTATACCTTTCTTGAAAAGTATGATCGAAATTTAAAACCTCTTCAGGTGTTCCTAGGGGAATAATATTATTCAATTCAATTAAGGAGGAACTAATATAAAATTTTCTTTTAATGAGTGAATTATAAAGAGGCATAATATAAGCTTCTTTATATTTTTCCTTTGTTTCTAAAATAGCATCATAATAAGCTTGCTCGTAAATTTTTTTGGATCGAAAAAAATATGTGCCCGATGATGCAAATTCAGAAATTCTAACCTTTTCACTTACCTCAGTCACTCTTCCATTTTTCATACGTTGTGCGAAGCTCCAATGTGATCCGGGAGCTCGGAAGAGAAGAATCCATCCATCAAATTTTTTTTGTATCAAATTTGGTAAAAAAACATTTGGATTAATGTAAGTATCTATATTATGAATGAGAAGTGGAGCGGTATCATTAATCTTTTGTATACCATATAGTACGCTTGTAGCTTGTCCATCTGTTGTATTTTGCAATTCTATAATTCTATAGTTAAGGATACGCATTTTTTCACATTGTCGCCGTACGAATATTTTTACACCAGGCTTAATTATAAAAATAAATTTTTGATTATAGAATTTTTTAAAACTCATTATGGCCCACTCAAAAATAGTTTTTTCTCTTACAAGAAGTTCATATTTTGGTTGTTTTATGCCATGAATCTGAAATCGTTTTCCTTCACCTGCCATTGGGATGATGATATACATAAAATTTATTACCTTCCCTCTTTTGATGATTGAGTACCAATATTCTCATAAACCTCATTTAATTTTTGTATCCCGATACAAAACATAGCAAGTTGTTTTTTTTTGTTTTCAGGATGAAGTGGAATCATGGATAAAAAGAGTAAGCTCTCTATAAATTGAATCTCATTAAGATTCCATTTTTCTTGAATGTGAATATCAATAAGGTGAGAAATAAATTTTTGTTCTTTAGTACTTGGGATATATAGTGTAAAATGATTGTCGTCTTGATCCAGCGTAAAAATATTGTTGATAATATGATCATACATACCTACAGCAGAATGTCGTAATTTCGCAATATCATAACGAATATCACCATATAAACCCTTTCCCCAACGGCCACGAGGATCGATTAATCGTATGATCCCACTTCTTAGATCATAAAGAATATTAGAGAAACAGAAATCTCCATGTAAAAAACAATTTTGTCCTTCTGAATTTTGGTATAAACGGTTAATCATTACATGGATGAAATTTTCTAATTCATTAAATGAACATAAGGTTTTACCATTTACCACCACTTTTTCTGAAAAGAATTTCTTAAATTTTTGGTCTTGAAGATACAATGTATGTATTCGATTGTTCGTTTTTATGAGATACATCATTTTATATTCTTCCAAAGACACTTTTCCAGGGTATTTTTTAAATAGTAAGAGAACATCGAACAGTTTTGTTATAATTCCTTTCCAAATATTGTTATGGTAGTTGCCATAAAGGGCAAGTTCTGTTAACGTTGGATATCCATAATATTCTAATTCTAAAGATAGATCTTTATCATAAGAAATAACGCGGGGCACTAGAAAAGATAGTTCTTGTGGGATTTTGAGATACCATTGCATTTCATCATAGAGTTTTTGTTTATTTTTACTTTGCTTTACAAGTGTCCCTCGTAGATTATCGTATTTCATAGTATTAAATTCTCTTATATTCAAGAGGGAAGTTTTCGCAATATGATATTTAGGAAGATGTCCGATATCAAACCAAGGATGAGACTCTTCACATTTTATTTTTTCGAAATAAGAATAGCGATCTAATATACTACTAATCTCATAATTCTTTTCTGAAGGAAAGAGGCGACATACATGTTTTAATAAAGGAACGTTTTTAAAAAAATAAATTCCAATTAATGCCGTAAGTCCATCCTCATTGATATTTTTTTTATCAAATGCATTTGTAAAATACCCATCTTGGTCTCTTTTGACAAGACACCATTCACTCGGATCGTCAAATTGAGATGATGTATAAACAATATTTTCGATTAGTCGAAGTTTTTCTCGAACGATTGTATCGCCAAGAACAACTAGTACTGTACCACTATTGATTTCTTTTGATATTTCTATGAGCGCATTTCCTGGGGGTTGTTTATAATTTACTTCTCTATATCCAATACGACATTTTTTGTGAGCGTAAAAAGTGTTAAGGAAATCTTTCAGTAGATCTTTTTGATAGCCAACTGTGATAATAAATTCATCAAATCCTTGTTCAAGAAGAGCGTCAATAGTCCACGCAATTGCCGGCTTTCCATTAATTGGAACCATTCCAGATGGAATCTTGCCAAAGACACTACTAAGATCGGATGAAACCCCGCTAGCGCTTAAAATAATAACCATTTTCTTTATAAATTAATTTTTTTGTCATACTCTGTTGAAAAAACAGAGGTAATGCGCCTATATGAGATCAAGGATAGATTCTGATGTAAAACGTTGATTTGGGATATTCGGAGTATATTGATGAACTGTTAGAGTATCGATATAGTAAAAAAGATCGCGCATTTCTTCCAAGGAGACGTTTCGTTTACAGAGCTCCAAAATCTTCCCCATATCATCGAGTTTTCCAAAAATATCTTGACCATGAAAGGGTTTAATATTCTTATCCGATGTTATAATA
>Ga0194131_10010095_pt1 | contig 11692 bp, 9 predicted proteins | sample TA2KigO120mmetaG_FD_148631 | JGI IMG/M metagenome (GOLD analysis project Ga0194131, IMG submission 148631) | Freshwater microbial communities from Lake Tanganyika, Tanzania - TA2015053 Kigoma Offshore 120m | ecosystem: Environmental > Aquatic > Freshwater > Lake | place: Tanzania: Lake... | reverse complement strand
ACTATTTGCACGTGCTGCTGCTCCTCGCCGCGTGCTCGCCCACCCTCGAGGCCGCGTCGGGCTCCTCGTCGGTGCTCGAGCCAGTCCCCAGCCACCCCCCGAGAGACACGGGCACCGTCGTGGAGTTCAGGCCGGTCGACACCGGTACCGAGCCGGTCGACACCGACGACGACGCCGAGGAAAGCCTCCCCCGCGTCGTGATCAACGAGGTGCAAACACGCAATGCCTCGACGCTGTTCGTGGATGGCGCATTCCCCGACTGGCTCGAGATCTACAACGGCAGCGCCGAGAGCATCGACTACGGCCGCCTGCAACTGGTCGATGGCAACGACCTGCCCTGGCTGGGCACCGCCGGCAGCACCCTCGCGCCCGGCGAGTTCGTGCTGGTGTACGCCGACGCCTCGCTCGGGGGCGGGCTGCACGCCCCCTTCGCCCTCGATGGCGACGGCGACGAGATCACGCTCAAGCTCGACGGCGTGGTTGTGGATCGCATCGCCACCGGCGAGTTCCTGGAGGACGCGTCGTGGGCGCGCTTCCCCGACGGCGGCGAGTGGGCGCCCACCATCGACTGCACCCCGGGCGGCACCAACGGCGACACGCCAAGCGAGTCACTCGACATCGGCGACACCCTCTTCGACCTCTCGGGCGACCAGCAGATCAACCTGATCATGTCGTCGAGCGCGATCAACTCGCTCACCGCCAACAGCTACGCCGAGGTCGAGGCCGACATCGACATCAACGGCACCGAGTTCGGCCCCGTCGACCTTCGCATCCGCGGCTCGGCCACCCGCCAGGCCTTCACCGGCAAGGCCTCGCTGAAGATCGACCTCAACGAGCACGTCGACATCAAGTACCGCGACCTGGAGAAGCTCACGCTCATCAACATGGTGTGGGACTCCTCCTACGTCCGCGAGTACGTGGGCTACGCGATCTTCCGCGAGGCCGGGGTGCCGGCGGCGCGCACGTCCTACGCCTTCGTTTCCGTCAACGACGACTTGATGGGCTACTACCTCTTCACGGAGACCTACGACGACGCCTTCCTGCGCCACTGGTTCGGCAACGACGACGGCTACTTGTGGGAGGCCAACGGCGACTTCAGTTCCTACGCCGCCTGGGACTGCGAGGAGGGCTACCCGTGTGACACCGAGGTGCTCCAGTTGATCGCGGCCATCCTCTCCGGCGGCTCGGGGACGGAAGACGAGATGGCCGACCTGGAGCGGTACGTCAACCTCGACAACCTGATGCGCGAGTGGGTGATCGAGAACGCCATCGGCCAGTGGGACGGCTACACCTCGCCGCACAACTTCCGCGTGTACTGGAACCCCGACGACGGGCTCATCTACATGATCCCCTCGTCGATCGACTACACGTTCGACAATCCCTACACCTGGTCGGAGAACATCTTCTACGGCAACGGCGCGATGATGCGCTGGTGCTGGAGCGCCACCGCCTGCACCGAGCGCTACGAGGCGGTGGCCCTCGAGGTGGCCGACATGATCGAGGAGATGGACTGGGACGGCCGGCTCGACGAGTTGTATGCCCACGTCGAGCCCAACGCCGGCCGCGACCAGAACGACCCGCGGAGCAACTACACCAAGGCGCAGTTCGACACGGCCTTCGAGTACATCCGGACGTACATGCGAGAGATCCCGGATGTCATCCGGGGACAGGCGATGTAGGCCGAATCGGCAGGCCTGCGGCGGCGATCAGCGAGCGCAGCAACCGTGGGCGTCGAGCATCGAGTCTCGAGAGTCGATCCTCGCTCCTCGACCCAAACCATCTCCGCGACCGCGGCAACCCGGTTCAGAACTCGCAAACGAAGGGATATTCAGATTCACAATCCTCGTCCGCCCACTCCCCGCGCCGACCGGACGGGTTGATGACCACGCAGTCTTGGTCGCCGGCGTCGTCCGGTTCGCCGCTTAGCCAGCTGTCGTAGCCCACGCTGGTGCCGTCAGGCCAGAGCCAGTCGCCCTCGGTGTCGATGTCGTTGGCGCCGATCCATGTGGCCCGCTCGGCGAGGTCGGCCACGTCGTCGTTCTCGGTGCCGGAGCTGATGAGCACCAGCGAGCCGCCGAACGCCTCGCAGGCCTGCCGGGCCAGTTCCCACTCGGTGGAGGCGGAGCACAGGTAGTAGTCGCCCGTGGGCGTGCAGCCGTAGCAGGATGGGTCTTCGTCGGTGTAGCCGTTGCAGTCGTTGTCGACCCCGTCGCAGGCCTCGGTGCCGCCGGGGAAGGCGGCGGCGCTGGTCTCGTCGCAGTCGCCGTCGCAGATGGTGAAGCCGTCGCCGTCGGCGTCGTCGTACTCGAGCGTGGTCACGTTGCAGTCGTTGTCGAGGCCGTCGCACACTTCCTCGGCCCCGGGGTACGCCGCCGACTCGCCGTCGTCGCAGTCGCCGAAGCAACTCGGCACGCCGTCGGCGTCGAGGTCGAAGTCCTCGTCGACGAGGCCGTCGCAGTCGTTGTCTTCCCCGTCGCAAGACTCCGCCGCGCCCGGGCCGTAGTCGGGGTCGTCGTCCTCGCAGTCGCCCTGGCACTCGGAGTAGCCGTCGCCGTCGAAGTCCCAGATCTCGTCGATGTCGCCGTCGCAGTCGTTGTCGATGGCGTCGCAGGCCTCGGGTGCGCTGGGGTTGACGAAGGGGTCCTCGTCGTCGCAGTCGCTGCACACGTCGTAGCCGTCGCCGTCGTAGTCGCCGTTGTCGTAGTCGCCGTCGCAGTTTTGGTCGACGTAGTCGCACGTCTCGCGGGCGCCAGGGTACACGGCAGCATTGTTGTCGTTGCAGTCCCAGTTGCCATCGGGGTCGAGCAGGTAGCACTCGGCCTGGTCGTCAAAACCGTCGTCGTCCTCGTCGTAGTCGCCCTCGTCGATGTCGCCGTCGCAGTCGTTGTCCAGCCCGTCGCACAGCTCCTCGGCGCCGGGGTGAAAGTCCGAGTTGTACGGTTTACAATCTGACGCGTCCACGGTGCCGTCGTGGTCGGCGTCGTGGGTGAGCGGGTCGGGCTCCTCGTACTCGTCGTAGCGCTCCGGGTCTTCCGTGGCGCTCACGTTCGACTCCACGGAGCAGGCGAGGACCAGCGCGACGAGCATCGGCATAGTCTAGCAGCCGCGATGCACGTCCACCTCCTCGACCTCAACGCGGGGCTCCCCAACCGGGGCACGGCGGCGATCGTCGGCCTGGTGCGCGAGCGCGGTCACCCGGTGAGCGTGTACGACGTGCGGGCCCGGGGCGAGTTGCCTCCCGCCGGCGACGGCGCGTGGATCCTCGGGGGCGGGCCGGGCTCACCGCTGGAGCCCGGAGCGTGGCGGGAACCCCTGCTCGCGGCGCTAGGTGCCCGCGCTGCGGCCGCCTTGCCGACGCTGGCGATCTGCTACGGCTGCGAGATGCTGGGCGCCGCGCTCGGCGCCAACCTCCGTCGCCTGCGCGAGGAACGCGATGGCGTGTATCCGCTACGCGTGCTCGCCGCGTCGGGTCGCGACCCTCTCCTGCACGGGCTCGGGCCTGCGGCGGCTTACGAGAAGCGAAGCTGGGGGGTCTTCGACGTGCCGGCGCCGGTGCTCGCGACCGGTCCCGACGGCGACGCGGCGGCCTTCCGGGTGGCCCGGAGCTGGGGCGTCATCTTCCATCCCGAGGCGGATCTCGGGCCTGCCACGGCGACGGTGTACGGCACGGTGATCCCGCGGTTCCTCGCGACTGTTGCCCGAGGGTGATTCGCGGCACTTCACCGGCGCGGAGGCCGGCGGCGTGGGGGGAGCAGGGCGGACCTGCCGGGATCTAGGGGGGCCCGGCCATCGGTGGTCGCCAGGTCGGCGCCGGGTGATACCGCCCCGGCCGATGAAACGACTCGCGCTCACCGCCGACACCGTGGGCCCCGTGGGCCGCGGGCACCCCTGGGTGTACCCCGACGGCGTGCACGGCCGGGCGCGGGTGGGCGAGCTGGTGGAGCTAGTCGACGGGCGCGGCAAGCGCGTGGCCATCGGCATCGGCGACGAGGGGGCGATCGCGGTGCGCGTGCTCGGCCGCGAGCCGATGTCGGTGGAGGAGTTCATCGGCACGCGGATCCGAGCGGCCGCGGCTCGCAGGTCTATCGTGTGTCGCGACACCGACGCCTATCGCCTCGTCAACGGCGAGGGCGACGGGCTCCCCGGGCTGGTGGTCGATCGCTACGGCGACATCGCGGTGCTCAAGCTCTACGCGCGTTGCTGGGAGCCCCACCTGGGCACGGTCTCGGCCCGGCTCGTGGATGCCGGCGCCCGCAGCGTGTACCGGCGTTTCGGGGTGGGGAAGGTCGACGATCGCGAGGGCGGCGAGACGCTGCGGGGCGCCGAACCTCCCGCCACGGTGATCGTCACCGAGCACGGCATGAAGCTCCTCGCCCGGGTGCGCGAGGGACAGAAGACCGGCTTGTTCCTCGACCAGCGCGAGCACCGGCGCCTCGTCCGCAGCTGGTCGCCGGGCCGTCGGGTCGTCAACCTGTTCGCGTACAACGGCGGCTTCTCGGTCGCGGCCGCCCTCGGCGGGGCGCGGCGTGTCACCAGCGTCGACATCGCCCCGGCCGCCATCGACGATGCCCGGGAGAACTTCCGACTCAACGGCATCGACCCGGCCGAGCACGAGTTCCTCGCCACCGACGCCTTCAGTTTCGCCGGTGAGCCGAGCGACCTCGTGGTGTGCGATCCGCCCTCGCTCACCCACGCGCGCGAGGCCGACAGTGCCGCCCGCGGGGCCTACAAGCGCCTGCACCGGCAAGTTGCCGGCTACGCGACCGACCTCGTCGCCACCTCGTCATGCACGGCACGCCTGAGCTTCGAGCGCTGGGAGGAGACGGTTCGCGAGGGCCTGGGCGCCGGCTGGGCGTGGCTCCACCAGGGCGCCGAGCCCCCCGATCACCCGGTGGCTCTCGGCCATCCCGAGGGGCGCTACCTCAAGTTCGCGCTGGTGGGTCGACTGCCGCGCTGAGCGGCGACCAGCGTTGACAAAACCGGTACAAACAACGGCGGCTGGGCGCGGCTACTCTCCCCGTGCCACGGAGACTTGATGCTGCTCCTGCTCGCCGCCCAGACCTTCGCCGCTGCGCCGCCCCCCATCGTCAACGGTGATACCACCTCGGACTACGACGAGGTGGTGCTCCTCTACATGACCGACAGCAGCGGGCGCCAGGGCGCGACCTGCACCGGCTCGCTGATCTCGGAGCAGTGGGTGCTCACCGCCAGCCACTGCGTCAAGGACAGCGGTGGCTTCGAGATCGACGTGATCTACGTGATCTTCGCCGACTCGATGAACTCGGCCGACCAGTCCGACGTGGTGCGCGCCAGCGACTGGCATCCCCACCCCGAGTACAACAGCCGCACCGGCGAGCACGACATCGCGCTGGTCAAGCTGTCCAAGAAGGTGGAGGGCACGTTCCTGAAGATCGCGGGCGAGGGCTTCTCGCGGCAAGACCGGGGCGAGGACTTCCGCCTCGTGGGCTTTGGCTCCACCAGCGAGAACGACGCCTCGTCCAACCCGAAGAAGCGCGTGGCCGACGTGCCCCTCTACGACTACGAGGACTTGCTGCTCTACACCTACGATCCCGAAGACGACCAGAACGCCTGCTACGGCGACTCCGGCGGCCCGATGATGCGACTCTACGAAGACGGCACCTATGCCGTGGCCGGGGTGATGGACTTCGTGAGCGGCTGCGAGGGCGGCTACCTCGGCTCGGCCCGGATCGACGCCCACCTCGACTGGATCGACGGGTACACCACGGACTACACGCTCAGCACCGACGAGGAAGAGCCCGAGGAAGAGCCCGAGGAAGAGCCCGATCCCGGCGACGAGGACGTGACGAACAACACGGGCGACGGCAACGGCGATGACGATGCGAGCGACGACGACGACGACGACGGTAGCGGCTACCTCGACGTGAGCGCCGACTCCGGCTTTGGCTGCCAGAGCGGGCCCGCCGCGATGGGCCTGGTGGCCACGGTGATCGCCGCCCTCGGAGCTCGCCGGCGCCGGTGATCCTCGCGGCGCTGCTCCCGGCCGGGGCGCCCGCCGAGGCGGCCGCGCCACCCCCGATCACCGGGGGCAGCGAGACCACCGGCTGGGACGAGGTGGTGCTGGTCTTGCTCGTGGACGACGACGACTACTTGCTCGGTACCTGCACCGGCACGCTCGTCGACCCCGGCTGGGTGCTCACCGCCGCACACTGCGTGTACCCCTCCAGCAGCTTCGCGCCCTCTGGCGCCTATGTTGCCTTCGTCGACGACTGGGACGAAAGCAACAGTCGCAACACCGACGAGGCGCTGGGCCTAGTGTACCATCCCGACTACGACCCCAACACCAGCGAGTTCGACGTGGCTCTCCTCGAGCTTCCGGCCGCGCGGAGCGAGCCCACCGCCGCGATCTACACCGGCAGCACCTCGCAGGCCGACGACTACGGCCGCGCCTACACGATCGTCGGCTTCGGGGCGAGCGGGTGGTCGGACCATAGCGGGGAGCTCGTCAAGCGTACCGCCGACGTGGAGTTGTCGAAGGTCGATGACACCTTCATCTATTCCGAGGATGCCCAGGGCAGCGCCAACGGCTGTCTTGGCGACAGTGGCGGTCCCCTCTTCCGGGTTCACTCGGTGACCGGCGACTACGCCGTGGCGGGCGTGATGAGCTGGGTGTCGGGCTGCGAGGGCGGGTCGATGGGGAGCGTGCGCGCCACCACGGTGATCGACTGGATCGAGTCCTACGCGCCCGAGGTGGAGATCGCCTCGGAGATGGACGACGGCCCGGTCGACAACCCCGGCGACGAGGCCCCGGGGCTCGTGGCCGACGGCAACCCGGAGGAACCCAACGGGGTGGGGTGCGCGGCCACCGTCCCCTTGTTGATCTTCCCGTTGCTCGCCTTCTCTCGGCGGACCGCGCGCCGCGTTCAGCGAGGCGTCGGTTCGCCCGCAGGCCGGTAAAACGCCCCATTACCATGACCAGAGGCTGAGCGGGCCCTCGGTGCCGAGCGGCGCGGCACCGGCAGCCTCCAGCGACTGTCGCAGCGCGGTCTCCTCGGTGTCGGCCAGCTGATCGCCATGCACCATCACTTGTGTCACCCCGGCGGCGCGCAGCGCTTGCCAATTGGGCGACTCGTCGCAGGCGCCGCGTAGCTTGACTTGCGCGGTGTCGAGGCAGCGCAAGGGCGCGAGCAGCGAGGCGATGGGCCGCTCGTCGGGGTGGGCGATGCCGTTGAAGTCGAGGCTCCAGGGCGAGGCGGCGCCGTGCGTCAGTTGCGCCCACAGGTAGTAGCGAGCGCGGGGCCGCGAGAGGTTGCGCTCGCCCGGCGCGGTGCCGTAGGGGCCGGGAAGCTCGAGTAGGACCGGGCCGGAGACACGGTCGTAGAGGGCGGGGACATCGACCGGGGCGCCGGGGACGAGCACAGAGATGGGCGAGAGCAACAGCCCTTCCAGCCACGGGACGAACCCGAGCCACGGCACTCGCGAGGCGGCGTGGGCCACGAGCGGCGCGAGGCACAGGAGCGTGCCGGCGTGCCAGCGGTAGGGGAAACGAACCATCTCGAACACCGGGAGATCCCACCACGGCCCGCGGCCGGTGGAGAGCACGAGGCAGGCGAGCGCTGACAGCCCCAGCATGGGCCGGGCCCGGAGGCCGAGGAGCGAGAGCGCCACCGTGGAGAAGCCCAGGTAGGTGTTGATGGCGAAGGGGCTCGGTGGCGACGCCACGTTGGGCGTGGGGATGGCCAGCTGGGCCGACATCGCGAGCCGAACCGCGTCGTCGAGCGGCTCGTTGCCGCCGAAGGCCCCCGCGAAGGCCCAGAGGAACGGCAGCGCGAGCACCAGCCCCAGGCCCAGCGAGTAGCGCGCGCGCCGGTCGGTGAGACCCCACAGCGCCGCGAGCCCGCAGGCCACCATGCCGAGGTACCAGGACGAGAAGATGCAGAGGAAGAGCGCGAGGCCGGCGCGAATGGTGTGCTGTCGTGACAGCATCCACGCCCAGAGCGGCAGCGCCCAGCCGTCGATGCCCTCCACGATGCCCTCCACGGTGTAGCCGTGGAAGAAGGGCGAGGCGCCGTATACCATCGCGCCGCCGAGGCCCGGGAGCACGCCTAGCTTGAGCGAGCGGAGCCAGCCGTACGCGGCGAGCACCGTGGCCGCCCGGGCCAGCAGCAGCGTGCCGTTGTAGGCCACCACCGGGCCGAACAGGTGGAACAGCGGCGCGCCGAGCCAGCCGTGGATGGGCGAGCTGTAGTAGAAGCCGATGCCCTCCGGCGCTCCGAAGAGCGAGGTAGACAGTGGAAAACCCGGCTGCGCCATCGCGAACACCGCCAGCCCCCAGGCCGAGGGGTAGAGGTCGGTGTAGGGGCTGCCGACTAGCTCGCCCGCCAGGAGGGGGCGAAGGCAGGGCACGATCGCCCACAGCGTCGCGACCGCCGTCGCGAGCACCCAGCCGCTCGACTCGCCACGCTCATCGGTCACGCGGCCGCAGCATACGCCGCCGGGGCGGCATAGGCGCCGCCGGCATGGAACTCCCCCGTCCCCGCCCCTGGAACCACGAGGCCGAGTCGGCCGCTCGCGCCCACCTCGACCAGCTCACCAAGCCCCCTGGCAGCCTCGGCAAGATCGAGGGCCTGGGCGCGTGGCTCAGCGGCATCCAGGGGGCCTGTCCCCCTCGCGTGCCGTCGCGAGCACGCCTGTACACGTTTGCCGGCGACCACGGCGTCACCGCCGAGGGCGTGTCGCCCTACCCGAGCGCCGTCACCGTGCAAATGGTACGCAACTTCCTCGCCGGGGGCGCGGCGGTCAACGTGTTCGCGCGTCACCACGGCGTGGAACTGGCGGTGGTGGACGTGGGCGTGGCGGGCGACCTGTCGGCTTGTCGCGACACCGACCACGCCAAGTTCGTCGGCGCGCGCGCGCGCCCGGGGACGGGGAACATGGCGGTGGAGCCGGCGATGTCGCGTGGCGAGGCCGAGGCGGCCATCGCCACCGGCATCCGCATGGCCCGGGCGGCGGCCGCCGACGGCATCGAGGTGATCGGGGCGGGCGAGATGGGTATCGGCAACACCACGGCGGCGGCGGCCTGCCTCGCGGCGGTACACGGCATGCCGGGCAAGCTCACGGCCGGTCGCGGCACCGGCATCGACGACGCCGGCCTTGCCCGCAAGGCGCGAGTGATCGACGCCGCCATCGCCCGGGGACGGCCCGACCGGAACGATGGCATCGCCGTCCTCAGCGAGGTGGGCGGCCTCGAGATTGCCGCCATCGCGGGGCTGTGCCTCGGCGGGGCCGAGGCCGGCCTGCCGGTGATGCTCGACGGCTTCGTCTCCACCTGCGGCGGCCTCGTGGCGAGCGTGCTCGACGAGGGCGTGCGCCCCTACCTGCTCGTGTCGCACAAGAGCGCGGAGAACGCCCACTGGGCGATGGCCCGGAGCATGGGCAAGGAGCCCCTGCACGACCTCGACCTTCGCCTCGGCGAGGGCACCGGCGCGGTGCTGGCGATCGACAGCTTGCGCCTGGCGGCCAAGGTGATGAACCAGATGGCGACCTTCGCCTCGGCCGGGGTGTCGAACCGCTCCTGAGCGCGGGTTACGGCGCGGCGCATGCCGACCGAGATGGAAAACCTCGTCAACCGCATCGCCGACCGGGTGAAGGCGGAGCTCAACGCCCAGTCCACCATGGAGGCCGTTCCCCCGCTGGCCGAGGTGCGCGGCACCTGGCAAGACCAGGCCGCGCTCGACCGTCACCTGCACGGCGCCGACCGCATCGGCACCGATGGCTCGGCGCCGGCCCAGGTGTCGTCGGGCGAGGTGGCGCGCCGTATCGACCACACGCTGCTCAAGCCCGACGCGGTGCGCGCCGACTTCGTGAAGCTCTGCGAGGAAGCCCGCACCTACAAGTTCGCCAGCGTGTGCGTGCAGACCACCTGGGTACCGCTGTGCAAGCAACTGCTCCAGGGCGCCGGGGTGATGACCATCTGCGTGGTGGGCTTTCCCCACGGCGTGTGTACCACCCGCGCCAAGCAAGCGGAAACGCGCGAGGCCATCGCCAACGGCGCCGACGAGATCGACATGGTGGTCAACCTCGGGCTGTTGAAGTCTGGCGACCACAACGCCGTGTTCGACGACATCAAGGGCGTGGTGGAGGCGGCGCAGGGGCGGCCGGTGAAGGTGATCCTCGAGACGCACATGCTCAACCGCGAGCAGAAGATCGCCACCTGCGCCCTGTCGAAGGCGGCCGGCGCGGCCTTCGTGAAGACCAGCACCGGCTTCTCCGGCGGTGGCGCCACCGTGGAAGACATCCGGCTGATGCGACAGGTGGTCGGTCCCGACATGGGCGTGAAGGCCAGCGGCGGCGTGCGCAACACCGCCGACGCGCAGGCGATGCTGGCGGCGGGCGCCACGCGGATCGGCGCCAGCGCGAGCGTGGTGATCGTCACCGGCGGCACGAGCAAGGGTAGTTATTGATGGTGCGGACGGCCTGCCTGGTCGTCGCCGACAGCATGGGCGTGGGCGCGATGCCCGACGCCGACCGGTACGGCGATGCCGGCAGCGACACGCTCGGCCACATCTGCGAGCGCCACCCGGTGGTCATGCCCAACCTCGCCGCGATGGGGCTCTGTTCGATTCGCCCGCTGCATGGGCAGGCCGACCTCGCCACCGGTGGCGCTTTCGGCAAGATGGCCACGCGCGGCGCTGGGAAAGACACCATCGCCGGGCACTGGGAGATCGCGGGTTGCACCGTCACCGAGCCCTTCACCACCTACTACGACGGTTTCCCACCCGAGTTGATGGCCGAGTTCGAGGAGGCGGCGGCGGTGGGTTGGCTCGGCAACGTGGCGGCGAGTGGCACCGAGATCATCCAGCGCCTCGGCGACGAGCACGTGGCCACCGGCAAGCCCATCGTCTACACCAGCGCCGACAGCGTGTTCCAGGTGGCCGCCCATGAAGACGTGGTGCCGCTGTGGCGGCTCTATGCCATCTGCGAGGCGGCCTTCGAGATCGTCAAGCGCCACGGCGTGGCGCGGGTGATCGCGCGTCCCTTCCTGGGCACCAGCGGCGCCTACGTCCGCACCGAGAACCGGCGCGACATCGCCGTGTTGCCGCCCCGCGACACCATCATCGACGTGCTGGAGCGGGCCGGCATCCCCACCTGTTCGATCGGCAAGATCAAGAGCATCTATGGCGACCGGGGCTTCTCCCAGGCGATCAAGGCCGGCAACAATGCCGCGATCACACAGGCGACCATCGACGCGGTGAAACAGCGCAAGGGCGGGCTGGTGTTTTCCAATCTCGTCGACTTCGACATGCTGTACGGGCACCGCCGCGACCCGCTCGGCTACGCCCGGGCGATCGAGGCGCTCGACCGTCGCCTGCCGGAGCTGTGCGCCGCCCTCGGCGACGACGATCTACTGGTCATCGTGGCCGACCACGGCAACGATCCCACCTTCCCGGGCAGCGATCACACGCGCGAGTACGTGCCGGTGCTCGCTTGGCGACGCGGGATCGGGAGGGTGGAGTTGGGCACTCGGCGCTCGCTGGCCGACGCCGGGGCCACGGTGGCGGCGTGGCTCGGGGTGGAGGCGCCGGAGGGGGAGAGTTTTGCGGGGATGCTGGCGTAGGGCTCTACCAGTTCTACATGCCCTGCAAGATGGGCAAGCTCGTCCAGCGCGTGCAGCGGAAGGGCGGCGCGCCGGCTCCCCTGCCCCGACGGCATT
>Ga0194131_10010092_pt1 | contig 11693 bp, 11 predicted proteins | sample TA2KigO120mmetaG_FD_148631 | JGI IMG/M metagenome (GOLD analysis project Ga0194131, IMG submission 148631) | Freshwater microbial communities from Lake Tanganyika, Tanzania - TA2015053 Kigoma Offshore 120m | ecosystem: Environmental > Aquatic > Freshwater > Lake | place: Tanzania: Lake... | reverse complement strand
CTAAACGTCTATCCAAAATTTTATTTCTAAAAATCCAAACCTTGATTTAGTTTGAATTTACAATAACAATCATGGAACAAATTGACAAGCAAAAAGATGTGTATCTTTTTGTCCATGGAAGATTTGACTTGATGCAAAAATCAACTGATGCACTGGTTGCAAACGGATTTGCAAAAGACAAGATAATTTCTGCAGTGCCAAACAAGGTTGGAAACGTTGGTGATTATATGGCAATGCTTTGGATGCCCCCAAACCCAGATCATATAAAAATTCAAAAAATCACCAATGTTGTAGATGTGCCAGCTGAGGGAATGATTGGACTGTGGAAAGGCGTTTCAAAAGAGGACCTTTTTACAGTAAAGATTTAGAATCCTTGTGCAAGACTTGAGATAAAATCAACAAACTCGTCATCTGAGAATTTTATTATTTCTGCCTTGTGTTCTTTTTGTGCAAGCTTGGCAGACTTTAGATGGTAACAGTCGCTTTTGCCTTCCATTTTGCCAAAGTAATAGCTAGCACATGAGCAATAATCTTCCTCTGGATCAAGCCAGTACTCTTTTTCTTTTCCAACCACAGTCCAGATTTTTCTCTGGCTTGGCTCAAAGACATGCAGTTTGACTCGATTCTCAGATATTGTAGAATCAATTTTTTCGCTACTCACAAGGATTTAATTGAAAATCACTGGTATATTTTTGATGGTTCAAACAAGAATGGTTCCATCATATCCTGCGCTAATTTTAGAAGGGAAAAATCGGTCTTTGGTTGTAACTGATCTTCACATTGGATTTGAGGCTAATTTAGCTGCAAACGACATCTTTGTTGGGAAAAACACTACAGTAAATGAGACAATATCAGAGCTTGAAAAATTAATTGATTCTACAAAAGCAGGTTCTCTGATTCTATTAGGTGATGTAAAATCAAGCATAAAGTCGATTTCAAAAAACGAGTGGGACGAGGTTCCTTTGTTTTTTAATAAAATAAAGGAAAAATGCGATGTTACGCTAGTTCCTGGCAATCATGATGGAAATATTCAGAAATTAGTTCCTGATGGAGTCAGTATGATTAGCTCAGCAGGTCTAGTTGTAGAAAATATGTTACTTACACATGGCCATACCATGCCATCTGAGAATTTTTCACATGTTGATAAGATTATCATGGGCCATGTGCATCCAGTATTTTTTGATAAAGATTCTCTTTTAAATGGAAATAGAGTATGGGTTACAATAAAGACAGACAAAGAGAAGATATTTCCTTCAGCATCAGGTGAGATTGAGATACTAGTTGTGCCATCATTTAACAGGTACTTTTATGCAACATACAAAAGACAATACAAAAGATCAATTTCACCGATAATAGAAAAGACAAAAGATGCGTTATCTGCGAAAATCCTTACACTTGATGGGACAATTATTGGTGATGAATCTATACTAAAGCAGGTACTTTAGACATATGTGGAGGCTAAATTATGAGATATGATTTCCTTGGCGAATCAAAATATGATTCAGATTATTTTCTAAGACAAGCCATAGTTGCGAGACATAATTCAATAGTTCTAAAAAATAACTCAAATCGAATCTACAAAGATCATCAAGGCGAAAAACATGGTTTATTTTTATTGTATACAGCATTTGAAGAACTTCAAAAAGCAATTTTTTGTTTATTTGTTCATAGAGGTTTTATGAATAAAGAACAAGTTTTGCCTATATTTTCAAAACATGAGGCAAAAATCATAATTTTTGAAAAAATTTTTCGTAGTTCTAAAGGATTATCTATTTACAATAACGAATTTTCATTGGATGGAATTCCATTAAAAAATTTGAATTTTACAAAAATTATCGAAGAAAATCAAGATTTTGGAAGAAGTTACATGGATAAACGAAATGATTGTCTTTATTCTCGACCAGACATAAATGGATATCATACTCCTAGTATCAAATCTGATATTGAGAAAGAAAAAACAAGGTTAAATGATGAAATGTCAGCTTTGAATGCTCTTTTTGAAATAATTTGGATGTATGATTTTAATGGAAGTGTAGATGGTTTTCAGTATTACAAATTAACTCCAAAAGACAAACCTGAAAAACACAACATAACGTTTGTTGGTGGGAAGTTGATACCACGAGAAAATTTTCGACCATCTTGGGTAGAGAATTTAGGAAAAGAATTAGATTCGTAACAGTATCTTAGTTGATTGTATTATATGGCTCAAGTGGATCCTTCGTTGTCTCGTTTTTCTGAAGCCATTCTAGTGTTTTGACAAAAGAGTCTGCAAGCTCTGGCGTTGTAAGAACAGGTATTCCAAGCTCAACTGCTTTTCGCCTTATCTGATACTCATCATAAAGCATTCCAACATATTTCTCAAGAGTCGACGTACTTGGGATATTTATTATAAAATTGATTTTTCTCTCATACAATAAATCAGCAATGTTTGGCTTGCGCTCAGGCTCACTAATTTTGTGAACAATCTCTACATCGCCAATTTTTTCAGAGAAAAATTCTGCAGTGTGTTCTGTTGCAAGGATTTTAAATCCAAGATGTTTTAGCGCTGCAACAGTTGGCAATAGCTTTTCTTTGTTTTCTGCACCACCAATTGTAATTAGTGCAGTTCCTGTAGTTGGCATATTATATCCAACCGAAATCAATCCCTTTGATAGCGCATCATAAAAGCTAACACCAAAGCATGCAGCCTCACCAGTTGACTGCATTTCTACTCCTAGAACCAAGTCTGCACCTTCAAGCTGCATAAATGAAAACTGTGGTACCTTGATTCCATAGTTGTGGATTTTTTTCCACATATCATGTGGTAGTTTTGGTAAATCTTTTCCTAAAATTGCACGAGATGCCAAACTAATTAAATTCATTTTGACTAGCTTTGAAACAAAAGGCATAGAACGTGACGCACGAATGTTTAGCTCAATCACATAGACCTGTCCTTCGTTTATCAAAAACTGCAAATTAAACGGACCCTTTATGTGAAATGTCTTTGCAATTTTGTCTGCATAGTCTGTTATTGTTTCAATTATCTTGTTGTTTAGTCGCCATGGAGGAATGCACATCATTGCATCACCAGAATGAACTCCTGCAGATTCAATGTGCTCAACTATGGCACCAATTATGACGTGCTTTCCATCACAGATTCCATCAACGTCTACTTCAAGTGAGTTTAGCATAAACTTTGAAATCACAACTGGATGATCAGGTGATACTATAGCTGCCTCACTAACATACTGCTTTAGCTCTTCTTGTGACCAGACAACTTTCATTGCAGCACCACTTAGAACATAAGATGGCCTTACAATCACAGGGTATCCAACTTCTTGTGCAAAGTTTTTTGCCTCGGCAATTTTTGAAAACTCCTGCCATGGTGGCTGTTTTATGTGAAGCTGGTCAAGGATGCTGCTAAACTTGGAACGGTTTTCTGCCTTGTCAACGTCTTCTGCGCTTGTCCCAAGTAGTTTGATTCCACTTTTTGCAAGTTTTGGTGTTAGATTGTTTGCGGTTTGGCCGCCAACAGATGTAACTATGCCTTTGGTTTTCTCAAACTCTGTAATGTCCAAGATTCGCTCGTGTGTTAGCTCTTCAAAGTAAAGCCTCTGACAGATATCATAGTCGGTTGATACAGTTTCTGGATTACAGTTTACAACAGCTACATTTTTTTCTCCGTTTTCCTGCAGGCCCCAAACCATGTTTACTGTTCCCCAGTCAAACTCGACGCTACTGCCAATTCTGTATGGCCCTGCTCCAAGGACCATAACGCCTCGTTCTTTTTGGGCAACCTCCAAGTCGTTTTTGTTTCCACCATATGTAAGGTAAAGATAGTTTGTCTTTGCAGGCCACTCTGCTGCAAGTGTGTCAATTTGCTTTACTACTGGAATGATTCCAAACTCTTTTCTTGTTTTCCTGATTTCTGATTCGTCTTTGTTTTTTGCACGAGATATTTGCCTGTCAGAGAATCCAAACTTTTTTGCACGCAGTACCAATGAATGATCAAGATTTTTTTCTTTGAGATCTTTTTCTATCTCAACAATGTTTTTTATTTTTTCAATAAACCAAGGATCAATAGCTGACAGCTTGTAGATTTTTTCAACACTCATCCCCTTTCGCAGAGCAGCAGCTACATAGTACAGTATTAGATCATCAGGTTTTGAAAGATGTTCTTCTAGTTCTTCTTCGTCGTATGTTTTCCCATTGAGTCTATTAAGAACAAGGCCGTCGTTGCCAATCTCTAGCATCCTGATTGCCTTTTGGAGTGACTCTTCAAAGCATCGTCCTATTGCCATTACTTCGCCAACTGACTTCATTGTAGGTCCTAGCTTGCGATTTGCAAGCTCAAATTTTCCAAAGTCCCACCTTGGATGCTTGCATACGATATAGTCAAGTGATGGCTCAAAGCATGCAGTTGTACTCTTTGTTATTCTGTTGACAAGCTCTGGCAGAGTATAACCTATACCAATTTTTGCAGACATGTATGCAAGTGGATAACCTGTGGCTTTGGATGCAAGTGCAGAGGATCGAGAAAGTCTTGGATTGATTTCAATTGCAGCATACTGGTCTGATTCTGTATCTAGTGCAAACTGGATGTTGCATTCCCCTACAATTCCAACATGTTTTGTTGCCTTTAGTGCAGCAGAGCGCAAAACATGGTATTCGCGATTATTGATTGTCTGAGATGGTGCAACTACGATGTTATCTCCAGTATGGACCTTCATTGAAAGAACATTTTCCATGTTGCAGACAATGACATTATTTCCAGAGTAATCCTGCATTACCTCATATTCTATTTGCTTCCAGCTTCCAACATATTCTTCGATTAGAATTTGGCCTACCATGCTTGCAGAAAGGCCACGTCCTGCAATCTCGTGCAGCTCGATTTCGTTATACGCAACGCCTCCACCTTTTCCGCCAAGTGTGTAAGCTACCCTAACTATTACAGGATATCCAATCTCGTTTGCAACAGCCTTTGCATCCTCAAATGAGCGCACAGTCTTGCTTTTTAGAACAGGAACTCCGCACTCTATCATAGAGTCCTTGAATAACTGCCTGTCTTCAGTTGCCTTGATTCCAGGTATTTGTGTGCCAAGTACCTTGACTCCATATTTTTTTAGTATACCAAGCTCGTCTAGTTTCACTCCACAGTTTAGTGCAGTCTGTCCACCAAATCCAAGCATCAGGCCATCGGGCCTTTCTTTTTCAATTATTGATTCAACATATTGCGGATTTACTGGAAGCAAGTATACCTTGTCTGCAAACCTTGTGTCTGTCTGAATTGTTGCAATGTTTGGATTGATCAGAATACTTTTCAGTCCATCTTCGCGAATTGCCTTGAGGCATTGGCTACCGGAGTAGTCGAATTGACGGTCGTTTTAGCGACTCTCGCCAGCTTCTCCGATTTTTATTGCCCCACTTCCAAGAACTAGAATCTTTTTTATCGATTCAGCTTTTGGCAGCTCGTCCCTCCTCCATTAGATGTTTCAGCTCTTCAAAAACAAACTCACAATCATAAGGACCAGGAGATGCTTCTGGATGAAACTGTACTGCAATGATTTTTTTCTTTTTGTGTTTTATTCCTTCAACAGTTTTATCGTCAGCGTTTGTAAACCATAATTTGAAATTAGATTTTTTAAGTGATTTTGGGTCAATGCAATAGCCGTGGTTTTGGCTTGTAACGTAAACTTGCTTGTTTTCTAAATTAATGCAAGGCTTGTTTTGCCCACGGTGCCCATACTTTAGCTTGTAGGTTTTGGCGTTTCCTGCAAGTCCTAGTATTTGTGCGCCAAGGCAGATTCCAAGGGTTGGAACATTTTTTGAGATTAGTGACTTTGCAGTCTTGATTGTTTCTTTGCATTTTTTTGGGTCCCCAGGTCCGTTGCTGATAACTACGCCTTTAGGATTGTATGATAGTATTTTTTCAATTGTAGTATTCCATGGAACCTTGATTGCCTTGTATCCAATTTTTCTAACGTTTCGAATAATTGCATTTTTTACGCCAGTATCAATTACTACAACAGTCTGAGGCTCATTTCCAAAAACTTGTTCGTTTTTTGTTGATACCTCATCCATAAACTCTTCAGAGTTGTATTTTGGTGCCTTTGCAAGCTCGCGTTTTACTTGTGCCTCATCGATTGGACTATCAGATACTGCCAAGGCTGCCATCATGACGCCAGATGTTCGAAGCTTTTTTGTTAGCTCCCTTGTATCAATTCCTGAAATTCCAGGGATTTTTTCATTATACAACCACTCATCAAGTGTGAGTGCAAGATTCCAGTGGCTTGCAATGTTTGATAGTTCATGGACTACAAGGCCGCGTATTTGGATCTTGTCTGACTCAAAGTGTTTTGATATCCCATCGTTGTCCTTTTGTGTCAGATCTGGTACGCCATAGTTTCCAACAAGTGGGTATGTGAGGGTTAGAATTTGGCCGCTATAGGATGGGTCTGTCAGGGTTTCATTGTACCCGACCATTCCTGTGTTAAAGACTAGTTCGCCAAAAACGGTCTTTGAGTAACCAAAGCCATTTCCTTCAAAAACGGTGCCATCACCAAGAATCAGTTTTCCAAACTTGTTTACGTGTTTGGCTTTTTTTGTGGTTATTGTGACCCTCGACAAGTGAATTTGTTTGCAGATTTAAATTTTTTGAAGCTGATCGCAGGGTTTTGTTTTAAAAAATTATAGTGCTTTAAACTCTGCACTCCACTTGTAGTAAGCACGGATCATTTCAGTGGAAACGCTTGGCTTTCTTCGCTCCAGTATTTCCCTAAAATCTATCATTGTTAGCTCCCTTGGCTGTGGTTTTGATTCGCCTGCAATCGGCTCTTTGTAGTTTGTAGAGGTAAACAGCTCATTTACAACTTTCATTTGTGCAGACTGACAGACATCTTTGATGTCGCTTGCGCTATATCCGTCAAATAGTCTTGCAAGCTCCAAGGTTTTGAGTTTAGAGTCTTTTTTTAGCGGTGAGGTATAAAGCTCAAAAAGATTTTGTCTTGCCTCAAGTGTTGGCAGTGAAACATAGATTCTTTTTTGGAACCTTCGCAAAAATGGCCAGTCAAGACTCCATGGCTTGTTTGTTGCGCCAATTACGTATAGCTTTAGATCCTTTCCTTTTCCGTTGACGCCATCCATTTCTGATAAAAATTGATTTTTGGTTCTAACCTCGCCACCAACTTCGCTGTTTCTTGTACCAAGAAGCGAGTCAACCTCGTCGATAAACAGTATTACAGGTAGTCCTTCCTTTTCTGCATGGTCACGTGCCATTCGAAATAGTTTTGAAACATTTTTTTCAGCTTCGCCAAGCCATTTACTCATCATTGATGCTGCATCTACAATTATGAAATAGCCTGCAATCTCACTTGCTGTTGCAGCTGCAAGTAGTGTTTTGCCACATCCAGGTGGTCCATAAAGTAACAGTCCTCTTGGCCAACCAAGTGGAAAAAGATCTGGTCTTTTGCTTGGATATACAATTGATTCACGCAAAGCATTTTTTGCATCATCTAATCCTACAACTTCTTCCCAGCTGACATCAGGCTTTTCTTTCATGACCAAGTCTTCAAAGTCACGATTATCTTTTGCAGCGCTTCGTTCTTCAGATGAAGCGTTTGGATCAACTGCTGGCTCCAAGTCATTTCCGCGAAGCTCTTGGAGTGCCTTTATTCGGTTTTGATAAGAGCGCATTCTTTCTGAATATACTGAGTTTAGTTTGCTTGTTGGGTAAAGACGAAGTAGCTGTACAAGTGCATCTATTGCTTTTTGATAGTTTGCAATTGCCATGCCTCTGGCGCCTTGAGAATCACATTTTATTGCCTCAGATGCATATTTGCTTGCAGTATTCTCTAATTGTTGTGGTGCCATACTCATATCTAAATTACCTACAGGCTCAGCTCTAGGTTTGCGTAGGTATCCCTAAAGGTAAACTGGTGTAGCAGATTTTGTTAAATTATTTGTACTATCGTGCCTTGCAGATTTTGTATAGCCATCAGATCTTGCATATTCTTCAGATATTAGGTTCTCAGAAACATTGCTTTGAAGACTCTTTATCCGTTTAATCGAGTCTTCTGCAGAAATTACAAGCTCACTTAGATTGTCATTAAGTGTACCCATTGAACCAATTGAGCTATTTATCATATCAACAAATTCCTTTATCAGAGAAAAGACCTCCTTTTTGTGTTCATATTTGTACAAGACATAGTCTGCAATGCGAAGAATTTGGTTAAAGTCCTGCAGCTCCTCAACTGAAAGTTGGCTTATTTTCTTTTTGTCAGAGTCTATCTCTGCAAGCCTTTTTTCAACAAGCGCAGATATCTTTTGGAGTTTTTTTCTGCTTTTTTGTATATTTAGAGTGGGTTTTATTGAGACCATTTAGATTAAGCGAGCTTTGGTTTCGCAAAATCTAGATTAGGATACTGCTTGTTTATTTTAGAGTCTGCGATCAACTTTGCTTCATCTAGGATTCTTTGCGACTCTTTGTTTGATTGGCCAAAGTCAAATTTGGCCTCAGTAATAGTAGCAGAATCCATTACTATGCTTCCTAGAACCGATGAAAGCTCGCAAAGACTATGGCCATATTCTGGAAAATACCCATAGAGTCTTGCACTTAGTATTCTGATTACAGATATTGCAGAGGCAAGATTTTCTGTAATGCTGCCAATACCCTTTATTGTGCAGATTCTCCTTTGGATTTGTTTTAATGACTCTATTGCAAGGTAAACTTCGCATTCTAGCTTGATGCTTTCTTCAAAATTAGATTCCATCTGTTCAGTGTTTTTGTCATATAGTGCAAGGTTTTGGCTTCCAATGTGGGTTCTTTTTTTATCAAGCTGCATAAGTATGGTTTCAAGTAGTTCAACAGAGTAGACGAGTCTAGGCATTAGCGTATTTTTATGTGAATGTTTTATTGCAATTTCATTTCCAGCTATTTCCATCATTTGTAAAAATCTTAAAAACTTAGTATATCAGGACGTTGTCCCAAATTTCCGTTTAACCACAGTAACATACATCACTGGATACAGCTCAGAAAAATTTCCATTATTAGTACAAGGAATTTAGCTTATCATCTTACCTAACTATGAGTGATCGTTTGATATGGTTAAGGAGCATGGCCTAACTGTAAGTCTTGAAGAATTTGGGCTAAGCAAGTATGAGGCAAAAGCCTATGTGACTTTGGTTTCACATGGCACCATTTCTGCAAGCGAGGTTGCATATTATTCGAATCTTCCCCGTACCAAGGTTTATCCGACTTTGTTAAAACTTGAGAAAAAAAGACTAGTCATTATTTCTAAAAGTAAGCCAATAATGTGCACTGCGATTGCACCAGAAGATGCATTTGATGACATTATTCAAGAACACATAGACAAGGTAAACCAGATGAATACTCTTGTAACAAAGCTAAAGCATGCAAGCGAGGAAAGCAAAAAGACTAGAGGTGCAGAAGAAAAAAGATATTTCCATCTTAGCTCAAGCAACGTTCTAAATCAGCTCAAAATAATGATAGGTGGAACAAAGTCATCAATTCAAGTAATTGTTGACACGTGGGGGCTAAACTTGCTTGCAGAATGCAAAGAACAGCTTCTTCTTGTCTTAAGAAGAAATGTTGATGTAAAAATTATTATCTCGCCAACACAAATTGGCTCAGAAGCATTTCACACAATACCAGATGGTGCAAAAATCAAAGTTATTGATACTGCACAGAATTGCTTTATTTTTGATCAAACCGAAGTGTTGCTAATCGATAGTGATAATGGAAAAGGGGCAGTTTTTTCTGCAACTGATGTGTTAGGAACAAGCCAAACCAAAGTGTTTGTGCAAATGTGGAACAATGCATTAAAAACTGATGGATTGTCTGATATGGTCAAATCCGATGCTCAAGCAGTCTATCACATAATACAGCTTGTAAATGAAAATGGGCTTGGGTTTATTCTAAATTCCGCAATAGATTCAAAAAATACCAGCATCGATATGTTAAAGCTATTAGAAAAAGATGGAATTAATTTAAAGTCAAGGTCACTTGATGAGGTAATTGAGATAATTAATTCCGCACTGCAGATAACATGCTCAGGTCATCTCAGTTATGATTCTGCCAAAAACAACATAACTGTAGAATCAAAACTAAATGGTGGACATTCACTTCCATGGACAACTATACTTGATCAGTATTTACACAGTTGTGGCCATAATACAAAGTTGATTTATCAAAATCATTCCCAAAAGGGAGAGAAAATTTTCATCAAAATTCATCCAAACAAAAACTAAAAACACTGCACATTATACCGTACTTTTAATGATTGAAGAAAGACTAAAGGCGCTAAACATAGTTCTGCCAACTCCTCCAAAGCCTGCAGGATCTTATGTGCCTATAATAATATCTGGCAAAACAGCCTATGTGTCAGGCCAAATCCCAATAGAGGATGGAAAAATAACTCACAAAGGAAAGGTCCCTTCACCACAGTCATTAGAAGAGGCCCAAAAAGCAGCAAGACTATGTATCATAAACGCTCTGGCTCAGCTAAAATCAGAAATTGGCAGTCTTGATAAGGTTTCAAAAATTCTCAAAGTATCGGGATTTGTAAATTCATCACCAGACTTTACTGAACAACCAAAGGTAATCAATGCGGCATCAGATCTTCTAGTTGAAATTTTTGACGAAAAAGGAAAGCACTCTAGAGTTGCAATAGGGGCTGCAAGCTTGCCACTTGATTCTACTGTTGAGATCGATATGATAGTTGAGCTCAGCTAAAGCTTTGCGTTAAACTCTTTTAGAAATTTCTTCATCTTGTCTTTTGGTATGACTGCGCCACATGCCTTGTCATGTCCACCGCCTGAACCACCAAGCGATGTTGCAAGAGGATTTACTATTTTGCCAAGATGAATCTTGCATGCTTTTGAGCCTCGAATAGATACTGCGTATATTCCCTGCTCTACTCGTTCCTTGTATGCAACACCAACGTCTTTTCCAGACAAACCTAGAACAAAGTTTACAGCGCCACTTGCACCAGAATCCAAGACTTCCATGTATGCAAGGTTTTTCATTTTCTTCATTGACTCTTTTACTTTTGAAATAATTGAAGCAAGCTTTGCAACCTGGAGCTGGGCAAACTCAAATGTATTTGGGATTTCATGCGGGTATTTTGATTCGGCTAATTCATCTACAAGATAAAGAAGATAGTCAGAGTCTTTTTGATGTCCTGTTATGTTAAATGTTAAAACGGTTGCACTAATTAGCGCAAATTGTCTGTCAAATATTTGAAGAAGTTTTGCACCTTTTGGCCTGTCCTCCATATAGTCAGTTATTGCAGCACATGCTGCTACAAACTGTGCATGATCATTTAGTTTTGATTTGAATACATCATAAACCTGTACTGTAGTACATTCGTTAATGTCATGAATTACTTTGACTTTGAGTTTTTCAAGCTGCTTGATGATTTTATTATCCATATCATGATGATCAATGTATGTTATTGCGACCTTGTTTTTCCTAAGATTTGCTAGTATTTGGACAAATTCGTCCTGATTTTTTTGACTAAGGCCTACATCGCAAATAAAAAGTGTCTTTAGTTTTTCATTGTCTTTTATTTTTGCTAGCGCATCCATCATGCCAGGATAGTCAACAAGTACTGTATCGCCGCCAAATGCCTGCTTAATCAGTGCAGCTGCACTTATTCCGTCAGCGTCTTCTTTGTGTGAGACGCAAAGGAGTCTGT
>Ga0194131_10010090_pt1 | contig 11696 bp, 8 predicted proteins | sample TA2KigO120mmetaG_FD_148631 | JGI IMG/M metagenome (GOLD analysis project Ga0194131, IMG submission 148631) | Freshwater microbial communities from Lake Tanganyika, Tanzania - TA2015053 Kigoma Offshore 120m | ecosystem: Environmental > Aquatic > Freshwater > Lake | place: Tanzania: Lake... | reverse complement strand
GGAAAGTGGTAATTTTGGGCTGGATCAACACGGCGATGGCGAACTTGGTACGGCGCGGCGGACTTCTGGCGGTCCTGTTCTCGGCCCTAATTCTGGTGTCCGGCTGTGTCGTCCTCGACTCGCCGGAGAAGATCGCTCAGGTCGAAGAGACCAACGATCCCTTCGAGCCGGCAAACCGCTACATCTTCGAGGTCAACCGCTTCCTCGACGAGTTCATGCTCAAGCCGGCGGCCGCCTGGTACAACGCAGCGCTGCCGCAGCCCGCGCAGGACGGGGTGCAGCGCTTTCTGGCCAATCTCCGCCTGCCGTGGACAGCGATCAACGATTTCTTCCAGGGCCGGCCCGATCGCAGCTATCAGGCCCTGGCGCGCTTCGTCATCAACTCGACGGCGGGAATCCTGGGCGTCTTCGACGTCGCCACCGGCCTGGGCTTTCCGCATCACGATGAGGATTCGGGCCAGACCTTCGCCGTCATGGGCGCGCCCGAGGGCCCCTATCTCATGCTGCCGGTCTTCGGCCCGTCGAACCCGCGCGACGCCTTCGGCCTGGTAGTCGACTACTTCGCCGACCCGGTGAACATTGTCGGCCGCAACAACGGCGTCGAATACACCTCGACGATCCGCGGCGCTTCGACCGCGATCGACAACCGCAACCGCAACGGTCAGGTGGTCGACGACCTGCAGAAGCGGTCTACCGATTTCTACGCCACCGTGCGCAGCGTCTACCGCCAGCGCCGCGACGCCCAGATTCAGAATCGCGGCGAGGATTCGAACTACCCTGGCCCGCGACTCTCCGTCGAACCGGCCGGCGCCTGGACCAAGAACCCGCCCGTGCCACCGCGGCCCGACATCAACACCGGCCGCGTTCCCGGCCAGTAACATGAACCGCCGGGGGATCGCCGCCGCACTCGCGGCGGCCATTGGTCTTGCGGCCGTCGGCGCCAGCGTTCCGGCCATGTCTTCCGGCGTGATCGAGTTGGCCCAGGCCCGCCCCGCTTCCCTCGGCGCGCCGATTCCCGAAGCCGGCGAGTTCATCCTGACGCTGGCCGACAAGGCGATCGCCGGACTGACCGACTTCAATGTGCCGGTATCCGAGCGCTCCACGCGCTTCCGCGTACTGCTCAACGAGGGTTTCGACGTCCCTCATATCGGCCGTTTCGTGCTCGGCCGGTTCTGGCGCACCGCCAGCGAGGCGGAGCGCGCCGAGTACCTGAACCTGTTCGAGGACTTCATCGTCCACAGCTACGCCACGCGCTTCCGCGAATACGCCGGCGATAACCTGAAGATCATGGGCACCCGCACGGCGAGCGACGGAGAGGCCTATGTGCTCACCGATCTGCTGCGGCCGAGCGGGCCGTCGGTACGCGTCGAATGGCGCCTCCGGCGCGACGGCTCCGGCTTCAAGATCGTCGACGTTCTGGTCGAGAGCGTCAGCATGAGCATCACCCAACGCGACGATTTCTCGGCCACCATCCAGCGCTCCGGCGGCCGGGTCGAAGGCCTGCTGGCCGTGCTGCGCGACAAGGTTCGCACCACCGCCAACTGACCGTCCGTCAGGCGTCCAGCGTCACGTTCCCTTTGGGCACTGCTACGCAGGCCAGACACGATCCGGTTTCGACCGCCGTCCCGGGCGGGCTGGGGTAGTCGACGGTTCCGGTCTTGAGGGCAGTGATGCAGGTACCGCAATTGCCTGCCCGGCAGCCGAAATCGAGCCGGATGCCGTTGGCTTCGGCCATCTCCAGCAAGGTGGAGCGACCGTCCCACACGCACTGCCGCGCCGATCGCGAGAAGACGACTTCAACCGGCGTCGACACCGCGGCGGCTGGCGCCGTGGCGGCCGCCGCGCTCTTCACCGAGGCCGGGCCGAAGGCTTCATGATGGATGCGCTCGTGCGGAACACCCCAGGCGGCGAGCCCCTCGACCATCGCCTGCATCATGGGCGGCGGCCCGCAGAGATAGAAATGCGGTGCGTTGGAAGGCAGGACTCGTCGCATCAGATCGACACTGACCCGTTCAGCGTGCTGATAGTCCACATCCTGCTGGCACTCTCCGGTCGGGTCGCTGTAGCACACATGCAGGCTCACGTTGGGGTTCTGCGCAGCGATCCGGTGCAGATGGCGGGCCATCACGTGCTCGGTCCGGTTGCGCAGGCCGTAAAAAAACCAGACTTCGCGCCGAGCGTTCGCGTCGACGATCGCCTGAAGCATCGACAGGACCGGCGTAAGGCCGATGCCGCCGCCAATGAGTACGACCGGCGTCGTATCGGCCGGCTCCAGCCAGAACTGCCCGGCTGGCGCCTTGACGTCCAGAATGTTGCCGACCTCGATGTCTTCGTGAAAGTAGGACGAGGCGAGGCCAGGCAGGCCGTCCGGCTTTCCCGGCGGAGGGCCGATCCGCTTGATGGTGACGCGAAAATACTCCGCCTTCGGCGCGTCTGACAGCGAGTAGCAGCGAATCACGGGCTTCGCCTGTCCGGGTATCGCCAGACGGAAGGTCAGATATTGGCCCGGCATAAAGACCGGCAAGGGGCGGCGGTCGTGCGGCTCAAGATAAAACGAGCAGATATCGTTCGCCTCCATCTCCTTTCTCGTCACCACGAACTTGCGGAAGCCATCCCAGGTTCGTTCGGCCTTTTCCAACTCCCGCCGCCGCCGTTCGGCCATCTCGGTGATGCGTTCACCCAGCAGAAGCCGCTCCATATCGACCGACGCGCGCAACGCCCGCGCCGTCGCAAACTCGCGGAACGCCAGCGTCGCGAGGTAGGCAGCCAGCGTGACCAGGAAGAGCCCCGCGGCGGTTGGTACCAGCGCCTCCACGATTTCCTCCCTGTTCCTAGAACTTGAACCGGATCTCGGAACGCACGCCCGCGATGTTCGTATCTTTGTCGCGGTGAGCGTAAATCGTATCGGCTCTGAAGATGACCGATTTCGTCAATGGAATCTGGTAACGCATCCCGACTCCGTACTGCTGGGCGCGCGCCGGCCGGCCGGGCTCGAGGTCGCCTTCGATGGGCCGCAACCCTGCCACCTCGAAAACCAGCTGCTGATCCAGATTGAAGAGGTACTGCAGCCCGAGCGCACCGCCGTAGGTGTTCTGGCCCGTGTCGTCGAGCTTCGGAAAGTTGGTCAGCCCGTCGGTCTCGAAAAGGATTCCCGTATTCTTCAGAATGCCGCCCGCGCCGGCATCGCGGATCAGCGACTGCGGCCGGTCGAACCCTGCAAACAAGTTGAGATAGGGAACGAGCGTCAGCGGCCGGGCCGTTATCAGCGAGTTCTCCATCAACACGATGAAACCGTCGGCATTCTGCTGTTGGTTTCGTTGCCGGTCCTGCCCGAAGGTCCAGATGCCGCGCAGGCTGTTCGACAGCCACCCTCCGTAACGCCGAGTGAACGCAACCGTGGCGCTATTGTAGCTGAACTCGTCGAATCCTCTTTCGCCGTCGACACGGCCTAGCCCCGCCTCCCAGAAGCCGCCGCTAGCGTCGATAGAAAGCGCCGTGCCGAATACCCGTACGTTGTGATCGGCAAACTTGTTCCTGTCGTCTTTGATCGCCGGGGTCGACACTTTGTCAAAGCCGGCGAAAAACGATACGTCCATGTTGGCGATGCCCAGCTTCCGGCTGTTGCGGGCAGGAATGGCGAAGGCCAGACCGGTGATCGCGTCGTCGACCCAGACACCGTTCTGGAAGATCAGCGGCATGAGGCCCGCCGACACGGGAAGGTCGAAGTCCTGATAGCGGTCGCTGAACCCGGCGAGCATGTTGCCCAGGTCGCCTTCGAAGAACAGCGTGTCGACATTGCCGTCCAAGATTCCCTTGCCGCGGGCGCGATCGTCGCCGAAGAACTCGTAGCGCGTAAACTCGCCGTTCTGATCGAGCGGCCGGAACAGCGCATGGATGCGCTCAGTCGAGGTCAGCGCCAGGTCGACGTCGAGATTGAGACGGGTCGCGATCTGCCCGGTCTCCGTGTTGCCGTTATCGTTGTAGGCCAGCGCCGTCCGCCAGTCGCCGTAGACCTGAAGGCTTGGGTTCACCAGATTCTTGCGGCCCACGACATTGTAACCGCCGGGAAGTGGCCCCTCGCGATAGAGCGGCCGTCCGAGCTCAAGGATCGGCCGCGGCTCCTCGATGTTCCGCTTTCCGCCGTAGATGTCGATCTGACGTGCCGGATCGTAGGGCTTGTCGGTATAGCTGGGGTCGGGCCTGAACGCTTTGGGATCGAAAGGCGCGCGCTCGACGCCGGGGGACATCTCCGGGTCCTTCTCGGCGCCGTACGCCGGCGCAGTGACTGCTAGCGCCAGCACCAGCGCGCAAAGCGATCGCCGTAATGGACGATTTATGCTCATCGGCCGCACCTAACGGACATCGAAGGAGACCGTGTACGGATGGACATCGATCATCCACTCGTTCATGGCCTGCTCCATCTCGATCGTCGCCTTGACGAACTTCATGAAGTAGATCGGTTCGGCACGGCTTCGCATACGCGCCGCCAGCCGATACTTGCCCGGCTGTGTCAGGAGCCGGGCAGGCACGGTGTAGCTCGCCACGCGCTCACCCAACGGCGGTATGCTTCGCGCCTCCATGCGGATGAAGGGGGGATGGTTCAGCACTGTCGTCGGGACGGTCGCCGGGCGGATGAACGGTATCTGATCGATGTCGAAATTGATCGGCAGGTACATTTCCCGATCCGTACCCTTGACGTTGGTCGTGAGGAACTTCGTCTGCAGGTTCAACAGCTGGTCGTCGTGCTCGATCTTGCCGGCGCGCACGTCCAGCGAATGCAGATCGGCCATGTCGCCGTTGGAATCGACGTAGCCCGATTCCCACAGCGTCCGCCCGTCTGGCCCCACCAGCGCCACATTGAGCCAGATCTCCGGCTGCGCCCCGAGCGAGCCCGAGGGAAGGTTGTGCCCCGGATTCGTGTTGGTGATGCGGTAGCTGAAGGAGAAGTTCTCACCGCGCCGCGGCGCCGACGTGAAAAACGGGCCGTCGAGACGCGAGCCATTCTCCATCACCTGCTGCCGCAGCTTCCGCTTCTCCTCCAGGCTCTCTAGATTCTCGACGATGATCTCGCGCGCCTCCTCGCGATCGAGGCGGTCGGCCCACGGCTCGGGGAAATCGACCTTGAGCCGCTGCTTCTCCACCCGGTCCTCGAACTCGGCGTCGCCCCAGCCGGCGCGCCAGTCGAACTTCAACCAATCCTCGATGCCGAATTTTGCCGCCTTCGGGTTGTGCGGAAAGATGCCTGGATGGGCAATCGGGTACCCCGGCCCGTAGAACGCGTGATTGCTGTGCTTGCGGCCGGGGTTTACGGGTCGGCCGTTGACCACGGCGGCCGGCGCCGTGGCGTAGCCTGAGGCAACGCCCGGAACCTTGCCCATATGGCAGTCCTGGCAGGTGACGCCCTGGGCAGCGGCCGGCGACGAGCGGTACTGGTCCCATACGACTTCAAGCTTGATGCCGGGATGAACGGCCACCTGATGACAGGAGACGCAGAATTCCGACTTCGACAGCTGGTCGAAGGGCAGAACACCGAGATGGATGCGGCTGCCGCGTTCCTGCGCCGTGGTCGCCACACGGAAGAAGTCTTTCTGCGCGATAACTTCGCCTAATTTCGAACCCTCTCCCGTACCGGATACCGGATGCGCGATATCGCCGGGCACGATCGTCCGCTCGCCGTTGGTCTTGGCATATTCCTCAGCCACGCGGTGGCAGGTGATGCACGTGACTCCCTCGCGCGCCACGGCGCTGCGTTCCCATAGCGGCTGCCAGCGCTCCTCTCCCCGCTGCGTTCCCACCTGCTGGTGGCAGCGAACGCAGAAACCCCGGATCGTTCCCGAGGACAGGTCGTTAATCGCCTGCTCGAACTTGTGAAACATCGGAGAAATCGAGGCATAGGCGTGATTCGAGGACGCCCATTCGCGGTAGATCTGGGTGTGACAGGCCCCGCATTGAGCCGCTGTGGGATAGGACGCTTCGGCAAAAACCGCCGCATGTGGGTCCTGCTCGGAAGCGACCGCCCGTTCGGTCGGCGACAAGAAGACGATCTGCGCTGCAACGCCAAGGGCGAGAGCGGCCAGGGCCCCGGCCACGCGCATTCGCTCTTTCGTCATCATCGGCGTATCACTTGGCATCGGACATCATCCTTTTGATCAGAGCGTGATCCTGATGATAAACGTGGCAAAGATTGCAATCGTCGCGTACCCGGCCCGGCGCATGGCAGCTTGTGCACGTGTCGAGCGTCAAAGGCTGAAAGGCTGCTCCTGTCGGAGAGACCACGGCAGCCAGCCGATGACAAGTGGTGCACGTTTTCTCAGGCCCGAGAAGGTCGATATGCGGCCGATGGTCGAAGCGCGTTAGCGGTCGAGCATCGCTCAACGTGTGGTGCCAACGCAGCGCGAGCGGCCCGTCCGACGGGCCGTTAGCGGTATGGCATTTGAAGCAGGCTCCCGGGCCTTCGCTGGGTGACATCAGCTCTTTCCGGGCTGCGGCAAAACGCTCGCGATCCGCGCCGTCTGCGGGCGCCGCAGCCGCCCAGGTCTCCATCCACGCACGTAATGCCGGATCGGCGTGCACCGGCTTGGCGTAGCGCAGCTCCAGGGCATCGGCCCGCCATCCCGGCAAGGCCGCTTGTCCCGGCGCCTCATACTCGCGATTGGCTGCCCAGGCGCAGGCGGCGCGGCGAAGTTGCTCTGCGTTCAGGCCCGCGAGCAGATTCCGCGAACTGGCGGCCGGCCCCAATCGGGCAAGCAGCTGCATCAGCGGATCGACGCCGTCGCGCATCATGGCGCGCGCCAGCTCCTGGACCGGTATGCCGTATTGAGCGGCGTCGTCCGCGGGCGCCCCGAGAAGGAATGCCGTGACTGCGGTCGGCTGGTCGGCAGAGACGGCCGAAAAGGCAGCGGCTGACTTGGGTGCGGGCGGCGGCGTGCCGCGACGTGCCGCGTCAACCGCGGCTCGCAGCTCCGCAAGCGTTTCACCATCGGCGCCGCATGCTTCAAGAACCTCGTCTTTCGAAATCTCGTTGCTCTCGATCTCCGGCCAGCGAAAGAGGACGAACTCGCGTCTGCCGATCGCGTCGCCATGGCAGCCTGCACAGGCAGTGTCGAATCCGGCAGGCTTTATCGTGCGGCCGGCGTTCTCTACCTGATGACACCCCACGCAACCGCCGGCGGGCACCTGCGACGCCAGTCGTGGGTCGGCGAAGTGCTTGCCGAAATGGCTGACATGATCGAAGCGGACGGTCTGCGCATGGTCGTGCGGAAAGCCGGCCGGAAAAGGCGGATGGTCCGTCGCGAAACCGTTCACCTTGCGGGTGTGACAGGTCTGGCACTGTGCCTGTGTGATCGTGCTCGCGACAGCGTTGTGACCCTTGTGCTCGGTGTGACACATGAGGCAATCGGTCGATGTACTTGCGCGGCGCCCCTCGAACACATGGTTATGTGCAAGACTCTCCCGGCCGTTGAAGCCGTGGCAGTCGAGGCACATGGCGGCCAACGGCCGATGCGGTGAATCCCCTGCCCCAACGCCGCGAAACGCGCGCCACCATCCCGCCACACCCCGACCATGGGCGTTGTGACAAGCAGCGCAACCAGCTTCGCCGGCGAAGTGCGCATGTGCGGCCGACAAGGCGCCAGGATCGAGCGAACTCAAACGGGTCGCATCCATGTCAGTACTGCCGGCAAAAACGGCGATCAGCGACAGCATCAGGCCGGCCGCGAGGAGCGTCACGCGGCCGCGCCACACCCGGAGACTCCGCCGTGGCGCGCAGGCGGCGTGCCGCACGGAGCATGCCCCGTCCGAGCCGGGACCGGCCGCACACGGCCCGCCATCTGCCGGGCGGCGCCGACACTGCCATGAATCGCCCTGCCGGCCAGGCGTGCAATCGGCTACCCCGCCACAGGCGCCGGCGGCACTCGGGCCGCGTGCGCACGGCCGGCGCCACAAGGCCGCACGGCCACAGCGCCAGCCGAGCGTGGGGCGTTCGTAGGCGCTCCGGTCATGGCGGAATTTCTCACGCTCGCCGATCATCGGGCATACACATGAACAAGAATGAGATGCCAGGTTGCCACCGTCAGCAGGGCGGCAGCCAGCGGCACGTGGATCAAGGTCCAGCCTTTAAGCACTGACTGCATGGCGTGCTGGGCGTCGACCGCGGTCTTGGCCGCTCCCAGCTCCGCGAGGCGACCAAGAGCCGACCGCTCCGCTTCGGATAGATGACGACGGATCGTGGCAAGCCGCCGCTGCAACCAGAACTCTGCATAGCGGCCGCCGAAGACGTGGCTCAGCCAGTACCGGGGCCGGGCGAAGTACCACGATAGAGTCTGGACGTAGTAACGGCCGAGCGTGTCGAAACCGGACTGTGCCGCAGCGTCAGTGACCGCCTGCTCGGCCGCATCGCGCAGCCCGGCGATCTCGGCCGGTATGCGCTCGTAGATAATCTCGGGCCCGCTGCGCGTTAAGCGGCCCGGGAGCCAGAGCTGTAGTGCGTATCCCGCAACCCCAGACAGCGTAACCAGATAGAAGAGAAGGGCAAGAGCCCGGTCGGCCCAGCCCTGAGGCCACAGCGTACCCGCGTGCGTGACAAAGAGCACGACCGCGACAAAGCCCGCGACGACATGAAGCGAGAGCCACGTCGAGACCCGGCCGAGAGAAATCATCGACAGCTTCTTTCGGCCGTTATAGAGCGAAAGAAAGACCATCAGGGTGAACAGCATGTAGCCGGTAACGAACGTCGGGTCGCCCAGCCCACGTCGCGTGACCTCGTGCCAGTAGCCCAGGGCGGCGAGCGCAGCGGCGGTGATCCAGACGATCAGCGTGTTGGTGCGGGTGGCACGCATGGGGTGAGCTCAGCCGCTGACCAGTGTGTTGGCGTCGACACGCCGCAGCGCGTCATGAGGGCAGGCTCGGGCGCAGGCCGGGCCGCCGGGCTGATCGGCGCAGAGGTCGCACTTTGTTGCCTTGACGATCGCCCGCCCGCTTTCGTCCGACAAGGGCGTGCCGTTGCGGTCCGCCACCTCGACGAGGCGGATGTTGTCATAGGGACAGGAGTTGGCGCAGGTGCCGCAGCCGATGCACGTGTCGTCGTTGATGACCACGACCCCGGCCGCTTCGTGACGGTGGATGGCGCCGGTCGGACAGCCGATCATGCACACCGGGTCGCGGCAATGCATGCAGGCATTGGCAACCATCCAATGGTCGAAGACAGGGCCGTGGCGCACGAAGCGCGGGTTGCCGCCATGCGTCGAGGCACATGCGCGGACACAATCGTCGCAGCGGACACAACGATCCAAGTCGATCAGCATCGCCTGCGTACTGTTGATGAACCGCTCGTCCACCAGCCATTCGACGAACGCGTCATCGGCGATCGGCCGTTCGAGCGACGCGAGGGGCGCCGGGGCGGGAAGGCTCGGGAAGACGTGTTTTTCGAGGACATGCGCCGGCACACGGAGAACGTCGACGTAGCCCAGCGCGGTGAGCGAGCGCTTCAGGTAAACCGGCTCGCCGGACTTCCACGCCTGATAGGTCTCCTCGAGGCCGAAATGATCGCCAGCGCCGAGATAGCTCAAGGTGCGTCGGTCGCTGCCGAGCGGCACGGAGACCCGGGCAAATCCAGCGCGCACCAGATATATGCCGTCCGGCCGCGTGCCCTCCGCAGCAATCACCGGCTCGTCGGCCTGCGCGGCCTCCGCCGTTCCGCGCATCTGCTTGTAGGAGACATGCCAGTCGAAGCTGCCGTAGGTCTTGAACTTGACCCGCGTGACTACCGCGTCGCGTGCCACCGGCGACAGGCCGGCGAAGAGCGGGTCGGCCTCGATATGCGTCTGCAGTGCATTGCGGCGATAGGTAGCGTCGATCTGCCGCTTCCAGCCTGGATCGTAGCGCCGAAGCTCGCGCAGACCCTGCCAGCGGATCTCCAAGAGCTGCGACGGCTTCTCCGCCAGGATAGTCGCGGTCCGTGGCACGCGGCCAAGAGCGGCGAGTTCACCGAAGATCGCGCCGGCCTCAAGCACGGCGGTGCGATGCTTGTCGAGAACGGCCGGTAAGTCCTGGATGAAGACTCGGGCAGCGCCGTCCTTGGCACGGCGGCTGGCGAGATGACGGTCCCGGTAGCGCTGCGGGTCCCGCACCTCGGGAATGCGGCGGTTCGTCCAGAGCTGACTTAAAGTCTCCAGGAACGTTCTCTTGAGCGCCGGCTGGCGGCCGAGTGCATCCCCGGGCAGGCCCGGCGCCAGTACGACCCGCAGCTGACCCGACAGGATAAGGAAAGCCGAGCTGCCGTAATCGCCTTCGCGCACGACGATATCGCCGGGCTCGAAGGCGACAATGCGCGCGTCATTGAGAAGAATCCCACGCAGCGAAACGTGCTGTGGAAAATTGTCGGCGCTGATGGCGGCAATCTCCGGGCGCGCCAGCAGCCCGTCGACAGCCGCATCCGTCATGTCGGCGCCAAACCGCACGTCCCAGCGCTGCGGCCGGCTGACGGTCATCGACCGGATGCTCATCGCAGCACCGAGGGCCGGTTTCGGTCGGCGCGCCGGCCTACTTGTACGATGCCTTGGCCGGCAGCCGCGAGCCTAGCGCCCCGGCGAGGTCTTTGCCCGCCACGGCATCGACGAACTTGCGGGCATTAGCCTCCGTCGGTTGCGCGAGGAGCGCCGCAGCCTCTGGCACCTGTCCTTTGACGGCATCGAGCGCGGCACGGGCATCGGTGTCGATCTTTTTCAGCGTCTCCCCGTATTTAGGGTTTGCGCTCTTGCCGGAAGCCGCCGTGACCTGAACCAGCGCCGCAGCGTGGCCCGTAACGAACAGGCGCGCGATCTCGGCAGGGCTCATCTCGGCGTTGTCATTGACGTTCGGCGGATAGAATCTGTGGCGCACGGAGCCCTGCGAATAGCGTACGAGCTCAAACGCGCTACCCGGCGGATGGCCCGCGTCGATCATCTTGGCGATCGTCTCCGGCGCGATCCCCGGCCGGCTCAGGCCGTGGCAGGACAGGCAGTTGTTCGCCACATCGAAATGCTGTGAGGGCCAGATCATGCCGCCAGCCGATGCCTTGCGCAGGCGTTCGGCCTTATGCGCTGCGGTCTCCGTCTCGCGCTTGGCCGTGGGGCCGCCGTAGTCGTTGTGCAGCGCGATCCAGTCCGAGGCCGCACCGTGGCAGCTTTCGCAAGACGGGCCGACGGTGGCGTTGGGCCGGGCCGCTGCGTCCGCCTTGGTCATCGTAAAGTGGCAGGCAGTGCAGACGTCGTTGCGGCGCATGTTGGCGTCGCCCCCGGCGGCCGCAATGATGTCCTTGACCTCCGGCTTGCGATGTATGTCGCGGAACGAGGTCGCGTGCTTCGTCTTCTCCCAGACCACCTGCTCCGAGCGATGGCACTCCGTGCATTTCTGCGGGCCGACAAAGAAAGGCTGGGCCAGCGAGGATGACGACCAGACCAGCAGCGCGGCCACGATGCCGGCAATGAATAGACGCGAAACGCCCTGTAGTGAAGCCATACACGCCCCCCAATCGACTCGCAGCGTCTCCGCAATTCGTGGCGAGATCGCCCGCCATCCACTGCGATTATTCTGGGTCAACCATCCGTAAAGGTTAATATTTTCCAAGAAATTACCCATAAAGCTACACTACCGGTCTAGCCAGCGTCCATCCCTAGTCGCGAATCAGCCCTGGCTGCGGGCGACCAGGGCGAAAGCCC
>Ga0194131_10010088_pt1 | contig 11698 bp, 13 predicted proteins | sample TA2KigO120mmetaG_FD_148631 | JGI IMG/M metagenome (GOLD analysis project Ga0194131, IMG submission 148631) | Freshwater microbial communities from Lake Tanganyika, Tanzania - TA2015053 Kigoma Offshore 120m | ecosystem: Environmental > Aquatic > Freshwater > Lake | place: Tanzania: Lake... | reverse complement strand
CCGCCCGCAACAGCGGAGCAATCCTTCGCGCCCGAAGGGCAAGGGCTTAAGCCCACGACCAGTCGCTCCTTCCACGCCGGGAGCAGGTAAGTCGAAAGGCTTTTGGAAGCAGCGTCTTCAGCAGATGTCCTCGAAGAACCAAGGAGGCATGATATGAGTGGCACGCGGCAAGGCTCAGGTGGGGGCGTGCTTGTCTTTCTTCTCGCCATCGCCGCACTCGTCATTGTGCTTGGGAAAGCCAAGCCGGAGAATGGCGAAACCCGTCTTGGTTCGCTTCAACTGAATGTACGAACTTGGGCGGAGCGCCTCTGGGATTCTGTTCGACCTCAGGCCGAACGACGAGCGATCAGGGACAACCTCACATTCTGCAAGCTTCAGCAGAGAGAGTATCTCTTCACATGCGAGCGGACGCGCGAACTCCTCGCCACGATCCGCGCCGAACGCCGCGCGTGGGCGAAGCTTCAGCGCGAAAGTGACCGTCGCATGCGCGCGCTTGAGCGGTGCCCCGCGCTCCTCAAGGCCGCAAACGGATTTCTTCAAGGGGGCGAATCGTGGACAGAGGCACAGACGGCCGATCTGGACTACGCGGCCTTCACCATTGAAACGCTCACGGCTCCGACGCGGGTGTCGTTTGAAGATCCAAACGGCGACTACGTTCCAGGCGAAGACGTGCAGAGTCATCTTCTGAAGGTGCAAGCGTGGCTAGACGGAATCGTCTCCGAGTTCCGAACACGCCGTCTCGGGCTCACCAATGTCTTCCGAAAGCTCGATAGCGGCTCCGGCTGCTTCGAAGACGAGAGCGAATGAGGAGGAAGCATGGAGGCGGTAGCGAAACCAAGCGAGATTCTCACCGTAAAGGACGTGGCGAATATTCTTCGCTGCTCGAAGGCGCACGTGTGCAACGTCCTGAACGGTCGCGTTCCAGGGCTTCCTCCCCTCACCCACCTGCCCATGGGCCGCCGCAAACTCATTCGTCGCGAATGGCTTGAGGCATGGCTTGAAGCATCGAAGCGCTGATCTGGACCGGACGCCGATGCTACGATCAGAGCCATGTCAGGATGTAACGCTTCGGACGCAGGAAAGAGGATGTATGCGTCGAAAGCGGTTCCAGCGCGGGAGCGTGAAACCCCGCAAGCGGAACGGAAAGAACTACTGGTACGCCCAGTGGAGAGAGGAGGGTTTACCGAAATCAAAAGAGCTTGGGCTCGTCTCGAAGATGACGCGGATCGAAGCGGAGCAGGCACTCGCGGAGATTCTCGAACCGGTAAATCTCCAAGCCGGGAAACCCGGCGGAGTGGCGATGACCTTCGAGCGCTTCGTCGAGCTTATCTACCTTCCCGTGTATCGGGAGAAGTGGAAGGCCTCGACGGGGATGACGGAGGAGAATCGCGTCACCGTTCATCTTGTAGGCGTGCTTGGCCCCAGGCTCATGAAGGACATCACCCGAGAAGAGTTGCAGAAGCTCCTGAATCAGAAGTCGAAGGAGCTTGCTCAGAGTTGCGTCGATCACTTGCGGTTTCGACTCCGCTCGGTGTTCGAACTCGCTTTAAGCGAAGGCGTTGTGGAGCGGAACCCCGCGACGACGCTTTTCACTCCGAGGGTTTGCAAGGCATCTCGCGAACGGCGAGTGCTTGGGCCGGAGGATATCGCGAAGATGGCAACCGTTCTTGATCTCCGGGAGCGCGTCGTCTCGCGTCTTGCGATGTGCGAGGGCATGCGACCGGGGGAGATTCTCGCGCTACAGGTTGGTGATGTTGAGCCCGATTGCGTTTGGGTGCGGCGTAGACTCTACCGAGGAAACATCGACACCCCGAAGACGAAACGTTCATACCGCCAAGTCGCGCTCACGGCCGAGACGGAGACGATTCTTTCCGCGTGGAGGGAGTTGCAGCCGGAGGAACCGGAAGCGTGGATTTTCCCGTCCGAGAATCCGGCAACCCCGATTCGGCGGGACAACATCTGGCGACGGAGCATGGAGCCGCGGCTAAAAACTGTCGGCCTCCAGTGGGCGACGTTCCAGGTGATGCGGCGAACGTTTGCGACCCTATCGAAGCAAGCCGGTGTGGATGCCCATACACGGTCGGCCCAGATGGGGAACACGGTCGATGTGAACGAGAACGAATATGCGGTGAGCAGTTTTCAAGACCGGCTCAAAGCGGTTCGTCACCTCGAATCGACCGTCTTGCAGTAGACGAAACGGGGAGCGCTCGAAGTTCAGAGGCTCTTCGAAACCGAAAATGTGGGGAGTTCGGGTTTCGGCCCGGAGCGTCCTTAACGCAGTAATCGGAGTTGTGGCTGGAGGATTGGGGAGGCTGAGGCATTCGTGGAATGGAGCGGGAGATGGGACTCGAACCCACGACGTCCAGCTTGGGAAGCTGGCATTCTACCAACTGAATTACTCCCGCTCGGAAGACACCCTAAATCTAGCACAGACAGCAACTTGCAGGCAAGAGCCAAATCGCCCAGCCTGAGAATCCAAGATTCCCATACTGCTCGGCATTTGACCGCCTCTTCGTTGACAAGTCCTTTAAAACCTGTGGTTGTGCGATTCCGAGATTCAGCGCCCGCGGATTCCCGCTCCGAGAACAGACACCAAAGCTGCGGACCAAGAATGCCGTGCGTGGATTTATGCAGGGGGATTGCGCCGCACGCGAGCAAGCCTCGCGGGCCAGACAGCTTACATGTACAATAAGGTTGCTTGGTGCGCAGCCTACTACATCTCGGCGTTGCGGCCGGCCTGCTGCTCTCGTTTGCGCAGGCACCGTTCCAGCACGCTCATGCGAGCGATCCGCACCACGAACACGCGCAAGGATTTTCGCACACACACTGGAAATCTAGCCCGGAGGATGCCGCTTGGGAGGCCGACGACCATGGCTCCGACGCCAGGATGATCGATTGGCTGGCGGGCGACGGAAGCGCTCCGGCAAAGTTCATTGCCGAATTGCCGGCTTCGGCTGCCGGGATTGTGGTGGCGCCGCAGAGGGTTCGAGTTGCAGAGCCCACGCCGCGCAACCATGATCCGCCGTGGCGAGTGATCCCTCATCTGCGCGGCCCACCTGCCTAACCCACCTGTCAGGCGCACTCTTCGTGCGCGTTTATTTGATCCATTCCACAGTTCAGTGAAGTGAGGTGGCGCATGTATTTGCCAAAACGCGCCGCCACTCGTGCGCTGCTGGTGGTCGCGCTTGCGGCCGCCGCCTCCGCGCAGGAGTGGACGGAAGCTATCGTCGTTCAGAAATTTCTTGAGCAGAGTCCACACGCTCGCGAGGTGCGAGCGCGTGTGGCGGTCGCAGAAGCGGAAAGGCGGGGTCGGACTCTATATTCGAATCCGAGTTTCAACTACAGCCACGAGGGAGCCGGGCGAACCGAGTTCTTTCAGGCCGAGGCGGCCCTGCCGATCACGGGCCGGCTGAACTTCCTGCGCCAAGCAGGCGCGGCGATGGTGCGCGCAACAGAGGCCGACGGAGCATTTTCGCTATGGCAGGCGCGAAGCTCGTTGAGGCAAGCGTTCTATCGCGCCCTCGCCGCCGAGCAGAGCGAGCGGATCTATGCGGCCGGCTTGAAGGAAATCGGAAACGTCATCCGCGTTCTCGCCGAGAGGGAGCGTGAGGGGGAGGGAACAAAGTTCGACCGACTGCGCGCCGAACGGGAGCGAGCCGAAATGCTCGCCGAATTGGCGCTCTTCCGCGCGGCTGCCGCCGTGGAACGTTCGCATCTGCTCGCCTTCCTTCCGGAGGGAATCCAATTGACGGCGGTATCCGGCCAGTTGGAGCCGCCGCCTCTCGCATTGGACACGGCCGAGTTGACGCGGCGAGCGCTCGCGATTCGCGAGGACTATCGCGCCGAGCTGCGGCGCCAGGAACAGTACGGGCTTGAACAGCGGGCCGCCGAACGCCTTCGCTACCCCGAGCCCATCGTCAATGCCGGCCTGAAACGCGCCGATGTCGGGCAAAGCGGGCTGGTGAACGGTCCGGTCATCGGAATCACGGTGCCGCTGCCACTGTTTAACAAGGGGCAAGCCGAGGTGGCGCGCTTTTCGGCGGAGCGGGATCGCGCGACGGCGCGGCTTGAGGGGCTCGCTCGACAGATTCGGGCTGCCATTGATGGAGCCGTGCAAGCATTCACGATCCGGCAGCAGGCGCGGGACGAGTATCGCAGCCAACTCGCCGAGTCCGGTCCCGAGTTGGTGCGAATCGCGACGGTCGCCTACCAAGAAGGCGAGATCGGAATCCTTCAGCTGCTGGATGCCTATCGGGTTCAGCGCCAGGCGCAGTTGCGGCTGATCGAGATTCAGGCGGCAGTGAAGGGAGCGCAAATTGAAGTGGAACGGGTTGTCGGAGAGGAGTTCGCAAGATGAAGTGGGCCACGTGTTTGTTTGTCATGATCCTGGGGGCCGCTTGCCAGAGGCAACCTCCCGGGCTTACTGCAACGGCCGAACCCGAGCCGCATCCGGAGAGTTTCACCAACTGGACTACGAAGACCGAACTGTTCATGGAGTATCCGCCGCTGGTTGCGGGCCAGACGAGCGGGTTCGCGATTCATCTCACGCGCCTCGATAACTTCAGGCCGATTGCGAAAGGGCGTGTCGAAGTTCGGCTGAGTGGCTCCGGAGGCGGGCCGCGAGTATTCGCTGCGGACAGCCCATCGCGTCCGGGGATTTTCGGTGTGGATGTGAAGGCCCCGGAAGCCGGCGATTACCGTGTGGCGGTGCATTTCAGCGGAGAAGGAATCAGCGATGTCCATGATCTCGGAGAAATTGCGTCATCGGCTACCAAAGCGGCGGCGACGCACGAGCACGATCCCGCTACGCAGGTGGAGACGATCGCTTTCCTCAAGGAGCAGCAATGGACGCTGGAGTTCGCCACGGCCGTGATCGAAGACAGGCGGCTGAGGTCGGGTCTTCGCGTCCCGGCGGAAGTGATTCCGCGCTCCGGCGGGCAGGCCGATGTCACGATACCGTTCGACGGACGCATTGTCGCTTCGAGCCTGCCGGTGATCGGCGTCAGCATCCGGCAAGGACAGGTGCTCGCGAGCATCCTTCCCCCGACGAGTTCGCCGAGCGACCTGGCGGCGATTGAACTGGCAAAAAATGAAGCGAGCCTGGCGCTGCAACTGGCAAGGAAGGATCGCGAGAGAGCGGAGAGACTGGTAAAGGCTGGAGCCGCGCCGACGAAGCGCCTGGATGAAGCGCGGACGGTGGAAGCAACCACGGAAGCGAGACTGGAGGCGGCTGAGATCCGCCTCGCCCAATATGAGGCATCGAGCTCGGCCGAAGCCACCGCGCAAGGCGCGAAACTGTTCGCGCTGCGAGCGCCGATTTCGGGAACCTTAGTGGAGACTCACGCGGCGCCTGGCGCCAATGTCAAGGCGGGCGAAGTGATTTTCAAAATCGTGGATCTCGATAGCGTTTATATTTCCGCCGTGGTTCCCGAGGCGGACCTGCCGCGCATTAGGAACCTGACCGGAGCGGAACTGGAACTGCCGGGCGCAGACCAGCCGGTCCGGCTTGGCCGCCTGATCGCGGTGGGACGCATCGTCGATCCGGCGTCCCGCACATTCCCCGTGATCTACGAAATGGACAACAAAAACCGCCGTGTAGCCATTAACCAGGCCGTGCACGTGAGGCTGCTCACCACAGCGGCCGCGCTGGCGCCTGCTGTTCCGGAATCGGCAATTGTCGATGACGGCGGCCGCCCGGTCGTGTTTCTGCAGCTAACGGGCGAGGCTTTCCAAAGGCGGCCGGTGCACCTGGGAATCCGCGAAGGCGGTTATGTCCAGGTGCTCGACGGAGTGTTCCCTGGCGAGCGGGTCGTGACGACGGGCGCCCATTTGATCCGGCTGGCGGCCATGTCGAACCAGGTGCCGGCACACGGCCATGTGCATTAGGAGACCGGAATGCTGGATGCCCTAATTCGCTGGTCCCTGCACAATCGTGCGGTTGTTTTGTTCCTGTCGGCGGCGCTGCTGATTTGGGGTGGTTACTCGATTCGCGAGGTGCCGCTCGATGTTCTTCCCGATCTGACGGCGCCGACCGTGACGATTCTCGTGGAGGCGCGCGGCATGGTGCCGACCGAGATGGAATCGCTGGTCACCTTTCCGATCGAGTCGGCCATCAACGGAGCGCCGGGAGTGCGGCGGGTCCGCTCTGCGACCGCAGTAGGCGTGGCTGTGATCTGGGTGGAGTTCGACTGGGGACAGGAGATTCATCGCGCCCGGCAGACGGTGAATGAGAAGTTGTCGCTGGTTGCCGCCTCGCTGCCGCCGAACGTCGATCCGCCTTTCCTTGCACCGATCTCATCGATCATGGGCGAGATTCTTTTCATCACACTGGAATCACAAAAGCATTCCGGGATGGAGTTGCGCACGGTCGCCGATACCGTGCTGCGGCGGAGGATTCTTGCCGTTCCCGGCGTGGCACAAGTGGTGCCGACCGGAGGCGATCAAAAGCAGTATCAGGTTCTCATTTCTCCGCACCTGCTCCGCGAATACTCGGTTTCACTGGACCAGATCGAGAACGCGCTGCGCCAGGGCAGCCAGAACTCTTCGGCCGGCTTCCGGCTAGCGGGCGGGCAGGAATACCTGATTCAGGGGACCGGGCGTGCGAACACATCCGAGGAGATCGGCCAAATTGCTGTAACGTCGCGGCAAGGTCGCCCGGTTTTCGTTCGAGATGTGGCCGAAGTGAGGATTGGCCCGGCGTTGAAGCGGGGGGAGGGCTCACACAACGGCAAGCCCGCAGTCGTGCTCGGAATTCAGAAGCAGCCGGGAGCGAATACGCTGGAGCTTACCCGGCGCCTCGATGCAACGCTCGACGAGATTCAGAAGAGCCTGCCGCCGGGAATGGTGATCGACAGGCAGGTATTTCGCCAGGCGGATTTCATCGAGCGTTCGTTGGAGAACCTGGCGAAGGCCCTGCGCGACGGCGCCATTCTGGTGGTGATTGTCGTTGTGGTGTTTCTGATGAACCTGAGAGCGGCGTTCATCACGCTGCTGGCGATTCCGATTTCCTTGCTGACTGCGGTGATCACGATGAACTGGTTCGGATTCACCATCAACAGCATGAGCCTGGGTGGACTGGCCATTCCGATCGGGGAGTTGGTGGACGACGCCATCATCGACGTGGAGAATGTCATGCGGCGTCTGCGGCAGAACGTTGTGAAACCAGTGGAAGAGCGTCTACCGCCGCTTGAGGTGATCTATCGGGCGAGCACTGAAATTCGCGGATCGGTTGTCTTCGCTACCGTTATCGTCGTGTTGGTCTTCTTGCCGCTGTTCGCATTGAGCAGTGTCGAAGGGCGTCTGCTGGCTCCGCTGGGATTCGCCTATATCGTCAGCCTGCTGGCATCACTTGTTGTCGCACTGACATTAACACCGGCCCTCTGTTCCTTTCTGTTGCCCAACGCAAAGTCCGTGCTCCGCGGGCATGAGCCGTGGCTGGTTAGCCGGCTGAAGCGCATTTTTCAACCTGTGTTGCGCCTGTCCCTGGATCACCCTGTCGCGGTTGTGGCGTTTTCGGCATTGCTTCTGACCGGCGCATCAGTCGCCCTCTCGCGCGCCGGCCGGGCATTCTTGCCTGAATTCAATGAGGGCACGCTTACCATCAGCGCTGTGACGCTGCCAGGCACGAGCCTTGCCGACTCCGACAGTCTCGGCCGCGGCCTGGAGCGTATCCTTCTGGGTGTCCCGGAAGTGGTTTCGACGGCACGGAGGACGGGACGCGCCGAACTCGACGAGCATGTGCAAGGCGTGGAATCGGCCGAGATCGATGTGATGCTGCGGATGCGTGAGCGCCCGAAGGACGAAGTGCTGGCGGAGATCCGCGAACGGGTGACGCTGCTCCCCGGTATGAATGTTACGATCGGGCAGCCGATCTCCCACCGGATCGATCACATGCTCTCGGGAACGCGCGCCAACATTGCGGTGAAGGTTTTCGGCGACGACCTGACGATGCTGCGGTCCCTCGCCCGCCAGGTTGAAGCCGCGATGCGCGGGATTCCCGGTGTCGCCGATCTCTCCATGGAGCAGCAAACCGATATTCCGACTGTGCGTGTCCGTGTGCGCCCCGGAGACGCGGCGCGATACGGCTTGCAGCCCGGCGAAGTGGCCACAACGATTCAGACCGCGTTTGTCGGCACGGAAGTGAACCGCGTGCTGGAGGGGCAGATCAGTTTTCCGATGGTGGTCCGATATCCGCAAGCCGACCTGAACGACCTTGACGTAATCGGCCGTACTTTGATCGACTCGCCGTCCGGCGCCAAAGTGCCGTTAAGCGCCGTCGCCGAAGTCCGGGAAGATCGGGGCCCCAATTTTATTAGCCGCGAAGGGGTCCAGCGCAAGATCGTGGTGCAGTGCAATGTGGCCGACCGGGACTTGCTCGGGGTCGTGAGCGAGATCCGGGCCGCCGTTTCAGAGAAGGTGAAACTGCCGCAGGGCTACCGGGTCGAGTACGGAGGCCAGTTCGAGAGTGAGGCCGAAGCGTCACGTAGGCTGCTGATTCTCGGCGCCGGAGTGATCCTCGGGATCTTGCTGATCCTGGCGACAGCATTCGGCTCGACGCGCGATGCGCTGATCATTATGTTGAACCTCCCACTGGCGCTGGTGGGCGGCGTTGCCGGCGTCTACCTGGCCGGCGGGGTACTTTCGGTCGCCTCCATTATCGGGTTTATCACTCTGTTCGGTATCGCCACGCGCAACGGTATCATGCTGGTGTCGCATATCCGGCATCTGCAGGAGAATGAAGGCGTCACTGATCTTCGTGAGGCAGTGACGGGCGGCGCGCTGGAGCGGTTGGCGCCCATTCTGATGACCGCGCTTACCGCCGGACTTGCCTTGATTCCGATTGCGGCGGGCATGGGAAAGCCGGGAAGCGAGCTTCAGGCGCCGATGGCAATGGTGATTTTGTTTGGCTTGTTTACATCCACTGCCTTGAACATGGTGGTGGTACCGGCCGTCTATTACGCGGCTGGGCGTCAAAGGGCAAAATAGCAATGGGAGAACTCAAATGAAACGGATGTTGTTTACTGGCTTTGCCTCGCTGGCCTTGCTGGCGTCGTCCCTGATGCTGTGGGGCCACGACGAAAGGCTGCACGGCGCGAATGCTGTCACGGGCCAGATCGTCTCGGCCAGCCAGGACGGAATGGAGCTGAAGACCAGAACGGAAACCGTGAAGGTCAAATTCTCAAGCAAGACCAAGTTCGAGCACGATAAGAAGGCCGTTGACCAAAGCCATGTCAAAGTCGGCGACCGCGCCGGCGTTGTCGGCAACAAGCTACCGACAGGCGAGTGGATGGCCAACGAAGTGCTTCTTGGTTTGCCGGCTCCGAACCCGGCCGCAAAATCTGACTCGAAGAAATAGGTCGGCAACGCTCAGCGGAGCCCATGTCTCTGGACTGAAGCATCTCTTCGTAGACGGAATCATCTGTCGCGCGGATCAGCACGAATAGTCGCCGGAGCCAACGGTCACCGGTAGACAAGCCCAGGCTTTCTTCACGGCGTCACGCCCAGCCGCTTCTGACACTCTGCATAGAGTGCGTCGTATACAACGAACTCGCGATCGAGAATTTCGTGGTCGGAAAGACCGAGGGCTGAAAAGCCGTGTGCGATCCAGCGCAGCCCCTCGCCTGCAGCATGCGGGTTGCTTGGATGCGAATCAGCGGCTCGCACGATGTCGGCCAGCAGCCGGAGGGCAGGATCGCTCAGTCCGTACCTGTCGAGAATCGCATCGAAGGAAACCCTCTCTCCGTGATGACCCAGTTCGGCGCCGGGAATGTCATAGACTGTGCCGTCCACACGGCTCCAGTCCGTGTCGTGCGGCAGGAAAACAAATTCGGCTTCACGGTCGATAAAGCGCCGGATCAACCATGGGCAAGCGACTCTGTCTACCTTCACTTTTTCCCGAGTGACCCACCGCATGGCTCAGTTCTTCTTCTCGATCTGGAAATCGTCAAAGTGCGTGACACTGTCGGCTTTCGTCCATAGGCCGGCCTTGCCCGCGCTTGTGAAGGTCTTGTCCTCGACCTCCATGATCCTGGCGCCGTCGAAGAACACCTCGAATCGGGGGCCATCAAAAGCGACTTTGAGGGTGCTCCAGGTCTGCTTCGGGACCTTGTGCTTCACACCGTATGTTTTCGATGGGGTGCCCTTGGGTTCGAGCGAAAGCCGCTTTCCGCCCTCTACCTTATAGAGCACAATGTTGTCTTCGAGCGCGTTCGCTCTCACGATGTAGTAGTTGTCGGGATCTCTGCAACGCCAGACGAGTCCGGCCGCCTGGTCGCGCTCGCCGGAGATCGTCTTGAACCGGACGCTGAGTGAGCCATTCGTGAACGGAGCTTTTTCATAGATGGCTAGCGGAAATCTTCCTGATGTGTTGTCTGTCGAAGTCTGTGCGAGCACGTTCGGCTTGCTTGGAGCCGAAGCATCCGGAAGAATCTCCTCGTTTGCGCGCACGGTGCGGCGAAAAGCGTGATCGCAGCCGAGTACTTCAACAAACTATCCTCGGAACGAGGCCTTGGCCTGCTCGCGATAGCCAGGGGAACCGAACCGGACCCGCAGTTCAGTCCGGCAGCAACACAGGGATTGAGAGCGGATGGACTCATTGTCGCCGCAAGGAAGCCTCAGCGAATCGATACCGCTGATGTCGAAGGCGCGAAAAGGGTCGTCACCTCGTTTCTGATGGTGCTTGCGCTCGCCGCGATGTATCTGCGGCTCGGTGGTCTTCCCTGGATGCAGGGAATGTCTGATGTGAACGCCTTGATCGAAGAGGCGTTCGAGGGTGGCTTCGATGCCGTCGCGGAGGAGAGGGGAGTGGAGAGGAAGCGATCCAGGCCGGAGGCGAGTCTCCAGAGTTTTTGTGCGTCGTGCAACATGGAGCTTAGTAGCGGCGGCCTGTTGACGGCAAAGACAGGGCGATATCAAACGAGGATGATACCATCGCGGTCATGTACCAGTCGCATGAGTTTTACATAACGCGGGCCTATGAGCTGGCGTTGAAGAGTTACCGTGAGGGAGGCTGTCCGATCGGCGGCGTGCTGGTGGATAATGCGACGGGGGAGGTTCTTGGGGAGGGTCATAACGGGCTGGTTCAGGAGGGGAATCCGATATTGCACGGGGAGATGGCGGCGCTGCGCGCTGCCGGGCGGATGACGAACCGGCGCCGGACGACCTTGTACACCACGCTGCAGCCGTGCTTCATGTGCACGGGGACGATTGTGCAGTTCAGGATTCCGAGAGTGGTGATCGGTGATACGGTGAATGCGGGAAGCGAGGAGACGGTTCTGTTTTTGAGAGAGAAGGGTGTTGAGGTGATTGTGCCGGATCCGGCGAAGAGCAAGGCGGCGAGGGATTGCGTGGAGTTGGCGGCGAGGTTCCGGCGGGAGAGGCCGGAGTTGTGGCTGGAGGATTGGGGAGGCTGAGGCATTCGTGGAATGGAGCGGGAGATGGGACTCGAACCCACGACGTCCAGCTTGGGAAGCTGGCATTCTACCACTGAATTACTCCCGCTCGGGCAGGTTCAGGTGGTCATCCATGAGTATAGGACAGGGCCGGATCTGTGTAAAGCGGCGCGCCGCTATTTGTAGTTCGCACGTCAAGTTGTCCGGTTTTATTCGCACGTGAATTGTCCGGTTCCAAATTCACATTAGTGCCGTAGACTGGTGTTGGCCGGAGCGGGAGGATAGGGCCACGCAGGGATGCGACCCGA
>Ga0194131_10010084_pt1 | contig 11699 bp, 11 predicted proteins | sample TA2KigO120mmetaG_FD_148631 | JGI IMG/M metagenome (GOLD analysis project Ga0194131, IMG submission 148631) | Freshwater microbial communities from Lake Tanganyika, Tanzania - TA2015053 Kigoma Offshore 120m | ecosystem: Environmental > Aquatic > Freshwater > Lake | place: Tanzania: Lake... | reverse complement strand
ATCCTAGCGGATATGCTGGGGTTCTACAACGAAAATCGTGGTAATCAGCCGCTAGATAGACGATCACCGTTGAACAAACGCGAGAAGAGCCGAAGGGTCGGGTAGCCTCGCGCGCCATGGCTCGCTCGAGCGCCGCCGACCCCGCCCCGGGCCTGGCCCGGGTTGACGAGATCGACGAGGCGATCATCGGGTTGCTGCAGGACGACGGTCGGCGCACGTACTCCGACATTGCCGGTGAAGTCGGGCTCTCGGAGGCGGCGACACGTCAGCGCGTCAATCGGCTGCGCGAAGCTGGCACGCTCCGAATCGTCGCCGTCACCGATCCGATCGCCCTCGGCTTGCGGGCCGTGGCTATGGTCGGCATTCGCGTCTCGGGAGACGTACGTGCCGCCGCCAAGCAGGTCGCGAAGGTTCACGCGATCGAATACGTGGTGATCAGCTCGGGCTCCTTCGACCTCCTTGTCGAGATCATTTGCGAGGACGAGCGCCGCCTGCTGGAGATCATCAACAACGACATCCGAGGTGTCGACGGCGTGCTCCACGCCGAGACCTTCATCTACATGCACATCGAGAAGCAGATCTTCGCCTGGGGCGGGCGCACGGATCGCGGACCAGGCCCAGGGAGCACAAGCATTAGCTCGGCCTCCCGGTCAGCGGCGAGGGGTAAGGCCAGGCGCTAGAGGGAGGCCGCGACCTCCTCGGCGGCCCGCCGCCCGGATCGCAGCGCGCCTTCCATCTGGCCGGCGAACTCGGCCGCGGTCTCGGAGCCGGCCCAGTGGATCGAACCCACGGGTTCCCGCAAGCTGTGGCCGAAGGAGCTCCAGGTGCCCAGGGCCGGGACGGCCACGTCGCCTCGGCTGTACGGCTCACGCCACCACATGCGGTCCCGGTATGCCTCGGGGTTGGAGGCTTCCTCGCCGAGGGCGTGCCCGAGCGCGTCGGCGACAGCTTGGCGACGGCCCTCCTCGCCGGCGCGCTCGTAGTCCGCCGAGGCTGCCACAGGCAGGAAGCAGCTGAGGATCCCGGGGCTGCCGGAGAGCGGCGAGGTATCGAAGGCGGTGATGCCCGTGTCGAGATCGATCAAGCGGCCGTTGAGACCGCGCTCGCGCCAGAACGCGCTCGCGTAGATCGCGTGACACTTCCAGCCGCTCCCCATCGACCAGCGCTGGGTGAGCTGGTCGCGCTCCCACGGCAGGGCCGGCTCATACTCGAGCCGCTGCGCGAGTGGAGGAGGCATGGCGATCACGGCGCGGCGGGCTCGGATCCGTTGCGAGCGGGCGCGAGCCCGCACCTCGTCCTCGGCCCACGACAATCCGGCCACGGGCTCCCGGAGAACCAGCGATTCCAGCTCGCCCGCCAGATGCTCGGCCAGCCGCTGTGCGCCACCGCGGACAAGTGACTGCGACAGCGGGTCGCCGCTGGCGCCCAGGAGGTGGTCAAAGCCCCCGTTTGCACGGGCGTAGAAGAGGGCATGGAGCAGGGGCACCTGCGCGGCCGGGGTCGCGAAATAGCCCTCGGCAGCCAGCTCCAGCTCGAGGCGGGCGGCCGCGTCGTTGACCTCGGACCCGAACCATGCGCCGAGCGTGGTCAGATCGAGGGAAAGCGCGTGCTCCGCCTGCCATGGGGCCGCCGGATCGACGCCCGTCGCCAGCTTGTCGAGCTCGTCGATCGCGGCGGCCGCTCCTAGCGAGGGGCCAGGCGCATCCTGATCGTCGATCTGAGCCAGCTCACGATCCCGCACGAGTACGGTCGCGCCCTCGCTCGCCATCGGCTCGATGGTCGCCCCGGCCCGGTCGGCGAGCCCCAGGATCTCCGTTTGCGCGCCGGTGACCCAGCTGGCTCCCAGCTCCAGAGCCGCCCCGCCCTGCAAGGCAACGCTCTCGACCCTACCGCCAACCCGGTCGCGCGCCTCCAGCAGGACGACGTCGAGGTCCTGACCGCGCAGGAGAGCCGCCGCGTGAAGCCCCGCGAACCCCGCTCCGACGACGAGGACGTCGGCGAAGCGATCGGATGCGTCGCGGGGGGACACGGCGAACGGCAGAATAGCGCCCGGTGCGCGGCAGCACAACGAATTGTGCTCTAAAGACTTGCACTACGACTTATTTGGTGCTATCTTGCATTTGTCCCAGCGAAAACCGTTGGCACTTGCCTAGAGGAGGAGAAGGTGACGGAGGACGCGGTCGACAAGGCGATGGAGCACCTCCTCGCCAGCTGGAAGAGCGGCGATCGCAGCCTCGAGTCGATCGAGGCGCTGCTCGCCGACGACGTCGTGGCGACTGACTGGCTGCTGCCCGAGCGCGAGCTCAACAAGCAGGACCTGATGAAGGAGTTCTACGCGCCGATCCTGGAGAGCTTTCCGGACGTCAGCTTCGAGGTCTTCGACACGATGCGGGACGGGAACCGGCTGCTGGTCTGCGGCATTTTCAGCGGCACCCTGGCCGGCGACCACGCCCTATACGACACCGACTTTGCCGCGCACAACAAGCGGGTCAGGTGGGAGGCCCGCGACATCTACCGCTTTCGCGGCGACAAGATCGATCGGATCTGGTTCGCCAACGACACCCTGGCGGTCGCCCGCGAGATGGGCGCGCCGGTGGAGGACTTCAGGTTGGAGGCCGGGGCTTGATCCTCGGGCAGCATCGCGCGTTGATCACTGCGCCGGCGGCGGTCCTCGCGATCGCCCTGGTCGCCTGTGGATCGGGCGGGGGCGCCTCGGAAAAGAGCGCCTCGATCGAAGGCCCCGAGCCGAGCTGTGACCAACGGGACGGGGGCACTGCGAAGCTCGCCATGGCGACCGACCTGATCACCTGGGACATCAATCAGCAGCCTGCGGGCACCTCGACCCTGATCAACGCCACCAACCTCGTCTTCGACCGGCTCCTTCGCCCAACCGCCGACCTCGAGGGCTTCGAGAACCGGCTGGCGACCTCGATCGACCACAACGCGGACTTCACCCGTTGGACGCTGAAGCTGCGGCCGGGGGTCAAGTTCCAAGACGGCTCCAGCCTGGACGCCGGTGACGTCGTCTTCAGCATCGACTACTACCTGAAGGGGGCTTCGGGGTTTGCCTTCGGCCCGGTCAAGGACGTGAAGGCGATCGACAAGCTCACCGTCGAGGTTGACTACGGCCAGCCCTATGCCGATCTGCCCGGCGAGGCGCTGGCCTCATTCTCCGGCTCGATCATCCCGTCGAACTTCGGCGGGCGCACCGCAGCCGACTTCTGGCAGAAGCCGATCGGGACCGGTCCCTTCCAGATCGTCTCCTCCCGACCGAGCTCCGAAGTGGAGTTGGAGCGCAACCCGGCCTACTGGGACGGAGCACCTCATCTCGACGGGATCGACCTCAAGATCGTCGCCGACGCCAACGACCGCACCCTCGGCCTCGAGGGTGGGGCCTTCGACCTCATCGACACGGTCTCCCCGGATTCGATCGGCACCCTCGGTGGAGACTCGGAATCGCGAGTGCTGAAGCCGTCCACGATCACCGACGTCCTGCTGCTTAGTGCGAGCTCATCGCTGCTGCGCGACCACGACGTCCGGCGCGCAATGACCTACGCGATCGATCGTGACTCCGTTGTCGCCGGTGCCTACAACGAACTCGCAGACGCGACCACTCAACTGATTCCCGACGCCCAGCCTTACACCAGCCCGCCTGAGAATCCGCCGAGCTTCGATCTCGACAAGGCCAAGCAGTTGATGGCGGACTCCGAGCACAGCGGCGGTGGCCAGGCGACTCTGATCTACCAGAACGGGGATCCGCCGCTCGAGCTGGAGGCGCAGATCCTCGCCCAGCAGCTCGCCGAGATCGGAATCGACGTCCAGCTGCAGCCGCTCGGCTCGAGCGTCTATTTCGACCAGGCGACCACAGGTGACTTCGAGATCGCGCTCACGCACAGCGAATCCGTGATAGCAGACCCCTACGACCTGCTCTCCTTCGACGTAGCAACCCAGGGCTTCTTCGGTGGCTGGCCGACCGCATACGTGGGTAAGTTGGCGACTGAGTTCAGCTCCACCGATGATCCGCAGAGGCTCACCGACATCGTCCAGCTCTACGAGAACTACGTCACACAGCAGGCGCGCCAGATCCCGGTCGTCTCGCCCTTCTGGCTGAACGCGCAGAGCGCCCGGCTCGCCAATCTGCGGATGTCGCTGATCAACGAGTGGTACCTGGACCAGGCCTGGCTCTGCTGAATCTATTGCTTTGCCACCGGGTGCGGCTCCGCGGGGAGGGGGACTCCGACCTCGCGCTCGGCCGCCACGAGCAGGAGCCGGCGAATGCGCTTCGGGGGCATGCGTGAGGGCTCCAGCAGGCCTCGGATTGCCAGGCCGTCAGCCTGAGCGATCAGCCGATCGACGACATCGTCGGCCGGCGCCGGCGCGAACCGCCCGCTAGCCATTCCATCTTCGATCACGTCGGTGAACGCGCGACGCCAGGTCCGAGACACTCCGCGGTTTCGCCCCCAGAGCTCCGGATCGTGAAGCGACGAGGACCAGAACTCCAACCACACCGACCACGACCCCTGGAAGGACCAGCCCTCGGGCGGCTCCGTGCACAGGCTCAGGAGGGCGGACAGCCGCGCGGCAGGGTCACTTTGCCCGTCGAGGAGGGCCATTCCCTCCCGCAGCCAGGCCTGGTTGAAGCTTCTAAAGGCCTCGGCGATCAGTTCCCGCAGCGTCCTGAAGTAGTGCTGGACCGCGCCGACCGAGACGCCTGCCGCATCGGCGACGTCGACGTAGCGCACTCCGTCGACCCCGCGCGCGCTCAGAACCTTTGCCGCGGCATCGACGATACGCTCGCGGCTGTCAACTGCTGGCCCCACGCAGGCTAGGCCGGATCCCGGCGCAGCGCCTGGCACATGCAGTGCACCCCGCCGCCGCCGAGCGTGAACATCGAGACGTCGGGGTCATAGACCGTGAAGCCCATGGCCCGCAACCGAGCGTTGAGCTCGGTGGATCCGGCGGTCGAGAGGACGCGGTCATCTCCGAGCGAAACCACGTTGCAGCCAAGTTCCATCGTGTCCCTGAAGGAAACCGGAATCGTTTTGATGCCCATTCCGCGCAGCCACTCGATGACTTTGCTGTCGGTCGTCTCGAGGCAGGCTGCGGCGAGCTTCGGCGCGAGCATGCACACCATCAGGTCGATGTGGACGTAGTGCTCCGCGATCGGCGCCAGGCAGACCTCCCAATCACGCGCCTCCATCCATCCGGCGACCTGCTGAGCGGCCTGCTCCTGGGTCCGTTCTCCGCTGAAGCCGATCAGGACGGCGCCCGGCTCGATCACGTGGAAATCGCCTCCCTCGAACGAGCCCGCGGTGACCATCTCGCAGATCGGGATCTCACGACCCTGATAGAAGCGGATCACCGGGGCGTACTCGCCGCGCCGCCACCATTGCGACATCTGTGTCACGAGTGCGCCATCGGGTGTCATCGCGCTGGAGTCGCGGGCGTACACCTGGTAGGGAAGATGCGGGTCCAGGGGGAGTTCGTGCACCGTAACGCCCGCGGTGCGGAAGGCGTCCAGGAACTCGTCATGCTGGCGCTTGGCGAGGCCCGGGTCGAAGCGAGCGCTGCTTGCGAGGGTGCGCTTGGATATCGAGCTGGTCGGCAGCCACCGAAAGTTGTCAGGGCGGCAGACGAGAACGTCCCGAAGCACCCCGTACTCGGAGTCGATACCCCAGGCGCGGGAGGGTGCGGTGGAGTCGGTCATTGGTAGCTTCTCATCGAACAATATCGCCATATTGGAAGTTGAAGCGTGGACCCCCCTCAGATCGACATCGACGCCGAACGAGTGATTGCCGATCTCCGGGAGCTCGATCGCCGGACCGGCGGTCCCGACGGCGCTCGCCGCACTTGCTGGACCGGTGGCTGGCGGGAGGCCCGGGCGTTCCTCGATGAGCTGCTCGAGGAGATCGACCTCAAGTCCGATCGCGATTCGGCTGGGAACCTGTGGGCGTTCGCGCCGAGCGAGAATCCGGATGCGCCGGCGCTGGCGATGGGTTCGCACCTCGACTCGGTGCCCCGCGGTGGCTGGCTCGACGGCGCTCTCGGCGTGATGGCGGCGGTGGGGGTTCTACGCGCCTGGCGTCACGCCGGGGTTCGGTCTGCTCGCCCGCTGGCCGTCGTCGACTGGGCGGATGAAGAAGGAGCGCGGTTCGGCCGGAGCCTCTTCGGCAGCTCCGCGTTCTCCGGGAGCCTCGAAGTGGAGCCGCTTCGCGAGTTGCGCGACGCCGACGGCTGCCTGCTGCCCGACGCCCTCGCCGAGAACGGTGTCGAGCTCGAAAGCGCGCCGCAAGCCGCATCGATGCAGCCCCGGTTGGCGGCTTACTTGGAACTCCACATCGAGCAGGGTCCTGTGCTCGAGGCTCAGGGCGCCAGCGTCGCGGCCGTGTCCGGATGCCTCGGGGTGGAGCGGCATCGGTTCAGGTTCAGGGGTCAGGCTTCGCACGCGGGGACCACCCCGATGGAGGCTCGCCGCGACGCCGGTCTGGCGGCGGCCGCAGCGGCGCTGGGCATCGAGCGGATTCCAGACTCCGAGGGAGGCCTGGCAACCACCGGCGCTCTCGTCCTCGACCCCGGCGCCCCGACCGTAATCGCCGGGGAGGCGACACTCGTCGTGGATTTGCGAAATTCAGAGGCCGAGGCTCTGGCTCGCATGCTGGAGGCGGCCCATGCGGCCGCCCACGATGCGGCAGCGGCACGCGCCTGCACAGTCGAGTTCGAGCCGATCTGGCGCGTCAAGCCAATCGCGTTCGATCCGGAATTGGTGGAGGAGGCATGCGCGGCTTGCCAGGAGGTCGGTGGAGTTGAATCCACCCTCCCAAGCGGTGCGCTGCATGACGCGACTGAGCTCGCTCGGATCGTTCCCACGGCGATGCTGTTCTGCCCGTCCCTCGGTGGACTCAGCCACACGTCCCAGGAGGACACCGCCGATGAGGACTTGCTAGTTGCCATCGCCGCACTCGGGGTAATGGCGAGCCGCCTGCAATTTGGAGGATGAACCTCGTCTCGCGATCCGCCCAGGCCAAGCGGACTCAGCAACGCGGACGGTCCCGCATGACCTCCGACCCGAAACCTTGATCGACGAACTCTTCCGGGGCGTGAGCTTCCCCGGCGGGTGTAGAACGGGCATAAATCTGCACATAGCCCCGCACAGCCCAAATCAACTCAGCGCAATTCAACCAGGCACGAAACAGCTCTGATCAACAAGAACCCCAGAGTTGTGGTCCAGGCGGTCGCCGGTTCGAGTCCGGTCGCTCACCCTCCGGATACGGGCGATCTTATTCAGTCAGCCCACGCCCCCTCGACGATGCGCCGGCGAGTCCGAGTTCCAGCAGATCGTCGACATCCTCGGTGACGTGCTCACCCGGGCCTGGCCGCGCCTGCAGGAGATGCGCGCTTGAGCGGTCGATCTGGGCCGGGGTGAGCGCTCTGTCCAAGCGGCCGCCGCGGCTGACGCAGATTGTCGCGGCGCCTCAGCGCAGAAGCGCCCGCACTCTCGAGAAGTCACGGATGCGCAGCGAGTCCTCGTCGATCCAGAGGTAGAGGCGCCGGTCCTTGCCGGCCCAGGCGGGGGCGGAGGGATCGCCCCGCGAGATCTGCGCCAGCAACCGCCAGCGGCCGGCGCCGGCTTGCGCCCGCTCGGCGAGGGGATGGTTCCTCGCAAGGCCACCTTCCAGGTCGGCGCCCAGGTCGAGCAACTCGCAGATCAGGCGCATGTCGCCGCGGCGCTCATCCGGGTACCCGAAGAGCCGATTCAGCACCAGGGAGCCGTCGACCTTGTCGTGGAGCTCGACCCCCTGGGCCTTCGCCAGCCTAGATCGCAGCTGCTCCCAGGCCCGGCGCTCCTCGTCGCTGAGCTCGAGCGCACCCACGCCCGAATACCAGGCACGGGGAAGAGTCAGCTCGCGCGAGATGTGCAGGGAGCGCCCGGAGCGCCCGCGGCGGCGCCCAGCTTTGCGCTCGCCTTCACCCGGCAGCCACAGGACCCGGCAAGACCCCGAGTCGGTGACGGCGATACCGCCGGGTTCGGGCGGGGCGAGGAAAACGAGCAGCAGCCCCGGTCCCGCCAGGGCGAGGCCGTCGGGCTCCCCGCCGGGTGCTTCGGGAAGCTCGAACTGCGCCAGGAATGGGAGGTGGCGCTCGCCCTGTCGCGGCCACAGCCCGGCGTCGGTAAGGCTCGGCTCGCCGCCCATGCGCGAGCGCCCGGGGGGAGGGCACCTTCCCGTGTCGGGGACCGCGCGCAGGCTCGGCACCGCGAGGCGCAGGATCGCATCGGACCGCTGACCCAGCCCCGCATCGGTTGCCCAGTCCAGCAGCCGCTCGACGCTGACGGCCCCGCGCGAGGCCGATCCTTGGACGGAGCGCTCTTGCGGTCGCTCGATCCGCCTGCGCACGGGCGCTCGACCCAGTCCGAGGTCCAGGCCGAGCGGGGTCGCGAGTTCCTGCGCTCCGCGCGCCGCCCCCCTGAGCAGCTCCTTGAGCGCGTGCCGCCTGCTCGTCCTGTCGTCGAAGACGCCGATTGGCCTCACCTCGCCGGCTGGTGCGCCGAGTTGGAGGATGCGATCGACCTACAGTAGTTGGGCGCCTCAGGAACCGCTTGAGTCCAGCGGGGAGCGCTCCTCCCAGGCGGCCTCGAGCACGGCGCGGGCGCCCTCCTCGGTCAGCTCCCGCGGGTTGATGCCCATCTCGACCCCGTAGTGGGAGGCCGTGAGCCTCGCGAGCTCGGGCAGATCCTCCCGCGGCACCCCGAGGTCCTTGAGGGCGGGCAGGTCGATTTCGCTGTTCAGCCGGTGCAGTCGCTCGATGGCCTGATCGCAGCGCTCCGAGCTCGACCCGGACGGCTCCTCGACGATCAGGTCCGCCAGCAGCGCGGTGCGATCCGGGGTATCGGGCCGGTTGTACTGGACCACGTGGGGCAGGACGAGTCCAGCGACGATCCCGTGCGGGATCCCGAAGCGCGGGCCGATGACCTCATCGAAGAACTGGTCCGCCATCGCCTCGGCGTTGTTCATCGAGATGCCGCTCAGCAGGCTGCCATAGGCCATCGCCACCCGCGCCTCCAGATCGGCGCCGTCGGCGACCGCGCGCGGCAGCGAGGCCACGATCAGCCGAATCGCCTCGGCCGATAGGGCGTCGACGATCGGGTGGCGAAGCGGGCCGGTGAACGGCCCCAGGGCCTGCGCGAGCGCGTCAATTCCCGTGGCCGCGGTGGTCGCGGCGGGGACCGAGAGGGTCAGCTCCGGATCAGACACCGCCAGCGAGGGGCGCATGTGGGGCGAGTAAACCGGCTGCTTCTGACGGCTCTCGTCGTCGATGTAGAGGGCTCCCATCCCCGTCTCCGACCCGGTTCCCGAGGTCGTGGGTACGGCGACGAGCGGAATCCGCGCGGGGCCCTGCAGCGGTGCCTCCCCGGCGTGGTCGCGAATCGAGCCACCAAGCTCCAGCAGGGCCAGCACCAGCTTCGCCGAGTCCATCGAAGCGCCTCCCCCGATCGCGACGATGGCGCTGCACTCGGAGTCCGCGGCCGCGGCCGCGATCTCGTCGACCTCCGACGCCGTCGGCTCCCCCGGGTTGCGGGCATGGACGACAGGCTCCCCGCGCTCCGTCAGCGCTTCGATCGCGCCGTCGCCGACACCGGCACCGCGCAGGTTCTCGTCGGTGAGGACAAAGGGGCGCTTCAAATCCGCCGCAGCGAGATGGTCGGGAATGCTGGAGGCCGAGCCGAGCCCGTAGACGATCTCGGGGACGCTGAAGCTGAAGGTTCCCGCCTCCAGGTAGTTCTGTTCCAAGGCAAGGCCGGATCGCTCATCGCTTGACATCGAGTGTCCTTTCTTTGCTGTTTCGGACGGGGGTCGCCACCGTTGATGCCGTCGGCACCGCTTGGCGTGATCCGAGCAGGAAGCCGAGCGCCACCTCGCGCAAGTCGAGGATCGGCAGCCTGGTCAGCTCTCGCAGCGCGGCGCGAAACTGGGGGACCACGGTGCACTCCACGACGATCGAGCCGACGCCGTCGAGGCTGCCGTCGGCGAGTCGCTCCGTGAGTCGCTGCGTGAGCTCCGTCCCCAGCTGCTCGGTCGACCAGCCTGGGCTCAGCCCGTAGTCCTCGGCTGCCAGGTGCGACCAGCTCGGCATGTCGGAAAGCCCGACGAATCGCAGCCGCGGGCGCATCGGATGCTTCGCGAGCAGCCGTTCGAGCGCCGGCGCCGAGAAGGTGATCACGGCCACGTCGCTCTCGGTCCCCCGGCCCGCGAGCTCGAGGAGCTCGAGACCACTGAGCAGGACGGGTGGCCCAGCGGAAAAGACGGCCCGATCGCGCGCGGCCCAGAAGAAACCGCAGTCGCCGATGATCAGATCCGAGCTCTCCGCCAGCCGTGAGACGGCGCCCGCCACTCCGCGGATCGCCGCGTCCTTGCCCCCGAGTGTCGCGGCTGCCCCTGCCCCCGACGCGACCGCGTAGGTCGTGGGAATCGGCCAGCTCGCAGGACACTCGAACCACCCGGGCGGAAGGCCCCCCAGGCCCGTGGAGTCATCGGGCCCGAAAGAGCCGAACTCGGGGCTCAGGTGCGGCAGGTCGAGCAGCACGATCCCCAGGCGAATTGTCTCATTGGGCGAGATAGCTTGCATCAGATAGCGTGACACGATATTGATATGCGCGTGTCGTCGTCGCTTGGGACAGCCACCGCCAACCCCCGCTCGGCTGTCGTCGCGAGCGGACTGCCGGCGCTGATAGACGGCACGGCTGTTGCACCCGAGGAGGTCGTGGTCAGCGCCGTCGACCCGGGGGTGATTCGGGGCGACGGAGTCTTCGAGGTTGTTCGGCTCTACGACGGCGTCGCTCTCGCGACGCGCGAGCACCTCGAGCGGCTGGCGCGGTCGGCGCGGGCCCTCGAACTGGAGTACGACGGGTCGGCGCTCGAGAGCGAGACCGAGCGGCTGTGCTCGGTGCTCGAAGGCTTCGACGGTTACATCAGAATCGTGGTCACCCGGCTGGGTACTCGGCTCCTGATCGCGGAGCCCCCGATCGAGTTCCCCTCCCGATTTCGGCTGCTGCCGGTCGAGCACGCCGTCTCGCCGCTGACGGCCGGCGTCAAGGCTCTCAGCTACGCCGCGAACTGCCGGGCGAAACGGATCGCCGAGGATTCCGGCTGCGACGATGCCCTCCTCTACGACTCAAGGCGGCTGGTGCTGGAGCTCCCGTTTGCGTCGTTCGGCGCCGTGTTCGAGGGGACGCTTGCCGTCCCGCCCCTGGAGGGCGGAATCCTCGATTCGGTCACTCGCCGCCTGCTCGCCGCCTCGTTCGATCACCTCGAGGTCCGGGAGTTGAGCATCGACGAGCTCCAGTCCGCCGACGAAGCATGCGTCCTCGGTACCGGCATGGAGGTCGCCCCGGTCTCGGAGATCGAGGGGCTTCGCGCCTTCTCGGAGGACGGACCGGTTGTTGCTGCCGCAGCCGCGACGCTGACCGCCGCGATCCGCCGCCGGCTCGGACAGGAGACTCGCTTCAGGGGAGGGGAGGGGTGATGACGGGGCGGACGCTTGGCGCCGCGGTGATCGGCCTCGGCCAGGTCGGCCCGGTCCACGCGCGCGTTCTCGGCGAGCTTCCCGGTGTGCGGCTCGTCAACGTCTGCGACTTGGTCGAGGAGCGCGCCGAGCAGGCGGCGGAGCGCTTCGGTGCCGAGCGTTGGAGCACGGACTACTCG
>Ga0194131_10010081_pt1 | contig 11702 bp, 14 predicted proteins | sample TA2KigO120mmetaG_FD_148631 | JGI IMG/M metagenome (GOLD analysis project Ga0194131, IMG submission 148631) | Freshwater microbial communities from Lake Tanganyika, Tanzania - TA2015053 Kigoma Offshore 120m | ecosystem: Environmental > Aquatic > Freshwater > Lake | place: Tanzania: Lake... | reverse complement strand
TTCGAAATCGCCCATGACGCAGTTGTGCGTGTGGACGTGGGCACCCGGCGCCAGGTTCTCGGTGGCAAAACCGATGATCTGGTTGTACTTGCGCAGCGGCTCGCCCTTCTTCACGGCGCTGGTCAGTATCTTGTGCCCGGGCGGCACGCGCGTCGCCGCAGCGACTTCGCCTTCGACCTTGGTGCCGGACAGGATGTCCATGCGAGCCACCACAACATTGTCCGCCGGATGCAGCCGAATGGTGAGCGGTGCGGTCATGGGTCGATCCTTCTGCGAGTCGTTCGATGGCTTTCCGATGCGCATGATAGGCGGGCAGCCGGCAAAGAAAAGCACCAAGGCTTCAGCTTGCCACGCGCTCGCTGCCCAGCAGCAACAGGATGACGCCGGCCACGCTCACCAGAACGCCGACGAGGCCGAGCGCCTGTAGTTTCTCGTCGCGCAAGAAGAGGTAACTCATCACCACGGCGATCAGCGGGAAGACCGCGACAAGGGGTGCGACCAGGGTGATCGAACCCAGGCCCAACGCGGCATAGAGCAGGAATGTCGCTGTGCCATTGGACAGACCGACGCCGACAAACCACAAGAAGCCAGTCCGATGGGCGGGACCGGCCGCCCGCGCGCGCCGGCCAACCAGAGCCAGGATGACGACGGTCGACAATGAATAGCCGATGGCGGCCGCAGCCAGCGGCTCGGGCCAGAGCGCCAATCCGGTCTTGATGATCGGCTGTATGGCGCCGCGGATGACGGCGGCGGCCAGCGGCAGGGCCAGCACCCACACCCGCCACTGCCGCCCGCCGGCCCCACCGCGTAGCGCCATCAGGACCACGCCGGCCACGATAAGGGCCAAGCCAATCGCTTGGCCGAGCCCCAGCCGTTCGCCCAGGAACAACACGGCTCCCAGTACGGCGAACAGAGGCGTCACGTTGCCGACAGCGCCGGCGATGGCCGGACCCAGCCGCTCGTTGGAACGCACGGCCAGGATCGAGACCATGACGGGGAAGATGCAGCCGACGCCGGCGAAGATCAGCGCCGCCCACCAGTCGAAGCCCCGCCAGTCGACGAAGATCGCCGCCGCCAGCCAGGCTGCCACCATGGAGCTGACAATGGTGTAGAGCGGCGAGCGCCAGGACGGCACCGTGCGCAGGCCGTACTGGGTCAGGATCAGCGCCAGGGCGAAGCAGAATGCCGCACCCAGGGCCAGCAGGCTGGGGGCCAGGATGGCCGCGCCGGTCATGGTCTGCTAGAAGCGCCCCCTTCCGAGGCGGAGACAGCAAGAATGGACACGCTCACCTACTGGAATGGTACTTGGCACGAGGGCAACCCGGCCATCCTGGGCCCGCGCGACCATGCCTTCTGGCTGGGTTCGATGGTATTCGATGGTGGACGCGCCTTCGAGGGCTGCGGACCCGACCTCGACCTTCATGCGGAACGCGTCGTGCGCTCGGCGCGCTCCTTGGGCCTGAAGCCGACCAAGACCGCCGAGGAAATCCTCGAGCTGATGCACGAGGCGATTCGCCGCTTCGGCCCCAAGGCCGAGCTTTACGTGCGGCCGATGTTCTGGGCGACCAAAGGCGGCGCCGGGCCGATCTCGGTCGACGGTGACTCCACGCAGTTCCTGCTCTGCGTCTACCTCTCGCCGATGCGCGCCGGCACGCCCTTGACGTTGGGCCTCTGCCGGACCATCCGCCGGCCGACACCGGAAAGTGCGCCGACTGACGCCAAAGCCTCCTGCCTTTACCCCAACTCGAGCCGCGGCGTCGCCGAGATGACGGCGCGCGGCTTCCAGAACGGCATCGTGCTCGACGCCGCGGGCAACGTCGCCGAGACTTGCAGCTCCAACATCTTCCTCGCCAAGGACGGCGTGGTCAGCACGCCGGTGCCCAACGGCACTTTCCTGGCCGGCATCACCCGCAACCGCGTCGTCAAGCTGTTGCGCAACGCCGGCGTCACGGTCGAGGAGCGCACCGTGAAAATCGCCGATCTCGATGATGCCGACGAGCTCTTCACCACCGGCAACGCCGGCAAGGTCCAGCCGGTCAGCCGCTACGAAGGCCGCGACCTGCAGCCCGGCCCCCTCGCCCGCCAGGCACACGAGCTCTACATGGCGTGCTCGCGAACACAGCGGGTGATTTCAACGTAGCGTTACGCTGCGCGCCTGAGACGCGACCGGCGGATCAGGACTTCCGCTGGGATACCAAGACGCTCGTGAATGCGGCGAATCATGCTGATCGACAAACCGCGACGCCGATTCAAGACTTCCGCAACGCGGGTCCGCGTACCAATCAAGCCTTCGAGGTCTTTGCGTGTCAGATTCTGTTGCTCCATGCGGAACTTGATTGCCTCGATAGGGTCGGGTGGATCGATCGGATGGTACTCACTTTCATAAGCGTCGATCAGTGTCGCTAGCACATCGAGCCGATCGCCTTGTGGCGTGCCGATCTTGGCTCCCCACAGGCGTTCGATTTCACCGAGAGCCGCCTCATAGTCCCTTTCGCTGCGGATCGGCTTTACATCAGCCATACTGCACCTTCTTCACATCGATCCGATCGTAGTCTTTGTGGCTACCGATCCACTTGATCCACACGATACCTCTCTCGAAGTCCACGGATGCGACCAGTCGATAGTCGTTCCCCTTGATGTTGAATACGACTCGGCCGGCGCTGACGATGCTGGCAGTTGCGTACCGCCGCTTGACGTCGGCCGTCGTGGTCCAACTTGCTTTCCGCACCTCGGCAAACCACGCCTCCAGAGCTGCCTTGACGGCTGTCTGATCCTTGTGCCCGGTGCGCGTTTCGACGAACTGCCGCAATGTCCTCCGGGCAATGATCCGCATTGCTCAACCCTATCATGTGCCCATTTTGGGTGCAACACCATCAATGTCGGACCTTCTCGATGTTGCGACCAACTGCAGCACGAATAGCGCCAACGCGGTGATCGCCGCCAGCATCGCCCACGCCTCGTTGATGGCGCCGACCAGGCCGGCGCGTTCGACCAGTGGGCGTACGGTCTCGATCAATGCTGCGTCGACGGCGCGGGTGGTGGCGGTCGCCACCGTCTCCGGCGGGATGCCGACCAGCGGGGCGACCGAGACGTCGCCGCGCTTCAGGCGCTGGCCGATCTCCTCGGCGAGGATCGGCGCGCGGCCGAAGATCACGGTGTCGATCAACGCAAGACCGATGGCGCCGCCAAGATTGCGCATCAGGTTGAACAGGCCGCTGGCGTCGGCGACGCGCTTGGGCGGGAAGTGGCCCAGCGCCAGCCGGGTCGGCGGTAACAGGCAGAACATGATGGCCGACCCGCGCAGCGCCTGCGGCAGCAACATGTCGTCGAAGTCGGTCTCCCAGGTCTGGAAGGCGCTCAGCCCAAGGCCGGCCGCGAACAGGGCGAAGCCGCCCAGCATCAACAGGCGGCCGTCGACGCGGCGCTCGAGCTCGACGGCGATCGGGGCGGTCAAGAGCTGAGCCGCTCCCGTCACCAGCATGATGCGGCCGATCTCGAGCGGGCCATGCTCGCGCACGAACGCCAGGAACACCGGCATCAGATAGACCGAGCCGTAGAGGCCGATGCCCAGCACGAAGGACAGCCCGCAGCCGATGGCGAAATTGCGGTCGGCGAGGGCCCGCAGATCGGCGATCGGTTGCGGCCGGCCGAGGCTTCGGCGAGCGAAGGCGAAACCCGCCAGCAGCGCGAGGCCGAGCAGCCCGAGCACGCGCAGCGATCCCCAGCCGTGCTTGGGTGCGTCCTTCAGGCCGATCTCCAGCGCCGCCAGCGCCACCGCCAGCAGGACCAGGCCCCATCCGTCGAGGCCGCGGGCATGGGTGTACTCCCCTGCCCCGCGCGGCAGGAAGCGGGCGACAGCCATAGCCGCCACCAGGCCGGGCAAAACGTTGATCAGGAACAGCCAGTGCCAGGACCAGGTCTGGGTGATCCAGCCGCCGACCAACGGGCCAACCGTCGGCGCCAGCACCGCCATGACGCCGGCCAATGTCGTGGCGATGCCCTGTTGGCGGAAGCCGAACAGCAGGAAGCCGGCGGAGAACACCGCGGGGATCAGCACGCCACCGGCCAGGCCCTGAACCACGCGAGCGGCGATCAGGGTCTCGAATCCGCCGCTTGCCGCGCAGGCGACCGACGCCAGGGAGAACACGATGAGTGCCGCCACATACAGCCGACGCAGGCTGAAAGCGCGCGTCAGCAGGCCGGTGAGCGGGATCGCGATCACCTCGGCGATCAGGTAGGCAGTCTGCACCCAGCTCATCCTATCGGCGGGGATCGCCAGCGCGTCGCTGATCTCGGGTAGCGACGTGACGACGATCTGGATGTCGAGCACCGCCATGAACAGGCCGAGAGTCATGGCGGCGAAGCCGATCCAGGTGCCGAAACCGACGCGCTCGGCTGTCATCGCCGGAGAACCGCCTCCTCGGCTCGGATGCGGACCCACAGCATGATCGCGTTCAGCGCCGAGAAGATCGCACCGTACCATGCCAAGCCGAAGACCAACGGCAGCACCAGGATCTCTGCCGCGACGACCAGATAGTTCGGGTGCGAGACGAAACGGTAGGGACCGGTTTTCACGAGCGGCGCGCCAGGCAGCACGATGATGCGCGTGGTCCAGCGCGCGCCCAAAGTGGCGATCACCCAGACCCGCAGCGCTTGCAGAACGACAAACACCGCCAGCCAAGCCCAGTCGACGCCGCCAACCGACCGGTACGCCGCCAAGTACCACAGCCCGATCAACCACGCGGCATGCAGGACCACGATCAAGGGATAGTGCCCGGGTACGGCCTCGTGGGCGCCTCGAGCCAACAGACGGTCGGTGTTGCGCTTCGACAGGACCAGCTCGCCGAGGCGCTGCAGGGTGACGACGCCCAGGATCGCCGCCGACAGGATGGTCATGCCGCCGTTGCCAGCGACAGGCAGCTGCACGTGAAGCCCGGACCCAACGCCGTCATCACCGTTCGCTTGGGCAGGCCCCGCCGGGCCAGTCTGTCGAGCACGAACAGCACGGTCGGCGCCGACATGTTGCCGTAGTCCTCGAGCACCGCGCGTTCGTGGTCGAGCGCGCCCTGCTCGAGCCGCAGCGTCGCCTCCAGCGCCGTGATGACCTTGGCGCCACCGGGATGGCAGGCGAAGCGGTCTACCGCCTCGCGCGCCACGCCGATGCGGGAAAGGATGCCGTCGACGGCGGCTCCGACATGGTCCTCGGCGAACGGTGGGATGGCGCGGTCGAAGATGACGCCGAACCCTGTCGGATCGACCTTCCAGCCCATGATGTCGAGACTGTCAGGCCACAGATGCTCGCCCGCGCCCTCGATTCGCGCCAAGCCGGCTCCGCCGGTGCGCACCACGGCAGCCGCAGCACCGTCGCCGAACAGCGCCGTCGCCACCATGTTGGCGCTGGTCAACTGATCCATGCGGAAAGCGGCGGTGCAGATTTCGATGGCGACCAGCAGCACCGTCGCGCCCGGCCGTGCCCGCGCCAACCGATCTGCGATGGCAAGGCCGGTGACGCCGCCGGCGCAACCCAAACCGAACACCGGGACTCGCTCGACGTCGGGCCGAAAGCCCATGACGCCGGCGACGCGCGCCTCCAGGCTGGGCGTGGCGATGCCGGTCGACGACACGGTGACGATGGTATCGACGTCGCTCGCCGCGCAGGCGGCGTCGGCCAAAGCGCGGCTTGCCGCGTCGACAAAAAGCTGTTGTGCGCTATCGAGATAGGCGGCATTGCGCTCGGGCCAATCCAGATCGGAGAAGTACCAGTCCAATGGCCGCACCGTGTAGCGCGTGCGAATGCCCGCGGTCGTGAATACCGGCGCCATGCGCTCGAAGGCGGAATAGCGATGAGCGAAAATGCGGCGTGCCGCGTCGGACGCATCGGACTGCAACAGACGATGCGGCGGCACGGCGTGACCGATCGAAAGCAGTGCCGCGGATCGGCTGGATTCGGTCGACATCGGCTTCTCCAGGCGCCACGCGGATGGCGCCACAGTCGTTACCTGATCGCTGACCGCCCCGGCAACCGCAAGTCACGATAGCGAGAAGCGGTCGTCGCCCGCGGCCGCGATGGTTGGTGTGCTTTTTGACGATATGGTGGCGACGCCGCGCACGGGTCATGTGAGTTCTTTTGCATTGCCGGCTCACGTTCCCAATTGCCTTCGACTGCAGGCCGTCCAGTATGTTGATCTCACGGCGAGGACCTGGATCGATGCAGCTGATCGGCGTCAATCGTTCGCCGTACACACGACGGGTCGCCATCACGCTGAATGCCTACGGCATAGCTTACGTGCAGCGCGACCTGTCGGGCTTCGGCAACCGCAACGAGGTCCGCGTTGCCAACCCGCTCGGCCGCATCCCGGCGCTGGTGCTGGACGATGGCGAGACAGTGATCGACAGCGTCGCCATCATCGATCATCTCGACGAGCGGCATGGTCGCGATCGCGCCCTGACGCCGCCCGACGGCGCCGACCGGCGGGCCGTGTTGAGGGTGGCAGCCTTGATGATGGGTGCCTGCGACAAGGGTCTGCAGGCCGCTTACGAGCGCAACCATCATCCGCCCGAGAAGGTGCATCTGCCCTGGATCGACGACTGCATGGCCCAGATGACGGCGGCGCTGGCGGCCGTCGACGCCATGGTCGATCCAGCACAGCCCTACCTGATGCTGGGTCGCCTCACGCAAGCCGATATCACCGCCTTCATCGCCGAACGGTTGGCGCGCGGCCTCAAAGTAGACACTGCGACCGAGATGCCGCGATTGCATACCCGTAGCCGACGGCTCCTCACGCACGAACCGTTCCACTCGACCGAGCCATAGGCCGCCAGCTCCGATCTCAACGACCGAGCAAAAGGCCGACGGCGGCGCCGACGCCGATACCCAGGAGGATGAGCGCGACGAAGGCGCCAAAAGCGATGAAGGCTCGCCTCAAATGATGGCGGCCGCGGTCGGTCAGCTCATGCCAGGCCAGTCCCCTGCTGAACGGTGCTGGCTTGCGGACATGGCCGGCCGCTTGCGCGTGCCGTGTGACGTTCCAGGCATGGAACATGTGCCAGATGCTGCCAACCAGGGCGACAATGCCCAGAAGCCAAAACGGGGCAAAGAGCAGCCAGACCTCGATTTCGTCGTTCATGAATCACAGTTTGGCCACAGCACAGCAGGCCCGTCGATACGTAATGCTAGGGCAGCGACAACAAGCGGAGACCCCCTCCCATGACCAAGTACTTTGTGCTCACGGCCCTGCTGCTGGCCACCACCGCCTGCGGCGATACCTGGGGTGAACGCGCCGTCACCGGCGGCGGCATCGGCGCCGGCTCCGGTGCCGTGATCGGCGCCCTGACGCCGATCGGCATCCTGCCTGGCGCGCTGGTCGGCACCGCAGTCGGTGCCGGCATCGGTGCCGCCACGACGCCCAAGCGCTGAAACGACCTGGCGGCGCCCCCTCACCAGGTCTCCTTCCACGGCCGCAAATCCATCTCGAACGTCCACGCCGACCTTTTTTGGCAATGGATCTGCCAGTAGGCCTCGGCGATATCGTCGGGGTCGAGAATGGCGTCGGGCCCGGCGTTGTAGCGTTCGGGAAAGTTGGCTTTGATCCATTCGGTGTCGATCGCCCCGTCGATCACGACATGGGCGACATGGATGTTCTGCGGCCCCAGTTCGCGCGCCATCGACTGGGCCAGGGCGCGCAGCGCATGCTTGCCGCCGGCAAAGGCCGAGAAGCCACGCCCGCCGCGCAGGCTCGCCGTGGCGCCAGTGAACAGCATGGTGCCGCGGCCGCGCGGCACCATCGCCTTGGCCGCCTCGCGGGCGGTGAGGAAGCCTGCGAACGCGGTCATCTCCCAGACCTTGCGGTAGACGCGCGAGGTCGTGTCGCGGATATCGAAGCGAACGTTGCCGCCGATGTTGAAGACGAAGACCTCGATGTCGCCGATCTCGGTCTCGACCTCGCGGAAGAGTTTTGCGACCTGTTCCTCGTCGCGGGCGTCGGAGCCGAAGGGATGGACTTTGCCGCCGTCTCGCGTGATGCGCGCCACCAGCTTGGCGAGCTTGTCGGCGCTCCGCCGCGTCACCACCGCGGTGTAGCCTTCGCGGGCGAAGCGCCGGGCAATCGCGCCGCCGGTCGCATCGCCGGCGCCGATCACGACGCACACCTTGTCTCTCGCCATGAGCAGCCTCCTCCCGTCCCACTGTGTCGGGGTAGGAGGCCGCGCTCAAGAGGCGATCAAGCTACGACCGGCTGGGACGCCTGGTCCTTGGCAAGACCCGCACCGCGGCGGATTTCGGCCGCCGTCAGGCCATTGCCATCCGGCCGCCAGCCCGGTGGGCCGAATAGATGCATCCAGACCGCGCGCGGCGAGCGCGCCGACGCCAGGTCCTTGAGGAGACCGATCCACGGCTCGAAATTGACGACGAACGGGTTGCGCGAGGACGTTGGGTGCGAGATCAGCCCATACTCGCACGGCACGTCCTCGCGCTCCGGCACGTAGGTGCCGAACAGCCGGTCGAAGACGATCAGCACGCCGCCATAGTTGGCGTCGAGATATTCGGCATTGCGCGCATGGTGGACGCGGTGGCTGGACGGCGTGTTCAGGACATACTCCAGCCAGCCCAGCTTCGGGATCCAGTCAGCGTGCAGCCAGAACTGGTAGAGCAGATTGAGGAACAGCGCCGTCAGTACGACCGTCGGCGTGAAGCCCAGCAGCACCAGCGGCGTGAAGAACAGCGAGGTGCCGGTGAACTTGCCGAACCAGCCCAGACGATAGGCGGCGGCCAAGTTGAGCTGGTTGGGCGAATGGTGCACCGAGTGCGCCGCCCAGAACCAACGCACTGTATGGCCGGCGCGGTGGTACCAATAGTAGCAGAACTCCAGGCCGATGAAGAGCAGCAGCACCGACCACCCATCGCTGAGCGATTGGGTGAACAGGCGATGCTCCCACACCCAGCCCAGCCAGGGTGCGACCAGCGCGTAAGGCACGAAGCCCAGCAAGCGACGTCCGGCGAGGTCGGCCAGCGAACAAGCGAGCGCCTTCCAGTCGTAGCGCTCTGGCCGCGTGCGGTGCAGCCACAGCGCTTCGGCGAGTGCCGCCGTCACGACAACCGGCAGCAGGATGAGATAGAGGGTGCCCAATTCGCTCATGGCGGTGATATTATGAGCCTTGCTCATATTTCAAACTCGCCTTTCCCGGATCATCCTCCGCCATGGCCAAGCTCCGCCAACCCGTTGGCACAAAACGCAGAATTCCCCGCCAGGCGCGTGCAGCCGAGACCGTGGCGGCAATCCTCGAGGCGACCGCTCAGATTTTGGAGAAAGGCGGGCTGGTGGCACTCACGACCAATGCCGTTGCCGAGCGGGCGGGCGTCAGCGTCGGCACGCTCTATCAGTATTTCGACAACAAGGACGCCCTGCTGCTCGCCCTCGCCCAGCAGGAAACCGAGGCGACACTGGCCGACGTCGCTCGCGCCTTGAAGGGCGAGATCGATCCCAGCCCGCAAGCGCGAGTCCGCGCCATGGTGCGTGTTCTGGTGAATGCATTCGGCGGCCGACGGCGGGCGCGCAAGGCCGTGATGCTGGCCATCCTGACACAGGGTGCGGCTCCGACCTTGATGGCACCGGTGGTCGCTTTTGTCGCCGAGCAGGGCAGCCGTGTCGGGCAGGCACAACAGGCGATCTTCTCGAAGCTCACGCCTGAGCAGGTTTTTGTGCTGTCGCGCGCCACGATGGGCATCATCCGCACCGCCGTCCTCGAGGAACAACCCTTCCTCACCAGCCCCACCTTCGAGGACGAGATCGTGCGGCTGGTGCTCGCCTACCTGACTGCCATCATGACGCAATCAGCGGCAAGGGGCTGACCCGACGCCAGGCGACTTACGGAACAGCGTGCGGCAGCGGCACGTTCAACAGAACACCGAGTTCGTTGGCGAGGTCGCAGCTCACCCGCGCGTGCACCTTGCCCTGCTTGTCGAAAAAGCGGCCAGCCGGCGTCACCGGGAACACGCCCTCGTGCCAGATGCCGGGATGGATGTAGATACCGAAGCTGCCATCCGACCACAGGGCGATGAAGTCCTCGGGCTCGAGGTCGTCGCCCGGCATGGCGACTGGCACGACGAACGGCTTGCCGTCGAGCGGAAAGAACAACTGGCCGCCGTCGGGATGGTAGTTGCAATGCCACAGCAGCACGCGATCACCGGCCAGCGCCACGCCCTTCTGGGTGGCTACGGCCGCCCGCTCGGGCCGCTCGCGAAAGCCGATGACGTAGTGGCCGCCGACCGCTTCGTTGCGGCCCAAAAGCTCGTTGCCGCGCCACTGACAGGCGAAGATGCCTTCGGTCGTGCCGCCCTCGATGCCGGTGCCGGCATCGAGCTTGCGCCAGCCGGCGAGCGGCCACGGCTCGATCTCGATGCGATGGTCTCGGCTGTGCGCGATCTCGCCATAGCCTTTGATGCTCCGGTCGGTCGCGCGTACCACCGGCACGTCGACCAGGCGCAGATCGGCCGGGACCTTGGGGTTGAGGTAGTCGAAGACGACCTGGTCCATCACGCCGCCCGGCTCAGATCCTCGCCGGCCAGTGCGCGCTCGATCAGGCGCACGACGTTGTCGCGGCCGTAGAGCTTGATGAAGGCGCCCATGCGCGGCCCCTGCTCACTGCCCAGCAGAACCTCGTAGAGGGTCTTAAACCATTGCCGCAGCTCGGCCTGGGCGAAGTGGCGCTTGCCCGCCTCGTAGACCTCGTTCTGGATGAATTCCGCCGTGGACTCGTCGGGCAAGTTGGCGAGCGCTGCGGCAAGATCCTGCAGGGCCTCGCACTCCTTGCCGACGGGTAGGCGGAACTTCTTCGACGACTTCACGAAGTCCTGGTAGTAGGCCACCGCACCGGCCAGCAGGCGATCGAGGTACGGCGCGTTCTCGGGCGTGGCGCCCGGCACATAGCGGCGCAGGTATTGCCACAGCACATCCTTGTCCTCGGTGTGCGCCACGCTTGCGAGATTGAGCAGCATGCCGAAGGTCACGCCAGCCGAATGGTGGTCGACCGGCTTGCCGTCGTGGATGTGCCAAGCGGCGTTCTCCAGCGCCTTGGCCGGTTCCTCGTGCGGCAGCTTCTCGGCCGCTGCGAGGTAGTCGTCGACGGCACGCGGGATGACGTCGAAGTGGAGCCGCTTGGCCCGGCGCGGCTGCTGCTGCATGTAGAGCGCCAGCGACTCGGGCGGCGCATAGCGCAGCCATTCCTCGACCGACAGGCCGTTGCCCTTGGACTTCGAGATCTTCTTGCCCTCCTCGTCGAGGAACAGCTCGAAGTTGAAGCCCTCCGGCGGCTGGCCGCCCAGGATCCTCACGATCCTCGCCGACAGCTCGGCCGAGGGGATGAGGTCCTTGCCGTACATCTCGTAGTCGACACCGAGCGCGAACCAGCGCCCGGCCCAGTCGGCCTTCCACTGCAACTTGACGTTGCCGCCGGTGACCGGTGTCTCGACCAGCGTGCCGTCCTCGTCACGGTAGGCGATGGTGCCGGCCACGGCGTCGGTCTTGAGCAGCGGCACTTGCAGCACGCGACCGGTCTTGGGCGAGATCGGCAGGAAGATCGAGTAGGTGGAGCGCCGCTCCTCTCCCAGCGTCGGCAGCATGACCGCCTGAACGTCGTCATAGTGACGCAGCATGGCGAGCAGCATCGCGTCGAAGCGCCCCGACTTGTACCAGTCGGTCGCCGAC
>Ga0194131_10010080_pt1 | contig 11704 bp, 9 predicted proteins | sample TA2KigO120mmetaG_FD_148631 | JGI IMG/M metagenome (GOLD analysis project Ga0194131, IMG submission 148631) | Freshwater microbial communities from Lake Tanganyika, Tanzania - TA2015053 Kigoma Offshore 120m | ecosystem: Environmental > Aquatic > Freshwater > Lake | place: Tanzania: Lake... | reverse complement strand
AGAGTATCGCGCCCCGGTCGGTTGGCGATAACTTCTTTCCATGCCGCGCCAACGCCGTGCCGCCAATACCACGGATCGCGCCACCCGCGTCGTGAGCGCGAGCGCACGTGAGGCCCTGCGCGAGGCCGACGCGCAGCAGCTGCGGCGGCTCGGGAAGGCGCTGGGGAATGACGCGCTCCAGGGCAAGATCGCCGGCAATGACAAGCTCCGCGACGCGCTCCTCGCGCTGGTCCACGAGCGCCTCCAGGCCATCCAACTGGCGCAGCAAGCCGAGATGCGCGCCATGCGCAACCGGGCCGACTGGTACCGTCGGCTGCTCCGCGGCGAGAAGGGGGTGATGCTCCCCGAGCCGGGGCGCTGGGCGGCGCCGGCGCAACTCTACAAGAAGGCGGCGGAGGCCATCTGCGCCGGGGAGCTGGGGCGAGGCGCCGACTTTTTGAAGCAGGCCACCGAGGCCGATCGTGCCACGTTCAAGTCCGTCCCCGAGCAGGTGGAGATCTCGACGCAGGCCCGGGCCGGCCCCGAGGCCGGTGTCGCCGTCCTCGAGGTGCGCGAGGGCGAGGGCTGCAACCCCACCACGGCGCCGCGGATGCTCGCGCTCGCCGACACCATCGCCAACGCCGCCCAGCGCCCCGATCCGGTTGGCTCCCTCCGCCCCCTGCGACCCCACCAGTGGTGGGAAGTCGAGGTGGACGAGGACGAGGAGAAAAAGCAGATGGACGACCCGAAGAAGTCGGCGCGCCTCCGCCAACCCGCCGCCCAGGGCGACACCGGGGCGCGCGACCGCGACGCGTTCATTCGCAAGAAGCCGAGGAAGTAGATGCCCGTCGTCGAAACGCTATCGCGACTTGTCGAGTTCCCCAGCGTCTCCGACCGCCCGGTGACGGGGATCGGGGCCTACATCGCGGAGCGCTGCGAGGCCGAGGGCTTCCGGGTGGAGCGGCTCGACGCGCCCGGCGAGGGGAAGCTCAACCTGGTGTGCAGCCGCGGGCCCGCTGGCACCGACGGGCTCGTGCTCTCGGGGCACATGGACGTGGTGCCGGTGGATGGGCAACCGTGGAGCGTGGATCCCTTCCGCGTGACCGAGCGCGGTGGGCGGCTCCTCGGCCGCGGCACCGCTGACATGAAGGGCTTCATCGCGGCGACGATCGAGGCGTTACCTCGCCTTCCAAGGCTCGAGCGGGAGCTCGTGCTCGTGTTCACTTGCGACGAGGAGGTGGGATGCCTCGGCTCCCGCGACCTCGTGACGAAGCTCTCGGGCCGTCCCTTGCCCTCGCTCTGCCTCATCGGCGAGCCCACGTCGTTCAAGACCTTCCGCATGCATCCGGGGCACGCCGCCATGCGCCTGTGGTGTACTGGCAGGGCGGCGCACTCCTCGAAGCCCGACCTCGGCGACAACGCCATCGGCAAGGCGGCGCGCGCCATCGCCGCGCTCGAGGCCCTGGCCGAGCGGTGGCGAGGCGAGGTGCGCTTCGCCGACATGCTGGAGCGACCCTTCGTGGTGATGAACGTGGCGAGGATCGAGGGTGGCAGCGCCATCAACATCGTCCCCGACCGCTGCGCGATCGACCTCGGCTTCCGCGCGCTCCCCGGCATGGACGAGATGCGCCTCGCCGCCGAGGTGGGCGCCGCCGTTGCCCCGTGGGCGACCGCGGAGCTGGTCCGGGTGACGCCGGCGCTCTTGACCGAGCCGGGCACCGCCCTGGAGCAGCTCCTCGCGCCCTTCAGCCAGGGCGCTGGCGCCGCCCCCTTCGCCACCGACGGGGGCAACCTGGCGAAGCTCGGCATGCGCTCGCTGGTGTTCGGCCCGGGCAGCATCGACGTGGCACACAGGGCCGACGAGTTCGTGCCGGCGGACCAACTGCACCGGGCGGTCGACATCGTCACCGAGGTGGTGGCCCGCCGCTGCGGGTAGCGTCGCCGGCTAGCGCGCCCGGGTCACGCCCACGCGTTGCCGTTGAGGTCCTGCACGCCCTCAACGGCAACGCGTGGGAAGGAACCGGTGGGCGCGAGGTCGTCGACCGGCTTGCCGCCGTTGGCCTTGGAGGCTGGGCGACGGCTCCGCCCGCACGAGACCTTGCCGAGTGCCAGCGGCTAGCCAGCGAGTCCCGCGCGCCGGAGCGCGGCCTCCGCCTCGTTCGCGACCCGTTCCGCCCCGGGCACGCGCCCGTCGCGCAGCACGTGGCGCCCGCCCACCCACGCGTCGGTGACGGCCGCAGGCGAGCCGTTGAAGACAATGGCGGGAAGGAGGCGTGATGAAGCGAACTCCAGTCGCGACAGATCAATGGCCACGAAGTCGGCCAGCGCCCCCGCGGCGAGGCGCCCAGCGTTCACCCCGAGGCTCCGCGCGCCGTGCTCTGTGCCCATGCGCAGCAAGGTGTTGGCCAGCCCGTCGGCCCCCTCGTGCGGCAGGACGTTACGACGACCGAGCAAGGCCCGGCTGTGCCACTCCACCGCCCGCATCTCGGCGAAGGGATCGATGGCGGCGTGGGAATCGCTGCCGAGGCACACCGGCACGCCGAGTTTCCACGCCGGCAGAAAGCCGTCGCCCAGGTCGAGTTCGGTGGTGGGACAGGCACACACTTGGCCCCGCATCGCCGCGATCTCGCCGTCGTCGGGGTGCGTCAGGTGCACTGCCGTGAAGCGCTCGTTCAGCAGCCCGGCCTCGGCAAAGACATGTACCGGCCGCAGCCCATGCTCGGCGAGACACTGCTCGATCTCGCCCGGCTGCTCGTCGACGTGGGCGTGGACCACGCCGTCGAAGTCGGCGAAGGCCTGCAACCAGTCGCGCGGGACAGCGCGCACCGAGTGGGGCGCGAGACCGGCGGTCAACCCGTGACCCCGGAGTCGCGACACGGCGGCCAGCGCGGCGTCGGGGCTGCGATCGATGAACCGTCGCTGCGTCGGGTCGGGATCCACCAGGTAGCCGGCGCGGGCGTAAGCCACCCTCAACAGCACGATCCGCAGTCCCACGCGCTGCGCGGCGTGCGCCACGCGGCGAGCAAGCTCGTCGGGGTCGTCGTAGGGCGTGCCGTCGGGCTGGTGGTGCAGGTAGTGGAACTCGCCCACGGTGGTGAAGCCCGCCCGCACCATCTCCGCGAAGGCCAACGTGCTCACCGCCTCGACGGCCTCGGGGTTGAGCGCCGAGGCAAGCGCGTACATGCGCTTGCGCCAGCTCCAGAAGGAGTCCTCTCCCTCGGCGTGCTGCACGTGCCCCCGGAGCGCGCGCTGGAAGGCGTGCGAATGCGCGTTGACAAACCCCGGCAACAGGACGCGCCGGTACAGGCGCTCCACCTCGCCGAGCCGCTCGTCGACAGCGCCCACCCACACGATGGTCTCCCCAGCAACGAGAACGCCCAGGTCGCGATGCAGCTTGCCGTCGACCCAGACCGCGTCGGGCAGGAACCACTTCACTCCCGCACCCCGAGGAACTCCCAGCCACCACCCGGCCTCGGACCAAAACCCAGCACGAAACGCCCGAAGACGCTCTCCACCACGAGATCCGCCGCCTGGGGAGGGGGCGCCTTCTCCACGTCGGACCGGTCGAGGAGCGACGTGAGTCCGGTGAAGCGCAGCTTGATCTTGTCGTCCTCGATGACGTTCTGCTCGGCGTAGATCACCGCCGAGCCATAGTGCAGCTCGAACCGAGGGCGCAGCCAGGCCATCTCCGCGGGAAGCTCCACCTCGAGCGCGTCGGTCACGAGGCCGCTGTCGCGGCTGAGCTTGGCCGACCGGCCTGCCTCCTCGGCGATGCGGGCCCAGCGGTCGGGCTGGCTGGGCCTGGCGGCGCGCGCCTCGGCCACGCGCTCCGCCTTGTACTTGTCGGTGTCGACCCACATCACGCCGTCGTCGGTGACGAGAATGGCGCGCAGGTCGACGATGTCATCTTCGGTCCGCGTCTTGCCGAACACGTCGGTGTCGACGTCGACGGTGCCGAAGTCGGTTTCCTGGCGGGGCAACACCTCGGGGACGGTGCGCTCGCCGGCGAAGGTGACGTAGTCGCCGCTGAGCATGTCGGTGAAGCGCACGCACAGGACCAGCGCCGCGTTGCGCAGCGTGCGTTGCGAGCGGTTGTCGACGGCGACCGAGAATTTCTGCCCGAGGCCGAGGAGCGTCTTGTCGGCGTGCAAGTCGAGCCAGGCGTCTTCCGGGAAGATGCTCCTCAGATCGTCGCCCAGCACCGCCTCGGCCCACGTGAGGTCGGCGAGGATGTAGTCCCACTGTCCCTGGGCGCGGCGGCGCTCGAAGTGCTCCACCACCTTGCGCTTGCCCGCCTCGCGGTCGCCGCGCGCGTAGGCGAGCCGCGCGAGGTGGAGCTCCGGCGAGAAGTAGCCAGCGCCCACCATGGTGGCGCTGTACGACTCCACGATGCCCGCGCCGGCCCGCGACTTTCGCAGGGTGGACCTGGTTCGATAGAGGTCGAGCCGGCTATCGAGCTTGGCCGCCTGCTGCGGGTACGCGAGGGAGGCGTGGTCGAACTCCGCCGCGGCGCCGGCGAGGTCGCCCGCCTCGGCCCGGGCCACGCCCCGCAGGAGGAACACCGGGGCGGCGGAGTCGGGGTGCTCGTCGAGGAACTTGCCAAGGAGCTCCTCGGCCATCGCCACCTTCTCCGGCTCGCCCGACTCGAAGTAGGCCCTTGCCAGCAGCAAGTGGGCCTCCTCCTCGCGAGGCGCGAGCGCGATGGCCGCCTGCGCCTCACGCTCCACCTCGGCCCACTCGGCGCGGCGCGAGGCCATCCACGCCCGGTCGCGGTGGAGCGACACCCGGTCGTAGGCCTCCATGTACTTGGCCCATACCACGGCGTAGTCCATGGATGCCTTGATCAGCTCGCTCTCCAGCGCGTCGATCTCGCGGATCAGCTTCCGACGCGCCGCCGCCTCCTCGCGCAGCTCGTCGAGGCGCGCCTCCGCCGCCTCGCGATCGAGCTGGAAGTCGAGGTCGGGCGCCAGTCCCCCGTCGCCCTGCACCGACACCACCGAGAGCGTGGTGAGGACGATGTCGCGACTGAGCGACCAGCTCGCCTCGCGGGCCTCCTGCTCATCCTGCTTGGCGTAGAGCTTCATCTGCACGTCGAGGATCTGCCTGCGCGCGTCGAGCACCTCGCGGGGCACGCCACGCCAGTCCTCGCGGGCCACCTCGGCCAGGTAGGCGTGCAAGTCGGCCTGGTTGCGCATCGACTCGTCGATCTGGCGCAGCACGCGCACGGTGCGGTCGATGTCGATCTCCCCCTTGTCGCCGTCGAGCGTCGCACGGGCCGGGGCGAAGGCCTCCTCCGCCTCCGCCAGCCGGGCCGCCTCCGCCCCCGCCTCCCGGATCGCATACCAGCGCCACGCGGCGAGGCTGACGAGGATCGACAGGCAGATCCCGAGGGCGAGGGCGAGGCCGCAGCCCTTGGTCAGCCGCTCGGCGCGCGAAGTGGTGCTCACCGCGCCAACGTCACGCACCGCGCCCCGAGCCGCCAGCTTCCGCGGTATAGTGCGCGCCTCGGAGGCTGGGATGGCCAAGAGTTCGTCGGCCGTGGCGCGCATCGTCTCCCGCAGCAAGGGGGCGGGTCTGCAGCGCAAGGCGATGCCCGGCGGCGGCGAGGTGTTCACCGGCGAGGTGGCCAGCCGCACGCTCGACGTGCTCGGCGCCCGCGCCATGACCGTCGACAAGTCGATCATCGTCTCCGAAGACTTCGACCCCTCGAAGCCGGAAGATCAGGCCCTGTTCGCCCACGAGCAGTACCACCTCGAGAACTCCGGCGGCGAGGGCGAGCACTCCGGCTACGACGGCGAGGAACAAGCTGCGCGAATGGTGGAACGCATGGTGCTCCACCGGGCCCGGGCCGGCGGCACCGAGATGCACGAGGCCTCGCACACCAGCGCACCGGGCGGCGCCGTGTCGGGTAGCCACGGCGCGGGCCACGAGCGCGACAACTCGACGGAGAGCCAGAGCGAGGCCGAGCGCGGCTACACGGCGATGCGAGCGCAGGGGCTCTCCCACGTGGAGATCGTCAACCGCATCGCGCGGGAGGCCATCAAGGCGCTCGACGCCGGTCGCGACCAGCGCAACGAGCGCTTCGGCGACAAGAAGGGCTTCCTCTAGTCTCTCCCGGCTCGCGCCGCCTCGGCCAGTTCCCGCCGGCCCGCGAGCAGGGGCGTCACCCGCTCCCTCAGCGGCGCCGGCAGGCGCCGGTCGAGGATGTCCACGATCTCGCGGTCACCATAGCGCGCGGAGAAGTGAGTGAGCAGGATCGCCTCGTTCTGCAACAACTCGGCGCGTTCCAGCAACTCGTCGAGGTGGACGTGGCCGCTCTCCCGGGCCTTGGCCACCGGCACGCGGGCGTCGAGGAAGGTGCACTCGATCACCAGGAGCCTCGCGGTGCGCACGGACTGCTCGCACTCGATCACCTCCGGCAGCGTGTCGCCGGTGAAGGCGAACTCCACCACCTCGTGCACCTCCGACACCGTCTCGCCCGCCAGCCGGCGCTCGCGGATGGCGCCCTCGTCGAGGCTCTGGAGATCGGCTCGCAGACGCGTGCGCTGTCGCGACAGGGCATAACCCTGGCAGGCCACGCGATGCGGAGACCGGAACGGCGAGGCCACCCAGCCACGGCCCAGCTCGACCCGGTCGCCCGGCCCCACGCCCACGATCTGCACCGGGAAGTCGGATCGGTCGAGCCGCCGCCACACCTCGATCAGGGCGCGCAGGTCGGCCTCGTTTTCCCGGGGCACGTACCAGGTGGGCGCCTCGATCTTGTAGAGATCGCGCGTGGCCGCGTGGTAGGCAATGCCGCCCGCGTGGTCCATGTGGGTGTGGGTGAGCATCACTCGCCGGCGACGAATCGCGCTGTGCGGGCAGCGCCCGATGTCGAAGGCCAGGTCGAGATCGGGGAGCTCGACGCAGGTCTCGATGCCGCCGATCGACACGGCGTGGACGGTGTGACCGGCGAGGCGCATCTCGCCAACCTAAGCACACCCTCGACACGGCGCGACACGCCGTGACGTGGCACCCGCCCCTTGGGTGACTAAGCCAGCATGATGCGAATCACCTTCCTCGCCCTCGCGCTGACCGCTTGTTTCGCCGACGCCGGCGAGGCGCCTGCCGTGGCCTTGCCCCAGGGCTACAACCCAGCGCAGTCGCTCGCCCCGCTGGTCGACACGGTGAAGCCGGCCGTGGTCAACGTCTACACCACCCAACGGCAGCTGGTGCCGACGTTCTACCAGTACGCCTACGGCTTGCCGTCCGAGCAAATCCAGCAGGGACAGGGTTCTGGCTTCGTCATCTCTGGCGACGGCTACATCCTGTCAAACAACCACGTGGTCGAGGGCGCGCACGAGGTGCGCGTGAAGTTCGACTCGGGCGAGGAGTACACCGCCACGGTGGTCGGCACCGACCGCGGATCCGACGTGGCCCTCCTGAGGATCGACGCCGGGAAACCCCTCCCGTGGCTGCGGTTGGCCACCGGCGCCGAGCCGCGCGTGGGGGACTGGGTCGTGGCCGTGGGCAACCCTCTGGGGCTCGGTCACACCGTCACCGCCGGCATCATCTCCGCGAAGGGGCGGGAGATCCCCGAGCTCGAGGCCCTCGAGGAGTTCCTCCAGACCGACGCCAGCATCAACCCCGGCAACTCGGGTGGCCCGCTCATCGGCCTCGACGGGCGCGTGGTGGGCATGAACACCGCGATCGTCAGCGGCGCCAACAGCGTGGGCTTCGCCATCCCGGCCGAACACCTCGACTGGGTGATCCCCCAGCTCCGCGACGACGGCAAGGTGGCCCGCGGCTGGCTCGGCGTGGGCAGCGCCGCGCTCAACAGCCGGGGGCTCAAGGAGTTCAACGTGAAGGCGGGCGTGCTGGTGACCAGCGTGGCGGAAACCAGCCCGGCGGCGGCGCTGGGTCTCGCCGCCGGCGACGTGATCATCGAGGTGAACGACCGAGCCATCGACAATCCGCAGGCGCTCTACCGGGTGGTGGCGAGCAAGGCCCCGGGCGACGAGGTGAAGGTGGAATACATCCGCGCCGGCAAGGCGCAGGAAACCAGGGTGACGCTCGGAACGAGGCCGAGCAAGTAGGGCGGGCGCCTACAACCCCGCGAGCACCGCGGAACGCACCTCGGAGCAGGTAGCGCTGCCGCCCATGTCGTAGGTGTGCTGCCCGGCCCCCAGCGCGCCCACGCAGGCCGCGCGGAGCCGCGCGCTTGCCTCGTGCTTGCCCACGTGGCGAAGCAAGTCGACCCCGAGGCCGAGCATCGGGTACGGATTCGCGCCGTCGGCGCCCACCACGGCGACCGTGGTGCCGTGCGGGCTCTCGAAGACTGTCACCCCAGGACCGATGTTGGTGCCGCAGGCGATCGTCACCCCACCGGCCATGCCCGCTGCGCAGTCGCTCACGATGTCGCCGAAGAGGTTCCCCGCGACGAGCACGTCGAAGGCGTGCGGCTTGCGGACGATCTGCATGCACAGCGCGTCGACGATCACGTCATCATGCTGGATCGACGGGTACTGCTGGGCGACCTCCTTGCCGACGGCAAGGAACATGCCGTCGGACTTCTTGAGGATGTTCGCCTTGTGAACCGTCGTCACCCGCTTGCGACCGTTGGCCATGGCGTAGTCGAAGGCGTAGCGGTGGATGCGCTCGCAGGCGGCGCGGGTAGTCACCTTGACCGTCTCGTACACGCCCTCGGCGCTCTCGTGCTCGAAGCCCGCGTAGATGTCTTCGCTGGCCTCGCGCACCACCACGATGTCGACGCCCTTGCCGCGCGCCGGCAGCCCCGGCAGGTTCTGGGCGCGACGAACGATGGTGTTGATACCGAGCGCCTTGCGGAACAGCACGGTTGGGGGCAGCTTGCCCGCGCGGATCTCCGCGACCCACTTGCCTTTCACGGCGAGGCCGGTGCGGCGCACCGAGGCGATCGCGCTGTCGATCTCGTCCTGGGTGTCCCACTGGATGCCGGCGCCGAGCTTGTCGAAGCAGTCGACGAGGACCGAGGCCACCTGCGGGCCCACGCCGTGCCCGGGGATGAGGGTCACTTCCATGGCTAGGCCTCCCCCGCGTTCGAATCAAGTGCCCGGATCACCGCGCTGGTGAACTCTTCAGTGCTGGCGTTGCCGCCGAGGTCGCCGGTGATGCGGCTGCCGTCGGCCAGCACGGTCCACACCGCCCGCTCGATGCGCGAGGCGATCTTCCACTCGCCCACGTGCTCGAGCAGCATGTTGGCGCTGAGCAACAGCGCCAGCGGGTTGGCCTTGCCTTGTCCCGCGATGTCGGGCGCCGTGCCGTGAACCGCCTCGAAGACCGCCGCTTTCACACCGATATTCGCGCCGGGCACCACGCCGAGGCCCCCGGCGAGGCCCGCGCAGAGGTCGCTCAGAATGTCGCCATACAGGTTCTGCAGGAGGAGCACGTCGAACTTCGAGGGATCGATGGGCAACAACAGCGAGAGGCTATCGACGCCCATGTCGAGCTGCTCGATGAAGGGGTACTCGGCGCCGACGGCACGGAAGGCGTGGAGGAAGGCCCCGTCGGCGCGCGGATTGATCGCCGCCTTGTGACAGCAGTGAATACGTCGGCGGCCGCGGTAGCGCATGTACTCGAAGGCCCAGCGCGCGATGCGCGCGCCGGCGGCGGCGGTGGAGGTCTTCATGCTCACCACCGTGCCGGGCGTGACCTCATGCTCGATGCCGGCGTAGAGGTCTTCGGTGTTCTCGCGGAAGAGCACCAGGTCGAGACCCGGCCACGCACCGGGGACATTCGGCAGCGTGCGCACGGGACGGAGGCCCACGAACAGGTCGAGTTCCTGCCGCATCGCCACGTTGGCGCTGCGGAAACCGCCACCCTTGGGCGTCATCAAGGGGCCCTTCAGGCCGAGGCGGTTCTTCTTGATGCTCTCGAGGGTGACCTCGGGCATGGGAACACCGAACTTCTCCATGGCAACCCCGCCAGCGGGGGCAGGGTCCCAGTCGATGGGCGCACGGGCAGCCTCGAGGATGCGGCAGGTGGCCCCGGTGACCTCGGGACCGATGCCGTCGCCCTCGATCAGAGTGACGCGGTATCTCATGGCGGCGCGGCTAACCCGGATGCCGAACTCCGGACCCGCCTGCTCCGGCACCGTTCACCGGCGGGCGCGCTGCGATACGCTCCCGGCTCCCGCCACCCGAGCCCGATGCCGATCCGTCCGCCGAACCTCGACGACCGCCGATACGAGGACATTTTGCGCGAGGCCCGCGCATTGATTCCGCAGTACACGCCGGAGTGGACCAACCTCTCCGACGCCGACCCCGGCATGACACTGGTGCAGTTGTTCAGCTGGATGACGGAGATGATCGTCTTCCGGCTCAACCAGGTGCCGGACAAGACCTACATTCACTTCCTCAACTTCATCGGCGAGGAGCGCAAGCCGGCTCGCCCTGCCGCGGCGCCCGTCACCTTCGTGCTTCGCCAGGACCGCGCCGTGGAGATCCCGTCCCATGCGCGATGCGCCACGCGGCAGAGGGAAGACAGCACCGCCGTCGACTTCGTCACCGTCGACGGGGTGACGGTCCACCCGGCCACGGTCACCCGGGTGATGAGCGTGCGCGGCGGCCAGCGCCCGGCCGTGCGCGAGATCCCCTTCTCCAACCTGCGCGACAACGCCTCGGCGCTCCTGTTCGGAGGTGGCCGCGGGGTCGACGTGTTCGACCTGGATCCCATCGACTACGGTCCCGAGGCCTACACGCCCGACCAGTTCTTCTACATCGCGCACGACGACTTCCGGATCATGGAAGTGGAGCCCGACGGCGAGCGCCCGCTGGGCCGCCTCCGCGTGCGCCGCTCCGGCGGCGACACCGACAACCTGTCAGTCGCCTCCTTCTTCAGCTGGGAGTATCCCTCGGCCGACGGCTGGATGCCCATCGGCACCGACCTCGACAGCGAGGATTCGCTTGGGCTGCCCGAGACCAACCTCGTCACCGCGTTCCCGGGGATCATCGAGGTCGATCGTTTCGGTAGCCACCAGCCCTTTCCGCTGCCGGAAGCCGTGGCGAGCGCCAGGTGGTGGATCCGGGGCCGCCTCGACTACGAGCGCTGGATCGCCACCCGGATGCAGGACGATCTCGAGGTCACGTGGCGAGACGACCGCGGCGGCGAGGAGCGCCCGATCAACAACTGGGAGGCCCGTCCCACGGGGCGCACGCTCGAGTTCTTCCTTCAAGACGTGCCCCCGATCAAGGGCGGCTGGGTGATCCGCTTCGCGCTGGTCGACCGGGGCGTGCCGGCGGGGCGTAATGGCTACTTGCCGCGTTATCGCTGGTATTATCGTCGAGGCGAGGGCTGGGAGGAGATCCCCCGGGAGCGGGTGCGTACCGAGGGCACGGTGGTGCTCGTCACCGGGCCGCTCACCGACATGGCCACCGACGGCTACAACCTCCGCGCCGAGCGCATCGAGACGGTCTTCCTCCAGGGCTTCATTCCCGAGTTGGAGACCGAGCTCACCTGGGTTCGCCCCATCGAACTCGACATGGCCTGCGGCGACGACCCCCGGCGACTGGAGCCGATGCTGGTCGACGAGGGGCCCTGGTCGCCCTTCCAGATCGCGGCGATGATGCCGCCCACCATCGGTCGAAAGTGGTACATCGGCTCCGATCTCTTCGAGAACCGCAAGCAAGAGGCGGTGGTCGTGGAGATCGACGTGAACTTCGAGATGAACGGCACGCCCGTGCCCGAGCCGGACACCCTGTACCTCTTG
>Ga0194131_10010072_pt1 | contig 11711 bp, 6 predicted proteins | sample TA2KigO120mmetaG_FD_148631 | JGI IMG/M metagenome (GOLD analysis project Ga0194131, IMG submission 148631) | Freshwater microbial communities from Lake Tanganyika, Tanzania - TA2015053 Kigoma Offshore 120m | ecosystem: Environmental > Aquatic > Freshwater > Lake | place: Tanzania: Lake... | reverse complement strand
GGGGCGGCCGTCACATCCCACTCCAGATGCCCCTGCAAGACGGCCGTCGATGCGTCGTTCACTGGGCACGCTTCCTTCGCTGCGGCCCACGAATGCTCCGCTTCAGTTTTTCGAATCGGGACAGGTGTCTCGGAAAAATCCGGATTGGCGATATCCCTCGGGGCGATTGCTGCCGGGGAAAGGGATGGGGAGGCAAGGCGGCGACCGAGGAGTAAGGGGCAGCCGGGGTGGTTTCGCGTCGGCGGACCGGGTTGCCGGGCGCAATCACTGAATCGTTCTTTCGTTTGCTTACTCTAACCAGTAGACCGGCCGCTGGGGGTAGGGTGGGCGTCCGTACCATGTAAGACCGAAGGCTCCCAGTGGGCCCCGGCCAGCAAACTCAAGGGGCTGTTTCCTTCGGCACGGCACTCGGGGCGGGCCTCATCTGCTTTTTGTGGGTGAGCGGGTCCGTCACCCTAGGATTGATTGTCCTGTTGACCAGGCCTAAGCCATATTTCCAAGCAGAATCGATTGTACGTCGAGTTGCTCGAACGCCGTGATTGTAGCATACAAGGAAGTTCGTGACATGCTTACGTGTGAATGTCCCCAATGCAAGGGATCAACTCAGCTTCCCGAATCGGCGCTCGGCCAGCAGGCCCACTGCCCACGCTGCCGCGCGGTCTTTCTCTTGGCCGCGCCGGTAGACTCAAGTGGGCCGATTTCCCTTCTCGTTTCCCGCAGACTGTGGATCGGCGGCGCAGCCGTGGGAGTCTGCATTCTCGCCGTCGTTTTGACGATTAGCCTTGCTGGCCGGCCAAAGAGCGAACTGGCAAACGACAACGCAAATCTGGCAAAAGGGCCGGTGGCCGTGGTTCAATTGCCGGTCAAGAAAGAGGCGGCGATTCTCCAGGCCAAGAAGAGCACCGACGAGGGCACACCCACCGAGGCCGAGGCGCGAGCCATGTACGAAGAAATCTGTGCCGCCGATCCATTCTTGCAAAGCAAGGTCAAAGTGCTTTCCTTCAAGAAAACGGACGGATTGGCAACCCAAGCATTCGGAATCAAAGAGTATCAACTCTCGTTTGAAGCTGAACTTGAGGTCTTGCAGCAAGTGCCGGGGTTCATCTTCGATCGCGACGCAGTGAAGGGTGACATTCTCAGGCACAAGGGGAAACTCAGTTTTGTGAATTCTGAAAAGGGCTGGGCCGGACAAGAGCCGGGAGATTTGCGCGACATCGGAAAGATTGAGCTATTCAAATTGGCTTCCGGAGTGGTGTTACTGCAGCCCCTCGACCAGGCAAGGTCGCGCTTGGTGAAGAATCTTAAGGAGCTGGTGCTTTCAATGCACCGTTTCCACGACTCCAACAAAAGGCTGCCTGCGCCTGGTTTTTCCACGGATGCCAACAGGCCACTGTTGAGTTGGCGCGTGGCCATCTTGCCCTACATCAGGCAAACGGAGTTGTACAAGCAGTTCAAACTCGACGAAGCGTGGGATAGTCCTGCCAATAGCAAGCTACTTGCTCAGATGCCCAAGGTATTCAAAGCCGTGAACCCGCAGCCACAAAAGGAGGGCCATACATATTTGCAGCTTGTGACCGGCCCGGGAACGGCCTTTCCCACTCCGACATCGGTGGCAGCGTTCAAGGCCTTTTGGGACGGCACATCAAACACCATCCTGATCGTGGAAGCTTCCGAATCGGTGCCTTGGACGAAGCCGGCCGACTTCCACATCGATGTCAGCAACAACGAGGGGTTTTCAAAAGGGCCTTCAATCACGGGCTTGGGTTCCTTTTCGCCGCATCGGTTTTACGCAGGCATGGCGGATGGCACCGTGCGTCGTTTCGATCTCCGCCGCGTGAGCAGCGAGACGCTCCGAAGTGCATTCAATCCCAGCGACGGCCAACCTCTGGGGTCAGATTTTATGCTGGGGTCGGACGACACCGCAGACGTCACGGACCGGATTGACAGGGACGCGCACAAGATTCAGGCGGTGGTTTCCGAAAAGTTCGAAAAGGATAAGACGGCTTTCAACCAGATGGTCAGCGAGAAGGCCAAGGCCGTGAAGGAATCCCTCAGCAATCTCTGGAAGAAGACAGGTACCTCTGCCGACAAGGCCAGCGCCGAGAAAAAGCTAATAGAGCTGGAGAAGAAACACGAAAACCTGGAAACGCGGCTCAGGGACCTACAAGAGGCCGGCGAGCAACGTTTCGAGACCCTCAAGGCGGCCCTCACCAGGGAGCTGGAAGAGGTGGAACGGCGCACGGCGGAGTTGACAAAGAAGCTAGAGAAGCAAAAGAACTGAGGAACGAGTCATGACCACGTCAGACCTGCGCGAGTTCATGGAGTTCGCCCGCCGTAAGACGGCGACAACGCAAATCTGGCAAAAGAGCCGGTGGCCGTGGTTCAATTGCCGGTCACATTGTGGCTTTTCGCAAGTTTGGCATGAATCGTGCGAAGGTATTGTCATCCCGCAGCCCGTTTTGGGCTGCCCTGTTCAGCGGTGAACGGTAACAAAAGAACACTTGCTTTCCGGATGTGTCGGAATTAGATTAACAACCATCCTCATGCAATTGCCATCAAGAAGGAGTTCTGCCATGCTGCGTTTCGCCTGTCCTCAATGCAGCCATCCCCTTTCCGCCCCGGATGATTGCGTGGGCCGCGCGGCCAGGTGTCCGAAATGCAAGTCGGCCGTCGTGGTTCCCCCGCCTGATACCAAGGAAACGACCTCGCTCGGGCACGTGATTTCCCACATGCCAACCGCAATCACTAGCCAACCGCAAGTCACGACGCCGGCCTCGCAAAAGGACCGGACGACTCTCGGACAGATGGTCGCCCATGCCCCGACAACGTTGGCCGGTGCGGGTCCGCCGCAACCGGCGCCGGCCGGGACTTGGCCCGTACGCAAAATCGCGGTTGTCGCCCTCCTTTCGGTGGTTGTTCTCAGCCTCTCGGCGTTTGGCGTCTCTCGGCTCTTAAAATCCAGCACGAAGAAGCACCAGCCGTACGCGAGCTTGACCGATCTGGACGAGGAGGATGTTCCAGGCACGAAGCACAAATGGGCTACTGAGGACGGCAAGAAGGAAATCGAGCAACCGAAGGAAATCGAGCAACCGAAGGCGCCGGCGGAAGAATCAGGATCTTCCCCGGACTCGAAGAAGGCGGTGTCCGATCCGCCGGTAGAGAAGGCCAAGGAAGATCCGCCAGTAGAGAAGGCCAAGGAAAAACCTACTTCGGACACGACAAGTCCACCGATTCCCGTGTCACCCCCTGCCGCGGAAAAGTCGGCTACTAGTCCGCGCGTGGCGGGACTGATTTCCAGCCTGGTAAAGGGAGACGAAGAAGAAAAAATCAAGGCTATCAAGGCCTTGAGCGAATTATCTCCGAAGGACACGGATTCGCGTGCCGCTTCGCGCGCTCTATGTGAAGCGGCGACTGATGCCGCGCAGGTAGTATCCAGAAGCGCGATCCTCGCATTGGAACAGGTAAGTCCAGAACTGAAAGAGCCCGTGTTTACTCTTCTGGTCGATAACAAGGCCGCAAACCACTTGACGGCGATTGCGGCGTTGGAGCGATTGGGGAGTCAAGCGGAACCAGCTCTCCCCGTCATGCTCCATGAGATTAGCAAAAGAAAGAACAAGCTGTCAGAACAGTTTCGGAGTTTCGGTGGCTCCGGATGGGGTCAGCCAACCTTGACTCAAGTGATCATGCGACACATGGTGGCGTTGCCCAAAATCGCTCCGAAGAACCCTCTTGTCCCAAAGACTATTGGGCAATTGGTCCTTTTTTCTCCCATTCCCAAGGACTCCTTTCCCAGGTTTCCGGGCGGGGTTGTCGGGATTCGCGATAGTTTCGACGAGGCCTTTCCTTTTCGCCGATCAGGAATACGGCTGCTTGGCAGACTAGCTGGCGACCAAGGGCAAGAGGCGATTCTCTCGGTGTTGACTCCGATTCTGAAGGAAGAGGCAACAGGGACCAAGTCAGAACACGAAGCTATTGCCTTGCTGAGCCTAACAAGAGTACAAGCGACAGCATCTGCGATTCTGTCCTGTGGCGCTGAAGGAAAGAAGGTAGTGGCCCGCGAACTTGAAGCGGTCGTGAAGGATCTGCAGTTCAACCCATCCGAAAAGGTGCGCGGCGCGGCGCAGCTCTTGGCTTTGACTGCCTCCGGTGCGATCACCACCACGGTGCAAGACAAGGAAATTGCCGTTGGGGGGGGGCTGATCATTCAGGATGAACTGACGTCAACCGATCGCCCAGGCAGGTTTGCGCGTGGTAAGAGCAAGGTGCAGCTGGTAAAAATGTTGGCCGATAAGACGTATACGATCGATTTGTCGAGCACGGAATTCAACGCGTTTTTGATACTGGAAGACGCGAGTGGCCAACAAATTGCACGGGACGTGAGCGCTCGTCTTATCTTCCGTCCTACCCATGACGGTACGTTTCGCGTGATTATGACTTCCTTAGATGGCCGCACCGGCGAGTTCACTCTGAGAATTCTTGAGGGTGGAGCTGTCTTTCCGAAGCGTAAGCGCTGAGCGCATCCAGAAAAAAGTGCTCCTGTCGCGAAGTCGATTGAAGGGGATCTAATCCGGACGACGCCGCGGGATCGGCACAATAAGTGGCGTTGTCCATAGCGGCACGCCGCGGAGGGCAGGAGTGTGATCCGGTTCGCCTGTCCAAGTTGCGGGAACATCTTCAGTGTGTCGGACAAACAAGCCGGCCACAAGTTCCCTTGCGACCACTGCGGCCAACGACTTCAGGTTCCGATGCCCTCGGTGCCGGTGGAACTCTTGCCTGTAGTCAGAGCATCGAGGAAGCCAATCTGGGTTCTTGGTGGCACCCTTGTCGCTTGCTCTGTTGCTATCCTCTGGATCCTCCTTTTGCGAGATGGCAATCCCACTGACAAGCCCGGTGACCTGACGGCGCCACTGGTCTCTCCTAGCGATGATGCTGATGCTAATGGCCCCCCCCTGGCGGCTAAGGCCTTGACGATCTTGAAAACCAACTGTTACCGCTGCCATGGAGAAAGCGGCACTGCAGAGGGCGGTTTCAACTTCGTTCTTGACCGAGACAGGATGGTGGCGAGAAGAATGATCAGACCCGGCTTGCCGGAGAAGTCACGCTTCATCCGGAGGATTGAAGAAGGAGAAATGCCTCCAGAGAATGAGAAGCCTCGCCCGACTCCTGAAGACGCACATGTATTAAAGCAATGGGTCGAGCAGGGGGCGCCATCCTTCAATGAGCCGATTCCATCGAAGGAGCATACCAGCAACCTCAACGTCCTTGCCGGAATTCATCGCGATGTGCAAGCGCTGCCCGAGCGGGACAGACGCTTTGCCCGGTATTTCACTTTGACCCACCTGCGGGATGTCGGACTTCGGGACGACGAGCTCCAGACTTATCGAAATGCCCTGGCAAAGTTAGCGAATAGTCTCTCCTGGCATCGTGTCATCAAGATTCCGGTTGGGATCGACAGGGAGAAGACGATCCTGCGGATCGACATCCGCGACTACCAATGGAATGACAGGGTGTGGAAGCGAATCCTCGCCGATTACCCATATGGGATCATTCTGGACGACCCGATTGCCAGGCAGTTGCTCGACATTGCCGGCGGACAGCTTTCCTATCTCCGCGGCGACTGGTTCCTGGCCACGGTGAGCCGGCCGCCTCTATATCATGAAGTTCTCCAGTTGCCTGACAACGAGCGCAAGCTTGAAGAACAATTGCACATCGACATCGCGGAAAACATTAAGCAAGAAAAGGTTGTCCGGGCGGGCTTCAATGGGTCCGGCGTTTCCCGAAATAATCGCTTGATCGAGCGACATGAGTCCCCATATGGCAGCTACTGGAGGAGCTACGATTTCGCCAGCAATTCGGGCCAGTGCAATCTATTCGCGCATCCATTGGGGCCTATCGCGGCGGGCGAGCCGTTTCGAGCCGATGGTGGAGAGATCATTTTCTCGCTTCCCAACGGACTTCATGCCTTCATGCTCTTAGGCGCAACTGGTCAACGGCTGGACAAAGCGCCGTCGAGCATTGTCAGCGATCCGAAACGGCCCGATCGAGCCGTCGAAAATGGGATCTCCTGCATGTCTTGCCATGCCCGTGGTTTGATTGCCAAGCAGGACCAGATTCGGGCGCACTTGGAAAAGAGCCTGGCCGCTTTCTCCGAGCAAGAGACTAACACCGTAAAGGCGCTTTACGCACCCGCGCCGGTCTTGGCGGATCTGTTCAAGAAGGACAACGACCACTTCCGCGAGGCCGTCGAGAGAACCGGGAGCAAGTTCACAGCAACGGAGTCCGTAACCGCTCTGGTCTCTGCTTACGAACGCGAAGTCGATTTGGGCACCGCCGCCGCGGAAGTTGGTATGACTTCGAATGCATTTTCGGAACGCCTGGCAAAATCGGCGGTTCTAATGCGCAGGCTGGGGGCACTTAGGGTGTCGAACGGAACTGTTCAGAGACAGGTGTTTGCGGAGGAATTCTCCGAGTTGGTCCGAGAGCTTGGACTGGGTGTTCATCTCATCCCTGGCAAGTAATGGGAGCGTCAGGCAAGCCAACCCGCTGCCAAAAACCTTAGAATGCGAGAGTCGACGATGCCAATGTTCCGATTCCCGTGCCCGTCTTGCGGCTTCATCTTGTCAGCTCCGGAGGACACGGCCGGGCGCGCATCCAAATGCCCGAAGTGCGCCCAACGATTGACAATCCCCAATCCATGGGCGATTCCCCAGATTGCTCCTCCGCCACCGTCCGCGCCGCCACCGTCTGTCGCTGCGTCATCTTATGCTCTGTCGCAACCCTGTGCAATTCCCACGCAAGTCAGTGGCAAGAGCAGCGGCTTTCTCAGGGTGATGTTGTGGGTATTTCTACCAGCGCTGCTCCTCATCGGTGGATTGGGATATTATTGGTTTTTCCACCTTGCGAGAACTTCGCCCCTATCGCCTTATGCCACACTCGTACCCGACGATGCCGTACTGGCCTTAGAGGTCAATCTCGCTGAAATCGCCAACACGGTTGGCTTCGACGCGGATGCACTCAAGCTGGCGAAAGCATTCAACACGATGCTCAAGCAGCTCGATTTAGAGCCGAAGTCAGCGGCGATCAGCCGCTTCTTTACTGCGGCAGCATCCAAGGATCGCTGGCTCGCCGTCTGGTGCTTCGATCAGCCGATCGGGTTCGGAAGAACCCTGAAAGGGCGCTTTCAAGAGATTCAGCTGGACAGCGACGTGCTGCTCAAAGATCGTTACATCCCGAAGATGCACTGGGCGGTCGATCAGCAAGGCCGGCTGTTGCTGGGCCCGCGCGAGTCGATAAAGAAGGCGTTGGAGCGAGTGCGAAGCCGCGAGATCAGCGTGGCGGCAACTACTCTTTTGCGCGCCGCGCAGGACATACCTGGCGTGCCATTATGCTTTCTGGCCGCCGACCCGTCCGATACTGAGAAAGGAATCTTTGCCTTGCTGCCGGCGCTGGTGGCCAGCGATTTCCGTGACGCCCGCATCAGCGGGCTGTCTTGTTTCGTGACAGCCTCCGAGGAGCAAGGGCTCATGGTGAAGGGCCGGGCATTCTGTCCGACTATCTCGGATTCTCAAAGCGTAATGGCTGGCCTGCAAAACCTAAGGAAGAACGCCAACAAGCTCGTGGCGGGCAAGCTGGATTGGCGGCCAGTGGGCAAGCTGCTATCGGCATGCAAATTCGAGGCTCAGGAAAAGACGATTGAGATGGAGGCGGCTTGGCCGGTGGCCGATGGCCGCCGCGCCCTCGCTTGGATTAGCGACTCCATCATGAGCAAGCAAAAAGCCATTGCCCAGGCGATCACGCAGGACCGCGTGGAGCTGCTGACTCGCGCCGACGCTCACTTCCTCAAGGAAGAGTTCAAAGAGGCGGACGAGGTCTTGGGGCGGGCGCTAGACCTGGTCCCTGGTGATCCATCCGCCCGCGACAAGCGCAACAAAGTGAAAATCTCCCAGGACAGGAAGGAGAAGTTTGACTCGTGCATAAAGGCTTTCGACAAGGCGGTGACCACGCGAGACTTTGAGTTGGCCCAGAGCACTCTGGCCCAGGCGCGGACCTTGCGGGGACATGATCGGGTGCTACCCGATCTTGAAAAACAGCTTAAGACACTGGAGCGCGAGCTGGAGTTTGAAAGGCTCGTCGGCGAAGGAAATAAAGCCATCGCGCTGAAAAAGTTTGCGGAAGCGGTCGAACGCTTCCAGCAAGCCCAGCGATTCGGCTTCAAGGCGAAGGAAATGACGGCGACAGTGGAAGCCCTCGACCGAATAATGAAGGCCGATGACAGTCTCAAGGCTGCCCGCAGCCGCCTCGCGAAAAAGGAGATTGATGAGGTGTTCCAGCAAGTCGAGGAAGTGAAGAAGCACGTCCTTGGCAACTTCAGGAGCAAACTCGACGAGGACGAACGCTTTCGCGCCACGGTAGAAAAGATCGCCGAAGACACCCTCGACATCTTGGTTGGCCTCGTCAAAGAGCAGCGCCTGTTGAGCCAGGTCAGGAAGAAGAAAGGCGAGAAACTGTCCTACAGCAAGCCGCCACGCTATGCGGACGCGGAGACCGAATACCGAGCCGGTATCGAACAGCTGAGCCATGGCAAAAAGCTACTGACAAAAGCAGTCGCTTTCTCACTCAAGGACAAATTCAATCAACTTAACAAGGAAAAAGAGGCTGTCGACGATGAATACAAATCACTGGAGCGGGAAGCGGAAACAAGCAAGGGGCTGGCCTCCCAGCAGCAAGGAAAGGAACTAGCCAGCCAAGGCCGCGACCTATTTGCGGAGGCCCGGAAGAAGAAAGATGCCGCGCTGTTTCAGGCAGCACGCGAAAAATTCATGGAGGCAGCCAGGCATTTCAAAGCCAGCCTTGCGGTGCCGGGCATTCTCGCCAAGGGCGACCTTAAAAACGCCGAGGACCATTTGATTCGTATTGGCCATGTCTTACAGCCACTCGACCTCGATTTCGCGAAGGCGCGAGACCTCAAGAGCTGGGGCCCACCATCCAGCGACTGGACTTTTCGTACAGACGGCAAGCTAGTCTGGCTGCAAACTGAACTCAAGACTGCCGAGGGCAGTCTGTCGTCACCAGAGTTGGATTTACCGCTCGATTTCGAGCTGCGTTTGCAATTTTGCATGGTGACCGATGGAGCGATCCTGCGCAACGAAGCCTGGAATAGCGTCATTGGCGCGCTTCGCATTACTCTCATCACCAATGCCAAGGAGCGGCTGGAGATTCTCATCGGAAAGCTCCCGATGGAAGTGCAGAACCTTTCGGGAATTCTCGTTGGATCCAGAAAACGGGCTAAGGTTCTTCACCTGGAGAGCACGAAAGCACCGATTTCGCTGGTCCTTTCGCAGCACCAGGGAGACCTTTTGGTCACTGTGGCGGACAAGCTTGTCGACACGGTCGGATTAACTGGCGAACTCCGGCAGATCATCTTTCACGTCCGCAACGGCACCGGACCACAGAGCGACTTACGCTATTTTCCGGCGTTGACCCGCATCCAACTTGGGCCGGCATTGAAACCGGGCGCAAGAAAGTCAGAGGCAGAGAAATAAGCCGCTTCCGGGGCGTACTCAGCAATCCGATTGAGATGCGAGCCCCAAGGCGGCGAGGATACCAGCGGTTTCCAGGGACAGCTGCACGAAATGCATGACGTCGCCGCTGGCGATGGTTCGCCCCAGAAAGTGCGTCATGATGGAGCCTCCACCATCCTGAGACTGCCCGCCGGCCTGGAACGAATGCTCGGCCAGAGCGTAGCCGGTCAGGCCGCAAGCCGTGAAGGCCAGCGCCGCTTCCTCGTCCGGCGTCAGGGGCGTTGGCGCTTTGCCGCTCTTGAAATCGAGCGGGCCACCTGGCAGATGCATGCCCAGGCCGAATCGGCGGGAGCGGCGATGATTGATGCTCGCTCTGGGCGACCCAGGCGGGCCTTGTCGCGCCAGCCTGACGAATCGTATCCTTGGACACCCAACGCCCGCCAAAAACTCCTGGAATTGCGGGCTGAAAGTCAAAAACAGGCTCTAGTGAATGAGCCGGAACAATTCTGGAATTTGCTGGACAAGGTTACCACCGCCGCAGAGAATGTCTTTGTTGCACCGATAGATCATCGTCGGAGAATTTCCATGATTCCCCCACCCGCAAAACCTTCTGCCAATCTGCGGGTATCCGAAATTCAGCAGCTCAAGGAGATCCTTTCCCGCCCCGCGATCGTTAAGGAATTCTTCCTTCCTTTGGATTCTTCCCGGTGGGATGGGGAACGGTTAACGCGCGGAGCTGCTAACTATGCCCCGGCACGTCGGCATTGATAACTAGCTCCGCATCTCGTAAACCACAGAATGCAAGCGCTCAAACTCGCCTCGCTCAAAGGCAAAGTCTTGGCTGGGACTCCTACTCGGCCATTCTTGAACCCCATAACGTTCTTGCTTGGAACCTCGCCCTCGAATCACTTCAATGGCTTGTTCCGTACAGGAATTCCGCTCTTGTCCAGTATCGCACCGATGGCAAGATAAAAAACGCCGCCCTCTTCGGACCTCCATCGGCCCACCACTGACATGCCCTTCGAGATGCCCTCTACTCTTGCCCTTGTGAATTGCAGCAATTCGGAAACACTTTTGCCCGTTTCCTTCTCGCCGTCGAGAACTAACACCGTACTTTCTTTCAGTTGCTCAACGTGGGCAATCTGCACCCCCTCCTTCTCTGCTACCACGCTGACATGGGCCTTTTCCCGACACAAAATCTCGGCCCGCAATCGCTCATTTGGGGACTTGTCTTTGAGCACCGTTGACGCCACGGCGAGCACGACTTGGTTCCCATTCCTTAGCCGTATGATCTTCGCCCCTGGCACTTCCATCAGCAGCGGACTTGCGAGCAGGTAAGTATCGAAAGGACTCTCAATTTCGACCATCGAGAACTTGCTCTTCGGTGGCTCGTTCAAGGAAGTGGAGGGGACGGAAGGCGGCTTCGGATCACTGGCCTTCACAATGCCCGGCTTTTCGTGATCGTCCTTTGCCTTGCGCTCGGCCGTCCGGAACAATGGCAGCGAGACGAAGGTCAAAAGGATAAGTCCCAAGACGGTTGCCGCACCGATCCATATGTGTTTGCGTCGCCAGAAACGATGACCCTCGCAGCCCTTGAAGGCCTGGATTACTTCAGACATTGACTGATATCGTTCTCCGGGATTCTTGGCAACCATCCGTTGAAATACCTTGTCCAGTGCCTCGGGCAGGTCTGGCCGTATTTCACGTAGCGATGGGATCGGTCGGTCTCGATGTCCAAGAATCTTTTGAATGACGGACTTGCCTTGAAACATCGGCTGCCCGGTAAGAAGGAAAAAGAGAGTACCACCCAGGCTGTAAATGTCCGAACGGTGGTCGACTTGCCTAGGCTCCAGCGTTTGTTCGGGAGCGAGGTAATCCACGGTGCCTGCCACATGATCGTTGCCGCCAGAAGCGAATTGAACAGAAGCCAGCCCCAGGTCAGAAACTTTCACCGAGCCATCAGTGGGCAGAAACAATAGATTCGCCGGTTTCACGTCGCCGTGGACAACTCCCATGCCGTGGGCGTATTCCAGGCCTCTCGCTGCTTGAACGACGCAATTGATGGCTTGGGATACTCGCATCGGACCGTGCTTTTCAACGTGGCGAAAAAGATCATCCCCCTCCACGAACTCCATAACGAGAAATGGAATGCCGTCTACTTCACCAGCATCGTAGGCTGTGACAATGTTC
>Ga0194131_10010071_pt1 | contig 11712 bp, 11 predicted proteins | sample TA2KigO120mmetaG_FD_148631 | JGI IMG/M metagenome (GOLD analysis project Ga0194131, IMG submission 148631) | Freshwater microbial communities from Lake Tanganyika, Tanzania - TA2015053 Kigoma Offshore 120m | ecosystem: Environmental > Aquatic > Freshwater > Lake | place: Tanzania: Lake... | reverse complement strand
GTCGTTCTCGACGATCTTTCGACCGGGCGGCGCGATTTGGTGCCTGACGGTGTTCCGTTTGTGAGGGGCGATGTCGGCAACGGGATGCTGATCCGCCGAGTGCTAGCTGATCATAGCTGCCGGGCCGTCATGCATTTTGCGGGTTCGATCATCGTTTCCGAATCGACCAGCGAACCATTGCGCTACTACCGCAACAACGTCACCGCCAGTTTGGCACTGATCGAAGCCTGTATAGCCGCAGGTGTCGAATCGTTTGTTTTTTCATCCAGCGCCGCGGTCTATGGCATACCCGATCGCTGTCCGATCAACGAAGACGCGCCGACAAGCCCGATCAACCCCTATGGGCGAACCAAGTTAACCATCGAATGGGCGCTGCAGGACGCCGCACGCGCCTGCGGTTTGCGTATCGCAGCTCTCCGTTATTTCAATGTTGCCGGCGCCGACGCGCAAGGACGCAGCGGCGAATGTCAGCCGACCGCTACCCATCTGGTCAAGATCGCCGCAGAAGTTGCCGTCGGCGCTCGTAATCAAATGAACATCTATGGCGACGATTACGATACACCCGACGGCACTTGCGTACGCGATTTCGTCCACGTGTCGGACTTGGCTGACGCGCATCTCGCCGCGCTCAGGCACTTGGATGGCGGGACGTGAGCGTGACCCTCAACTGCGGCTACGGGCATGGATATTCGGTGCGCGAGGTCCTGACCAAGATCGAGCACATACTGGGGCGGAAATTGCCGCTCGCCGTCACGCCGCGTCGTCTGGGCGACTCGCACGTGCTGTTGGCGAACGCCACGCAGATCCGGAATACTTTCGACTGGCGGCCCCGACACAACGACCTAGACGAGATCGTTGCTTCGGCCATCGCCTGGGAGGAAAAACTGCGGGCCACGTCCTGACGCGCCCGAAAGCCGTTACCCACGGCATCCGACGAGACGCAACATATCCATGCGCGCCTCGGAGACCGTTCCCGGAAGAGTTTTGAGCCCGACAACGCGTACCGCGAATTCTTGGACCCGGACTAGCGCTGGACCGCGCGCCAATGCGACCATCGCCGGCATCGCCGCATAGGTCCCCGAGGCATCCTGGCGCAGGAGGATGTGGGTGATGCGGGCTGCACATAAATCCGCCAGCAGCCGCGAAGGATCGGTTTGTTCCGGCCGAAGATCGATTTCGCCCTGGGCGAACGGCGACGCGAATAGAAACGGCACGTTAAGAAAATAGAACAGCTGCCGTTCGCCGATTAGAAGCCGATCCGACGTCTTCAGATTAGCGTTGATCCAGGGAACCGGCGCGTAATACGAGACGTACCGCTGGAGAAAGCCTTCCCGATCGTCGCCGCTCGCGACGTGGCGGACGAATTTCATTCCGACCAGCCCGGCGCCCGCTAGCTGGATGGCGACCGTCGCGGCGAACGCCACAAGCAGAGGCCGCCGCATACCGGAGTTTCGGGTCAAGCGTTCGGCCGCCACTGTCATCGCGATCAACAACAGCGGTGCGACCGGCAGCAAATGGCGTACCCGCTGGGACGAACCGGTAAAGAACCAAAGCACGTAAAATATGCCAGCGGCCACCACGAACGACCAAAGCACGCCGGGACGAATGCGGTCGCGGATCCGCCAAGCGCCAAGAACGGCAAACGGCAGCACTAAAAGGCCGAATGGGCCGAGACCGATCAGCTTGGCCTCGGTTTCGGGCGGAGCATGTAGGGTCGCTAGAAACGGGTACAGGATCAGGTTAAACGGGTTCCGCTCGAGGGGACGGTCGCCTTCCAGGAAAAGCTGGAAATAGCGATCGTGGGTGAGTGGCCATTGGATGAGGTTTTCGCGCCCGAGCCATTGGAACAGCATCGGGAACACGGGATCGCCGGTGTGTATCGCGTTCCAGGCGTACCATTGGAATCCGGCGAACGCGGCGAATACGCTGAACAGCGCGCCGAACGCGAAACGGCGGCGATGGAACAGTAGACACGCGCCGATTGCAACGAGATAGAGCAGGCCGAGATATTTGGAGCCAGCGTAAAACCCGGCCACCGCCCCGGCGAGCGCTGCGTATCGCGCATCGCCACCTTCAACCGCCTTGCCAGCGGCCCAGGCGGACACTACGGCAAACAGGGCGAGCCGCGTCTCGACTTGGCCAGTGCCAGCGCCGTAGAGGACGACCGGCAACGTCGCAAAAACCAGTGCGAGCGCCAGCGCCCAATTGCGCGATAGGTACGGGCGGGCGAAGGCATAGACGGCCCCAACCGCGATCCAACCCGTCACCCCCGTCCACGCCGTCAGCGCCCGTTCGCCGCCGAGCGCGAGTGCAGGCACATACCCCATCTGCAGCAAGTACGGAATTGCGCCGTCCGGCGAACGGTAAATGAACTCCAGCGCGCCGGCGCGGATAAATTGGCGTGGCACCGCGAAATGGTAAGCAAGTGAATCGGCATCGGCGGGCGGCGCCAGCGCCTCAAGCCCGTCGAGAACGAAAACGATGGTCAACAATGCAAGTAGGAGCATGCCCGTCGCATCGGGGCGTTCCCAGGCGACGTCACGCCAGGACGGAGCGAGCAAAGGAAGTCCCGCCAACCCCGCGAGCAGAACCGCCCACAGCCACGGATCCTGAAATAAACCCGCAGCGCCAACGAAGAACATCAACCATCCCAGGACGCCGAGCCCGATCACGAACGCCATTGCCAACCCGAGCGTGCCGACCGGAGCAAACCCGCGCCCGAACAGCCGAAGAAACGCGGCACCGTACCCGAGACATGACAATAACTCCAAGATCGGAACGATCGCGGTCATACGCCAAATCCCAGCGCGCCAAGGATGAGGCCGGTCATATCGCGGTATTGCCAAAGGTAGACGGCGGTAGCGATTACGATCCAGATCCACGCGCCAACGATGCCCAGGGCGTCTTCGCTTCTGACGCCGCCCGTGCGCGATTCGCGTGCTGGTTCGCTCATGGGTCTGCCCGAACCGGTTATGATCGCGCGGCCGCGTATATGTCAACGACCTTCGGTCGGCGGTGTGCTTGTCCCGGACGCCATCCCCCGGCTATTGTTGCGAAACTTGCATCTCCCTATCAGGAAATGGTTCGCAGCTTGACCCCTCTTCATGCATTTCGCCTGAACGTGCGGAACGACTGCCGGATTTGCGGAAAATCCGATCTGATACGGATCCTTGACCTCGGCTGCCAGCCGCCATCCAACAGCTTCATCGCGCCCGAGGACGTCGCCCGCGAGCAGGCCTTTCCCCTGGAAATGTATCTTTGTCTCCACTGCGGCCTGTCGCAACTGCGCCACGTCGTCGCTGCCGAAGATATCTTCAACGACTATCTCTATCTATCTTCGACCTCAGGCTCGCTCCGGCGCCACTACCAGGGGTTGATTGACGGCGCGCTTGCCGCCTTTGCCCCGCCCGAGGGCGCGCTGATGGTGGACATCGGCTGCAACGACGGCATCATGCTGCGCCGCTATCCTCCGGGACGCTATCGCCTGCTCGGGGTCGAGCCGTCCTCAGCAGGCGACTACGCCCGCCGCGACGGCTTCGCGGTCGTGCACGGGTTTTTTACCGCCGAGCTCGCCGCTCGCCTAGTTGGCGGCCATGGCCGCGCCCACATCGTCACCGCCACCAACGTCTTCGCCCATGTGGACGACATTGTCTCGTTCGCCGCCGGGGTGCGGACCTTGCTCGCCGATGACGGCGTCTACATCGTCGAGTTCCCCTATCTGCGCGACATGGTCAAGCAGTGCTACTTCGACACCATCTACCACGAGCACCTGTGCTACCTGGCGCTGATGCCGCTCGTTGTCCTGTTCGAGCGGGTCGGGCTCAAAGCGTTCCGCGTCGAAAGCGCGGGCTCAGGCGCCTCGGGTCCGGCCTTGCGTCTGTTCGCCGCTCGGGCCGAATCGCCGCGCCCGGTCGAGGACGGCGTAACCGCCATGCTTGCCGCCGAGGACGCCTGGGGCCTGAAGCGCCAGGAAACCTACGCGTCCTTCGCCCGCCGCGTCGCGCGGGTGCGCGGCAGAGTCCTCGCCCTTATTGACGGGCTGATCGCGCAAGGGCGCACGGTCGGCGCCTTCGGCGCCCCGGCCAAGGGCAACACCTTGCTCAACACCATGGGCCTCGGCCCCGACCGGATTGTCGCCGCGGCGGAAAACAACCCGCTCAAAATCGGCAAGCTGACGCCGGGCAGCCACATCCCGATCGTCGGCGACGAAGCGTTCCTTGAGATGGGCTTTTCCCATGCCCTGCTCTTGAGCTGGAACTACGCCGACTTTCTTCTCGCCAACGCTGAGTTCATCAGGCGCGGCGGCAAGTTCATCATCCCCCTTCCTTCACCCACAATTCGACCGTGAAGAAGCTTTCCACAATGCTGGCTGTTGATATCGTCATTCCCGTCTACAATGAAGGGGAAAATATTATTCTGGTTCTAGATTCTTTTCGCCGGCACATTCGACGGCCATTCCGAGTTCTGATCTGTTATGATTTTCCGGAAGATACTACATTAACGGCGATCGCCACATGGGAACACCGAACCGACGTAAATATCGTACTAGTACGTAATCCTGGTCGCGGGGTTCATGCCGCCATCCTCGCTGGATTTAACGCTTCGAAAGCGCCTGCAGTATTTTGTTGGATGGGTGACGACGATTTCAATATCAGCCTGTTCGAACCGATGGTCGCGCGTTTTGAAGACGGCTGCGATATCGTCACCGGCAGCCGATTCATGAAGGATGGCTGCATGATTGGCTGTCGCTGGTACAAAAAAATGCTAACGGTAGTTGCTAACGCCACGCTGTATCACTTGGCGCGGCTGCCGACTCATGATTCGACCAATGGCATTCGATTGTTTTCTCGCCGCCTGCTTGACACTGTCGCTGTCGAATCGAGCCAAGGTTTTACCTTCACCTTCGAGATGATGGTCAAAGCACATCGCTTGGGCTGGCGAATCGAAGAGCTCCCGGCCAAATGGTTCGAGCGCAAAATGGGACGCAGCAATTTCAAGATTCTGCCCTGGATCGTGCCTTATCTGCGCTGGTACGCTTATGCTTTCGCTACCACTTGGCTCAAGCGGGGACCAAAAACGGTTACATTGAAGCCGGGCGCAAGCCTTACTACCGAGCCCTACCGCCCCTGCGTACGCTCTAGGATTCATCCAAAGAAAACCGGTGCCCATTGACGAAAACGTAGGGCCCCGGATGGACGGGATGGCGGGCGGCACGAATCTTCCGTTCGAAGGTGTCCGGATCGGACGGATCCAGGACCAGCCATTTCTCAAAATCCTTGCGCGTGTAGGGTTTACGTTTCCACGTTTCGCCACACGGTGCGGGCAGTGACCCAGTGCGGGCGACGTAGGCCACGGTTTCGCGTAGCAGGTCCAGGCACGCGCGTTCGGCCCGCGCCGCCAGATCAGCACAGCCGTCGGACGGTAGGATCGGAACGCGACGCACCAGGAGAATAGCGCCGCTGTCGGGCGCAGCTGTCATGCGGTGCGCAGTAGCGCCGAAGTCGCGAGCGCCGTCGAACAACGCGTAGCTCGCGGTCGAACGGCCGGGGTATTCGGGCGGCGCGGGATGGAAATTGACCGCTTCGCGCGCGAGCACGCCGCCCTTGAGAATCCGGTCGGACAGGAAATTGAACACGAACCGGCCCTCTAGTCCGTCCAGGCGGCCGACCCAGGCGTCGCCATCGGCGGATTCGAGAACGTGACGCAGGTCGAGTTTCCGCCCCACGGCGTCGGTCGCTTCGGCGTTGAGTCGAGAGCCCGAACGGAGGATCAGGATCGTGGACGGGCGGCTCATCCTATTCCGCCGCCTGGACCTCGGGCGCGCTCTTGCGGACGATCTGCCATAGCGGCTCGTCGGCAGGGGGATTGGCCTCAAAGTTGTACACCGGCCAACGATCGGGCGCGTAATAGTGCGACATCAATGCCGAGCGCGACGCGGGCGTCATGAAATACTTAAGCGCGTAATACGCGTCCCAGAAGAATTCGCCGGTGCGGATGCCGCGTAACAGCCGCCGCCAAGCGAAACCTGGATTAAAGAGGATCGCGCGCTTGTAGGCGTAGTTCATGTATTCGCGGATCTTGTCGTAAGTCAGGTTGCGGTGAACGAACAGGCTTTCGTCGGTGTAGAAGAAATAGCTGTCCCAGTTATATGAGCGGACCAACCCTTGTGCGGCGTATTCCTTGAACATGCGGGTTCCGGGAAAGGCGATACAAACGCCAAACTTCATCATGTCAAGGGGAAGCTGGCGCGCGTATTCGATCGTGTCCTTCATGGTGTCTTCGGTATCGTGGGAAAGCCCGAGGAGCATGGAACCCGACGTGTCGAGTCTGGCCTTGCGCGCGAGGTTGACGGCGACGCGGCCCTGTTCGACCGACGCCTTGCCGCCCTTGCCGAAGGATTTGAGGATCGCGTCGTTCCCGGATTCGAATCCAAAATTGACGCGATAGCACCCTGCCCTGCGCATGGCGTGGAACATGCGCCGATCCGCGCTTTCGACGCGGATGCCGTTGTGGCAGGTCCAGAGAACGCCGGTGTCGGCCTCGATGATCTTTTCGGCCACTTGCGTCGCCCATTCCTGGTCCGAAGTGAAGATGTCGTCGGCGAGCCAGAATTCCCGAAAACCCAGGGCGTGCATGCGCTTGACTTCCTCAGCGCAGCGTTCTGGACTTTTCTTCCGGTAGCCGAGTCCGGCGGTAGTCTTCGACGCGCAGAAATCGCACTTGAAGACACATCCCCGCGAAAATTCGGCGATGGTCATGGGACGCCGGCGCGCGACCAGACGCGAGATGCGGTGATAATCGCGCGTGTCGTAAAGATCCCACGCCGGCATCGGTAGGTCGTCGAGATTCTGGATCAGCGGCCGCAGCCCGGTGAAGACGATGTCGTCGCCCTTGCGGTAATGGATTCCCTTGACCGTGGCCGGATCGGAGGCGTCGCAATAGTCGGCGAAGGTATAATCGGCCTCGCCGACGAAAACCGCGTCCATCAGGGATTCGCGCATGGATTCGACCGGCAGCGCTGAAACGTGCGGCCCGCCGCCGACGACGGCGATGGAAGGCGAGATGTCCTTGACTAAAACACTGATGTCGCGAAGCTGATTCATCAACGGCGTCGTCGCCGTGATCCCGACGATGTCGGGCTTGCAGGCGACGACTTCGGAGCGTACGAACGCGAAGTCGTAGGGCCGCCAGGACAGATCGAGGATCTTGACTTGGTGGCCCTTCGCCCGCGCCGTGGCCGCGATCGTTGCCAGACCCAGGGTCGGGTGGACCGGATTGATGATCCCGACCTTGGTCCCGCCGTAGGACGGCTCATAGGACGGATTGATGAGAAGAATTCTCGCCATGCGGCAACGCGGCCACGTTACGGACTGGATTTTCAACTCCGTCGATATGTGTTCCCGAAAAAACGCTTTACGGGGGCATCATAATTGATTGCGGACTGTTAATAAAAGGAAAATAATTGTCCGAGCCGCGTCGGCGAAAAGACCCGAAATCCCGAAGGGCGATCGATTTGGCGACAGGAATTTCGTTTCCGGAAAATTGTGCCAACCATATTCGCTTTTTCCGAGTTTCGCTCCAACTCGCGGCGCCCGAGTGTTTTTTATTAACGATTTGACCGCTCCCGTTCTTAATGACCGGAACGAAACCCAAGCCCATGAAGCGCTGTGTTTCTTGCGAATACCTATTCGACGCGAAGGAATGGATTTATCCGAAGTGCGGTTTCACGCCCAATGTCAGGAGCGGATTCCCGACGTTCGTCGATGCGGCCGGAGACTTCGAGCCGCCGGAATTCCATCAGGCCGTATTTGACGAAATCATGAAAGTGGAGGCACATAATTTTTATTACCGGGCTCGACAATCGTTGATTGCCTAGGCGCTAGAAAAATTCTTCGCCGGATTCGAAAGCTTCTACGATTTCGGCGTCGGCACGGGCTCGATGCTGAGCCGCATACGCGATCGATGGCCGTCCGTTAAACTATTCGGTAGCGACCTGTCTAGCGATTCGCTCGCGATCGTCGCAAAACGCGTTCCTGATGCGTTTCTATTCCGCACTAACGTGGATTGGATTCCTTTTGTTAGTAGTTTCGACGTCATTGGGGCGTTCGACGTCATCGAACATCTCGACGACGACGTTGCCGCGTTGACCGCGCTGCGCCGGGCGCTCAAGACCGGGGGGGGTGGCCGTCACCCTCCCCCAACATATGATCCTGTGGTCGCGGTTCGACGACATGCGGGGTCATAAGCGCCGATACGTCGGGAATGGATTGGCGCGTGTCGTGCACGCCGCCGGATTCGAAGTTTTTCTGGACACGTCGTTTATGGCGTCATTGTTCTTGCCGCAATACGTCTCGCGCCGCTTTCTATCGCAGAACGCCGGGACCGAGCTGGAGGCGGAATATCGCTTGCCCACCTTCGTCAACAGTGCTCTTAGGGCCATCCTTATGGCCGAACTCGCGACGGTCCGGATGGGCCTGCGCTATCCGTTCGGCGGCATGCGCATGGTGATCGCGCGCAACCCGCACGGTTGACCGGCACCGCAGAGACCCGCCGATTATTCTTTCGCCGACCGCCGAACGCGGACACCGTCACATACTCCCAATTCGTGTAAGGCCGGCGGCGATGGTTAAGGCTTCTCAGGTTGACGTTGGAGAGGATGTGGATTAACAAAGGGTCATCGGCAAGGCCCGTGCACCCCCGAATTTCGGGCGGCGGACACTGGAAAATTCAACTGCCAAGAGCCCACACCGTCCATGCTCCAGGCATTTCAAGCAACCGGCGGCATCACCGTTCACGAGCCACCTCCAGCCGAGGCCAACGGTAACGTCGCCTCCGCCGATCAAACGCCTGCGCGAAAAAAGGGCGACGACCCCGCGACCGGCCCGCAGCTTTCCGATCTGTGGGTCAAATTTGTCAATGTGTTCTTGAAGGCTCGCTTCTTTCTTTACGTGATGATCAAGGGCGCCAACATCGATAGACCCTATTACGTTCATTACCAGATCACACGCCGCTGCAATTTTCGCTGTCCGTCCTGCCGCACCTGGCAGGATGAATCCTATTCAAAGGGCCTCACGCTCGACGAAATCAAGGAGATGGCCCGAAACATGCGCCGGGTCGGCGTCAAGTGCGTCGCGCTGACCGGCGGCGAAGCGACCCTGCGCAAGGACGTTGTCCAGGTGGTCAAGGCCTTCCGCGACCAAGGCTTGCTGGTCCGCCTGCAAACCAACGGTTTCCTGTTGACCGAAGGGTTGATGGAGCGCCTGTTCCGCGCCGGTGTCGCCGACGTATTCATTTCTTACGACAGTGCCGAATTGGAGGCGTTCAACAAGATCAACGGCGTCAAGGGCACGGTATCCTACGAACGCGTGTCGAACGCCGTCCGCATCGCGGCCACCATGGCGCCTCGCTTCGGCGCGGGAGTCTTCCTGACCGCGGTGCTGCGCAAAGACAACGTGCGCGAAATCGTGCCGCTGCACGAATTTGCCAAGGACATCGGCGCGCTGATCGGATTTTTTGCGCTGGAGGTCGCCAACGAGGGCGATCCCATGAATATCCGCGCCAACGACCCGGCGCTGCGCGAGAAGGGTGAGGACCGGCGCGTCCTGGAAAACGCATTCAAGTCTCTGATCGACCTCAAGCGCGCCAAGGGCAACGTGCTTTCGGTGTCGGAGAGGCTCTTGGGCGACTTCGTCAAGTACTACAACGACCCCAATGGAGATATGCATTGGAACTGCCGCGCCGGGCGCATGTACATGGCGGTCTTGCCCGAAGGCACTATTTGCGTCTGCAACGGCACCCCGCCCATTCCCGGATATACTTATAAGAATCTGCCGGAACTGTACGCCGATCCGAACCGCGAAGCCATTTTCAACAAGTTTCGAACAACTTGCGACGGCTGCATCTGCATGCGGCAATTGGAATACATTACCGAGGATCGCAAAGACCTGTTCGACAAGGGTGTAAGTTTTGCCCGGGCGATGTTCGGCCTAAATTGATGGTGGCGTTTCTCGCCGGCCGGTTGCGGTACTTGTACGCCGCCTCGGCCCTGCTTGGCGCGGTTCTATGTCTGGTTTTGTTTGGCTTGCGCGCTGCTTCCTCTATTTCGTTTACCGAACCCTTACAGCTCCATACTACTGGCGATGAGTTCACCAACTACTTCAACATCTGGAAGGCGTTGAGCGGCGAGGTAATCTACAATGATCGCTTCCAGGTCCCCTATTCGGTCGCTGTCTACAACTGGTTGTTCTATTATGCCTATGCCGCTGTTGCGGCCGTCGTCCTCACCGCGCTCGATTTGTCGGATGCTTGGCTGCCCACCGTCACCCGCTTCTTCACCCTGGCGGCGATCGCCGCCGGAACCGTAGTCGCCTACGCCACCTTCGCCCGCGCAGCCCAAGCCCGCGACGCGACGACCAAGGCCATCGCCGCCGCGTTCGCCGTGTTCTTGATGATCGGGCCGCTGCTCGGTTTCTGGTCGCTGACGGTGCGGGCCGACTTGTGGGCCATGACCCTGGAGATGGCCGGCGCGGCGGCGTTCTTGGCGCTTTATCCGCGCCGGCGTTTCGCCGCCGTCCTCGTCCTCGCCGCCGCAGTCTACGCCGCCTGGTCGTTCAAGCAAGCCAACGTCTTCGCCGCCGCCGGCGCTGGATTCTTGCTGCTGGCGCGGCGCGACTGGAAGCCGCTCGCGCTGTTGTGCCTGGTCCTGCCCGCCGCCTGGGCCGCGACCTTCGCGCTGGGCGAGACGGGCTGGATCAACAGCATATTGTTCGCCGACTTTCCACTGTTCTTCCAGGCCGCGCGGCTGCTGCGCAACCTCGGTAACGTCGCGGTCAAGACCGGCCCCTTGCTGCTGTTCCTGGCGGCGGTGGCGTGGGCGGCTGCCCGTTCGATGTCATGCCGGCGCGGCTTGTGGCGAAGCGACACCTTCGTTTTTGCCGCCGGGGCCTCGGTCGCGGCGCTGGCGTTGTCGGTGCCGCTGGCGGCGCAGCACGGCGGCGGCGAGAACTATTTCTTCATGCTTGCGTTCTTCATGGGCCTGATGGTCATGGCGAGCCTGCCGATCCTGGCCGCCGGCGGCGCGGCGAGCCTGCGCTCGCCCCTGGTCGCGGGAATCGCCGGCTGGCTTTCCCTCTATGCCGCCGTCGGCGCGGTGCTGGCGGGCGCGGCCGGCACCATCGACGTGCGCCGCCAGCACCCCATCTACCTGGAGATGAAGCGCTGCGCCGATTCCCTGCCCCGGCCGCTGTACGTCAACAACAACTACCTGGGATTGCCGTGGATGACGCCCGGCAATACGCCCTGGGTGCTGTCCTATACCTACAAGGAAGAGCGCGCGCTCGCCCGCCGGCCTTTCGAGCACGGCGGCATCGGCGGCCTGGTCGACGTCGGCGCCTTCGCCGCCGTCGCCTATCAGTCTGACGAGCAGGAGCCGCCGACCGAACTGGACGGCGGCATTCTGGCGACGCATTACGAATGGCGCGCCGCGCCGCAATGCCCGAGGACTTTCGTTTTTTTCCGCAAGCAGCCGTAGCCGCGAATAACGCCTTCGGCGCGAGGCCAGCGTTGGCGCGGTACCAATCGACCAGTCCGGGCAAGCCTTCGGCCAGCATCACGCGCGGCCGGTAGCCGAGCGCGGCCAGCTTGGCGATGTCGGGACAGCGGCGCGGGGTTCCGCCCTTTTGCAATTGGCCCGGAACGATCTCGATGTCGCGC
>Ga0194131_10010070_pt1 | contig 11712 bp, 13 predicted proteins | sample TA2KigO120mmetaG_FD_148631 | JGI IMG/M metagenome (GOLD analysis project Ga0194131, IMG submission 148631) | Freshwater microbial communities from Lake Tanganyika, Tanzania - TA2015053 Kigoma Offshore 120m | ecosystem: Environmental > Aquatic > Freshwater > Lake | place: Tanzania: Lake... | reverse complement strand
CGCGGGCCGCCGAAGCCGCCGCCGCCGGGCCGGGGACCACCGAAGCCGCCGGGACGCGGGCCGGTGCCGCGCGGCGTCGCCTTGTCCACGCGGATGGTGCGCCCGTCGAGGTTCGCGCCGTTGAGCCCGCCCAGCGCCCGCTCGGCCTCTTCGGTCGTCGCCATCTCCACGAACCCGAACCCGCGGGAGCGCCCGGTCTCGCGATCCGTCATGACGGCAGCGGAGTCCACGACGCCGTATCGCGCGAACGCCGCGCGCAGACTGTCGTTGGACGTGGTGAAGGACAGGCCGCCGACGAACAGCTTCACGGACATTTAGAACGCTCCTTTTGAGTGGTGGCCCAGCATGCTGCGGATGAGCATACCATCTGCCAACGAGTGCGCGCTCGATGACGAGAGGCGGCTCGCCGCGTGGAAAGCTTTTCCATTCTTTGAGCGTTGCGCCGTCGGCGCACCGCGCGCGCGCGCCGCACGCCGCGCCCAAGTTGCGCGATTCACGGGAGAAAACCGCGGGTTCGCAATCTGGCACAGCGTGTGCCTGTGTCCGGAGGTCAGCGACTTCACTCACGAAGGGGGGCGGACCATGGACACGACGACGAAGATGATGAAGAAGGATCTCGAGCAGCGACGGACCACGATCGTGGGAGCGCTGCAGTCCAGCATGCGCACGCATCGCGATCGGGAGCTCGGCGATCGCCTGGAGATGTCGAAGGACCCGTACGGCGCCGCGTCCGCCGCCCACGACGACGAGCTCACCGCGATCACCATGGAACGCCTCAGCCGCGATCTCACGCTCATCGACAAGGCGCTGTCGGAGATGGACGCCGGCCGCTACGGCATCTGCGCGGAGTGCGAGGAGCCGATCGCCCCGAAGCGTCTGAAGGCGCTGCCCTTCGCGACCCGCTGCGTGGAGTGCCAGGCGCTCACCGAACGGGTGGCGCGGGCCGCCTGAAGCCGTCCCGCGGTGCCGGAGCTGAGCGCCGCCCAGCTCACGTTCTTCGCGATCCTCATCGGCGCCTTCGCGCTGCTCCTCACCGAGTGGCTGCGGACCGACGTGGTCGCCGTGCTCGTCGTCCTGGTGCTCGCGGGGACGGGGTTGCTCGCCCCCGAAGACGCGGTCGCCGGGTTCTCGAGCGAGCCGGCGCTGGCCGTGGTCGCGATCTTCGTCATGGGCGGCGCCCTCCACCAGACGGGTGTGTCGACGGCCGTGGGACGGTGGATCGGCCGCCTCGCGGGCGGCACGCTCGCGCGCGCCAACGCGGTCATCATGCTCGCGGTCGCCGTGCTGTCCTCGTTCACGCACCACGTGACCACGACGGCGGTGATGCTCCCGGTCACGCTCACCCTCGCGCGCGAGAAGCAGCTGCCGCCCTCCCAGCTCCTGATGCCGCTGTCGTTCGCCGCCTCGCTGGGCACCACGATCCTGATCATCGGCGCGCCCGCGTTCCTCATCGCCTCGGACGTCCTGCGGCAGGCCGGACGGCCGGGGCTCGGCATGTTCTCGATCGCGCCGATCGGGGCCGTGCTGTGCGTCGCCGGCGTCGCGTTCGTCGTCCTGATGGGACGGTGGCTGCTGCCCGCGCGCGCGCAGGCGGCGGACGCGAGCGAGCGGCGCTTCCGGCTGGACGAATACTTCACCGAGCTCACGATCCTCGAGGACTCGCCGTTCCGCGACCGCTCGGTCGACGAGGTCGAGCACGACGAGCGCTACCCGATGCACGTGGTCGGCCTCGTGCGCGGGGGTCGGCAGCTCGCGGGGCCGCTGGCGAGCGAACGCGTGCGCGACGGCGACGTGCTGCTCGTGCGCACGTCCCCGGAGCAGCTCGTCGCGCTGCGCGAGGACCGCGGGGTCGAGCTGCATCCGGTGGCGCAGTACCGTCGCAACGGTGGCGCCGAGGGACACGACGACGGGCGGGAGACCGCCGAGCGCTTCGTCCAGGCCGTGGTCGCGCCGGGGGCGGACCTCGCCGGGCGCTCGATCGCCGAGATCGACTTCAACCGCCGCTACGGCGCGGTGGTCGTCGGGCTGTGGCGGCGCGACGGCTGGCTGCAACAGGAGCTGTCGAAGATCCGCCTGCGCGCGGGCGACGTGCTCGTCCTGCACGGCGACGACGAGGAGCTGTCGCGGATCGCGGCGGATCCGAGCTTCCTCCTGATGGTGCCGTTCCACGCGGAGCCGCGTGCGCGGGGCAAGGCGCTGATCGCGGCGGGCATCATGGCGGGCGCGGTGCTCGCGGCGACGCTGCACGTCCCGCTGCACCTCGCGACCCTCGGCGGCGCCACCGCGATGATCCTCACCGGCTGCATTCGCCCCGCGCAGGCCTATCGGGCCATCGACAGCCGCATCTACGTGTTCATCGCGGGCGCGATCCCGCTCGGCGCGGCGATGACGCAGTCGGGCTCGGCCGACGTGCTGGCCGGCTGGCTCGAGCGCGCGGTCGGCGGCTGGAGCCCCACGCTCGTGCTCCTCGCCGTGTTCACGATCGTCGCGGCGCTCACCCAGTTCATGTCGGACGCGGCGACCACCGCGGTGTTCGCGCCGGTCGCGGTCGCGCTGGCGGACGGGCTCGGGCATGCGCCGGAGGCGTACGTCGTCACCGTCGCGATGGCCGCGGTCGCGTCGTTCCTCACGCCCATCGGCCATCACGGCAACCTGCTGATCTACGGGCCGGGCGGCTACCGCTTCGCGGACTTCGTGCGCGTCGGCGCGCCGCTCACCGCGATCATCGCCGTGATCGTCGTCCTCATGGCGCGCGTCCTCTGGCCGTCCTGACGCTTCGGTCCAGCGCGTCGGTCCTGACGCTTCCTCCCGGGAGATCTTCCCGACGGGGATGATCGGGCCCCGGCGCGTGCCGGCCAACTAACTGAAATCAGTAGCCATGCGGGTCCGGCACGCCGCTCGCAAGTCACCAGGCGCCCCCATGCGTATCGCGAGCGGACACGACGTGATCATCACGAGCGACCTCGGCGGCCGCATCACGTGGATCAGTCCCAGGGCCGAGGAGGCCTTCGGCTACCGTGCCGAGGAGCTGATCGGTTGGCCGCTCAGCGAGCTGCTGCCGGGCGGGAGCGACGAGCTGGACGACCTCATGCGGCGCCTGGCCTCGGACGGCCGGGTGCGCGACTACGCGACGACGTTCCCGGGCAGCGGCGGGCGTGTGCTCGCGGTGAGCTGGTCGATCGACGTCCTGCGCGATCCGAACGGCGCCGTGATGGGCGCGGTCGGCGTCGTCACGGCGGTGCCCGCCTAGCCTTCCGCGCGCCGCTCTGCCATGGTTGACGCCATGGCCCGCCCGCGCCTGCTCATCGTCGTCGCCGCGCTCGCGCTCCTCGCAGCGGCGCCGCCGTCCGACTGGCAGAGCCCGCTGCGGCGCGAGCACCCGCTGGTCGGCACCATCTGGGACGTCGCGGGCGCGCGCGCGCTCACGCCGGCGGCGCTCGTCACGCAGCTCGCGGCCCGGCGCTACGTCCTGCTCGGCGAGAAGCACGACAACGCGGACCACCATCGGCTCCAGGCGTGGGTGATCGACGCGCTCGTCGCCGCCGGCCGCCGTCCCGCCGTCGCCTTCGAGATGCTGCGCGCCGATCAGGCCGACGCGCTCGCGCGGCACCTCGCCGCGGCGCCGACCGACGCGGCCGGTCTCGGCGACGCGGTCGACTGGAAACGCTCGGGCTGGCCGCCGTGGCCCACGTACGCGCCGATCGCCGAGGCGGCGCTCCGCGCGCGGCTGCCGATCGTCGCCGCCAACCTGAGCCAGGCCGCGACGACCAGCCTGCGACAAGGCGGCGCCGCCGCGCTCGATCCGGCGCTCGTGAGCCGCCTCGGGCTCGAGCGGCCCGCGCCTGAGGACGTGTGGCAGGGCCTCGCGCGCGAGATCCGCGACGGGCATTGCGGCCACCTCCCGGAGCGCGCGATCGACGGCTTCGTGCTCGTGCAGCGCGCGCGGGATGCGCACATGGCGGCGGCGCTGCGGGACGCGGGCGGGGACGGCGCGGTCCTGATCGCGGGGGCGGGGCACGTGCGCCGCGACCTCGGCGTGCCGCGCCTGCTTCCCGCGGGCGAGACCGCGGCCGTGGCTTTCGTCGAAGTGACCGCGGGCACGCTCGCGCCGCCGGCGTCCGCGCCGTTCGATTACCTGTGGTTCACGCCGCGGGTGGACGAGCGGGACCCGTGCGAGCGCTTCCGGCCGTCGCTCGAGCGGCTGCCGCGCCCTCGGTGACCCTCGACGAGCGCGCGGAGCGGTTCCCGTCGTACGGGCTCGCGGCACGGCGGGTGCTCAGGACCTCGCCGCCGTCGTGCGCCTGCTCGAGCTCCGCGCATCCGAGCGCCGCGTGGTCCAGGCCGTCGCCCTCCGCCTGCTCGGCGGCGACGCCCGCCCGCGCCCCGCGCGCACCGCCTGACCTCCGTTTCGGGCAAGCCGTTGAAAAACATTTCCCTGGCCCCATGATCGCGTCCGCTCTGGGGCAAGCCTGGCGCGGAGATGCGCGACGCGCGCCCCGGGCACGCCGCTTGCGAGAGTGCGCACCGTTCTTCATGATCCGAACGAGGGGGGCGCACGATGCAGTGCGATCCGCGTAGTCTGCAGGTCAACGTGGAGCTCATGGACGATCCGTGCCTCTGGCGCTGGGAGATCCGTGACCCGGCGCGCAACCAGGTCGTCGCCGACAGCTGGACGCGCGACTGGGCCGCGTACAACTCGCGCGAAGAGGCCTACCGTGCGGGACGCGCGCGGCTGGGGCGCCTGGCCGCCTGAACCCCCGACCCACGCGCCGCCTCGACCGTCCGGTCCCGCCGACCGGACGGTCGGGGCGGACACGTGTCGCGCGCGCGACACCGCGCCCCGCCCGGTCCGCGACAAAGGCCCGTAATTCGCGCCACCTCCGTGTGGCGTGCCTCTTGCTCCCCGCCGTGGCGACGAAAGGGGGGCGCATGGTCCTCGATCTGCTGAGCCGGTTCTTCGCGCGCGACCTCGCAGTGGATCTCGGCACGTCGAACACCCGGGTGGTCGCCCGCGGGGAAGGCGTGATCATCGACGAGCCGTCGATCGTGGCCGTGCGGGCCGCCGGCGCGGCGCTCGTGGCCGTCGGCACGCCGGCGAAGGCGATGCTCGGCCGCGCCCCCCACGCGATCTCCGTCATCCGCCCGCTGAAGGACGGCGTCATCGCCGACCTCGGCATGGCCCAGACGATGCTCCACGCGTTCATCGCGCGCGCGCACGGACGCGAGACGACGCGCATGCGCTCGCGGGTGGTGCTCGCGGTGCCGTCGGGCATCACGCAGGTCGAGCGGCGCGCGGTCCGCGAGTCCGTGCTCGGCGCCGGCGCGCGCGAGGTGTACCTGGTGGCCGAGCCCGTCGCGGCGGCGCTGGGCGCAGGGCTGCCGATCGACGAGGCGGGCGGCAACATCATCGTCACCGTCGGCGGCGGGACCACGGAAGTCGCCACGCTGTCGCTCTCCGGCGTGGTCCACTGCGAGTCGCGGCGCGCCGCCGGCGACGAGATGGACGAGGCGATCACGCAGTACGTCCGCAAGCACCACGGCCTCCTGATCGGCGACCGACAGGCGGAGATGGTCAAGCTCGCGCTCGGCTCGGCCTGCCCGGTGGACGACGAGTCGCGCAAGGTGGCCGTGAAGGGCCGCGACCTCGTGTCGGGCTTCCCGAAGACCATCACGGTCACCGAGGAGGAAGTGCGCGAGGCGCTGCGCGAGCCGGTGGCGGCGATCGTGGAGACCGTGCGCGCCTGCCTGGAGCGCACGCCGCCCGAGCTGGCGGCGGACATCGTCGAGAACGGGATCGTGATGTCCGGCGGCGGCGCGCTGCTGCGCGGCCTCGATCACCTCGTCAAGCTGGAGACCGGGCTGCAGGTCGCCGTCGCCGAGCACCCGCTCACGTGCGCCGCGCGCGGCGCCGGGCGCATGCTCGACGAGCTCACGCTCCTGAAGAAGGTCGCGATGCCGAGCTGACGCTCAGTTCCCGACCTTCACGGTGCTGCCGGCGCCGCTGACCACGATCGCGGCGGCGTTCGGCGCCATCGTCACCGTGCCCGCCCCGGTGATCGGCGCGGTGATGCTCACGTTGCTCGCCGACGCGCCGCCCGTCAGCGCCACGTTCAGCCCGCCGATGCTGGCGCACGCGAACGACGCGCACAGGCTGTTCGCGATGCTGAGCGTGTTGCTGCCCGCGCCGAACGCCACCAGCGCGCCCGACACGCTCAGCGCGGAGTTGCCGATCACACTGGCGAGCGGCCCGTTGGAGAGGCTCAGCGTGCTGCCGTTCGCGAGGCGGACCAGGTCGCCGCTCACGCTGAGCGTGCTGCCGTTGCGCACGTTCACCAGCGCGCCGTTCACCGCGAGCGTGCTCGCGTTGAGCGAGAAGAGCGGGCCGACGCTCGCGAGCCGCGCCCGATTCGAGAGGTCCACCGCGGAGTCGTTCGTGACGAGCGAGCTCGCGCTCAGACGCAGCAGCGGCGCGCTCGCCTGCAGGAGCGCGGCGTCCACGCGCAGGACGTTCCCGGCGGCGATCGAGGCGTGCGTCGCGTCCAGGAAGGGGCCCGGATGGCGGAAGGGCTCGTCGCCTTCGCCGCCCCCGGCGACGTCGAAGACGCTGACGATCTCGCCCAGCCGGTAGCGGCCCCCTTCGAGCTGGATCATCGCGGCCGGCCACGTGCTGGTCAGGCGGCCGCCCTGCACGACGGTCACGACGCTGAACGGCAGCGTGAGCTCGCTGTTGGTCGCGTGGAGCGCGGCGCCGTGCAGGGTCGCGCTCGCGCCGCAGCACACGAGGAGCAGCGAGTCGAACGTCTGGGCCCCGGCGCCCGACGAGAAGAGCGCGCCGTTCGAGGTGAGCGCCCCGGCGGTCAGGAAGTGGAGGGGCGGGTCCTGCGCGACGGCCACCGCATCGAGGATGAACGCCGAATCGAGCGCGGTGTCCGAGACGTTCGACACGCTGGCGCGCAGGGTCGTGGTCCCCGGGGACGTCACGACGGTCTTCTTGCCGAGGTCGAACGACGCGACGCCTCCGCTCGAGCCGAGCGAGAACGCGCCGGCGCTCGCGCTGGTGCCGAACGCCGTGAACGCCGTCTGGTTCACGCGCTGGTCGAAGAGCGTGAAGGTCTGGCCGCTGGAGTCGATGAGCTGCAGCAGGTAGCGGTCGTTGAACGAGGAGTTGCTGCTGGTGAACGTCGGGAACTCGTTGGACAGGAGGAAGCCGCGCGCGCTCACGCTCACCACGGAGTTGACGTTGAAGGACTGGCTCAGCGTCGAGCGCGTGCAGTCGTTGCCCGAGCCACAACCGCTCAGCGTGCTGCCCGTGCGCGTGTGGATGAGACCGAAGAACCGGCCCTCGATCGGTCGCAGCGAGCCGAACGACGAGAGCACGCTGCCCGCGCCGGAGAGCGTCCAGCCGGTGAAGTCGCCGGTCTCGAAGCCGGGGTTCGTGAGCAGGCTACCGAGCGTGGTCCCCCCGACGGCCGCGCCGCCGCTCACCAGCGCGAGCTGCGTCTCTTCCTTGAGGGGGGTGAGCACCGGGTTGGTCACGTCCGCCGGCGTCGGCAGCGGCGGCGGCGCGGTCACGGTCGGCGCGCCGTCCGGGAGCTGCCCGGGGGCCAGCGCGCCCGCGAGCCCGACCGCGGTCTGCATCGCCTGCGCGGAGAGCTGGTCCTGGTTCTGCGCCTGCGTGTGCGGCTTCGAGCGCGGCTGCAGCCCCGCGCGGATCGGACCGAGCTGGTCGGGACGGATGGGGGAGAGCGCGCCCGTGAGCCCGACCACGCGGAACTGCTGCAGGCCGTTCACGGTCTGCGGCGCGCCGACGGGCGTGCCGGTCGCCCGGTTGAACGGCGACGCGTCCATGGTGCCGGTGATCACGTAGAGGCTGCTCGCCACCGGCGTCGCGCCGCCCGTGGACTCGACCTCGGTGACGACGACGCTGCCGCGCACGCCCGCGATGGCGTTCGGCGTGCGGATCTCGATGACCTCGCCCGGGCGCATCCGCTCGCGCGCGACGGCCAGCGCGAACTTGCCCGACTCGATGTCGATGGTGGAGCGGTTCGGCAGCTCGGTGATCGTCAGGACCGAGCGCTCGCGCACGGTCACCACGGCCTTGCCGCCGAGCAGCATCCGCGCGAGCGACTGCTCGCCGGTGGTGATCGTGTCGCGCTGGAAGACGTCGTCCTTGAACCGCAGCGGCAGCGTCGCGGCCGCGCGGGTGGCGGTGACGGTGCCTTCGAGCGTGGTGACCACGCCGGCTTTCGGCGCGGCGGGCGCCTGGCCCCACGCGACGGCGGGCGTGAGCAGCGCGAGCACCAGGGCGGGCACGATCGACCGGCAGGCTCTCGACATCGCGTCTCCTCGGGCGGCCCGGTCCTGCGCCTCTCGCCCGGGCGGCGGTTTTATTGCGCGGCGACCTTCGTGTAGCCCTTGCCTTCCATGCACCGGTCGTAGGCCGCGCCACGCCGCCTGTCTTCGAGCGGCACGACGATCGCGTCGGCGAGGCCGCCGACGATGGTGTCCGGCAGGTCGCCCGCGCCCTCGGTGGCCCGCGCGCACTCCACCTGGTCCCAGGTGACGTCGCGCAGCGGCGTCGTGCCCTTGCGCCACTCGGCGCCCGAGATGTCGATCACGCGGGTGCAGCCGACGAGCAGCAGCGACGCGGCGAGCAGGGCCTTGTGCATGCCCGGATTCTACTTCGTGGCCGCCGGCCCCATCGCGATGTAAAGCGCGCCGCCTTCCCGCTGCACCCGGAAGAGCACGGACTTGCCCCGCGCCCCCACGGTCGCCTTCTCGAAGTCGTCCAGCGACTTCACGGGCTTCCGGTCGATCTCCGTGATGACGTCACCGCGCTCGATACCGGCCTGCGCCGCCGCGCTCGCCGGGTCGACGCGCGAGACCACGACGCCCGACGGGTCCTTGAGCTGGAGCTCCTTCGCGATCTCGGGCGTCACGGGCTGCACGGTGAGGCCGAGCTCCGAGGCCGGCGCCGTCCGGCCGCCGCCCGGCGCGCCCGGCGCGGCGGAGGCGGTCCGGTCGGCCGGCATCTCGCCGAGCTTCACCTCGACGTTCTGCGCCTTGCGGTCGCGCCACACGACGAGCGTGCCGGTCTCGCCCGGCTTGGCCGCGGCGACCGCGCGCGCGAGGGCCGACGGATCGTCGACCTTCTTGCCGTTGAACTCGAGGATCACGTCGCCGGACTTCACGCCCGCACGCCCCGCCGGGCTCTCGGCGCCGACGTCGGAGACGAGCGCGCCCTTGCCGTCCTTCACGCCGAACGAGGTCGCGAGGTCCGAGGTGAGGGGCTGCAGGCTCACGCCGAGGTAGCCGCGCGTGACCTTGCCGATCGTGCGCAGGTCCTGCGCGACGCGCCTCGCCATGTTGGACGGGATCGCGAAGCCGATGCCGGCGCCGCCCCGCACGATCGCGGTGTTGATGCCGATGACCTCGCCCCGCATGTTCATGAGCGGCCCGCCCGAGTTGCCGGGGTTGATCGCCGCGTCCGTCTGGATGAAGTCGTCGTACGGCCCGGCGCCGATCTGACGCGCCTTCGCGCTGATGATCCCGGACGTCACCGTCGCCTGCAGGCCGAAGGGCGAGCCGACCGCGAGGACCCAGTCGCCCACGTGTGCCTCGTCGGAGTCGCCGAGCGGCACGTACGGGAACGTCTTGCCGTTGCCCTCGAGCTGCAGCACCGCGAGGTCGGTCTTCTTGTCCATGCCGAGGAGCTTGGCGGTGTGCTTGGCGCCGTCGACCGTGACGACCTCGATGCGGCTCCCGCCGTCGACGACGTGCGCGTTCGTGAGCGCGATGCCGGAGGGGTCGATGATCACGCCGGAGCCGAGGCCGCGCCGGGGCCGCGAGAGGTCTTCGCCTTCCTCGAGCCGGCCGCGCGGGCCCCGCTCGCGCCCGCCCGCGCTCACGTTGATGACCGCGGGCTTCACCAGCTCGGCCAGCTTCGCGAACGAGCCGGTGCCCGCCGGGGCGCCCGGCGTGGGCGTGCCGGCCACCGGAGGCCGCGCCGGCGCCGTGCGCGACTGCGCGGTGCTCGTGCCGGGATCGGCGGTCGCGACGGCCAGGGTCAGTCCGAGGGCCAGGGCGAGCGTGACTCCGAGGGGTGCTCTCTTCATGCAGCGGTCTCCTCTATGGGCTATCGGGCCTTCGCCCCTCATACGACGTGCCGTCGACTCCCCTCATTCATATAGCAGCCGTCCAGTGACGTCGCTGGCACCCGGGTTGAAACGACAGGCACGGGCTTCAGCCGCGCCGCCGGCAAGGGGCGCGCAAGGGGAAGACACCATGAGCCGGACAACAGCCATCGTCGCTCTGTGCGCGACCGTCCTCCTGACGACCCCCGTGCTCGCCGTCGACGCCCAGGGCCGCATCTCGGGCCAGGTGGTCCAGGTGACCGAGGGCCGTCTCGTGATCGAGGAGCAGGGCCCCTGGCACGGCCCGGGGACCGGCGTCGTGCGCCGCACGGTGCCGCTGACGCCGCAGACCGTCGTGCGCGTGGTGCGCCCGACCGGTGAGTGGACGGACAACGCCACGCCGGGCTACGACGTGAGCGCCGCGGAGGCGGGCGACATCAAGCCCGGTGATTTCGTGACGATCGCGGCCGGCGCGGCCCGCCACGGCGCGGTCTCGGTGGACGTGGTGCGCGGCGACGGCGGCGAAGGCCTCGCGCTCCCGGCGCAGGGGAGGTAGCGCGATGGCCGAGCAGACGGGCTTCTACTGCCAGGCGCGGGTGGGACATCCCGCGCCGGACTTCACGCTCAAGACCACGAAGGACCTCGACACGCTCAAGTCCACCGCATCGCTGCAGGACTACCGGGGGAAGTGGCTCGTCATGTTCTTCTACCCGGCCGACTTCACCTTCGTCTGACCGACGGAGGTGACGGCGTTCTCCGACCGCTACAAGGAGTTCGCCGACCTCGACGCCGAGGTCCTCGGCGTGTCGACCGACACGGTGTTCGTGCACAAGGCGTGGATCAACACCCCGCGCGACAAGAACGGCGTGGGCGACCTGAACTTTCCGCTCGCCTCCGACACCACGCACAAGACCGCGCGCGACTACGGCGTGCTGGTCGAGAGCGAGGGGCTCGCCACGCGCGGGCTCTTCATCGTCGATCCGAACGGCGTGCTGCAGTACGCGGTGATCCACAACCTCAACGTCGGGCGCAGCGTCGACGAGACCCTGCGCGTGCTCGAGGCGCTCCAGACCGGCGGGCTGTGCCCGGCGAACTGGCGGCCCGGGCAGAAGCTCCTGGGCTGAGCCGTGCCGCTCAGGCTCGGCACCCCGATGCCGTCGCTGGCCGGCGCCACCGAGTGGCTCAACGGCGAGCCGAAGGCGGAGGACCTGGCGGGGGCGCCGGTGCTCGTCCATTTCTGGTCGCTGAGCTGCCACATCTGCCACGACAACATGCCGACCATCGCGGAGTGGCGCGACGCGTACGCCGCGCGCGGCCTCCGGGTGGTCGCCATTCATCTACCCCGGGAGGACGCGGAGACGGACGTCGCGCGCGTGCGCGAGGACGCCGCGCGGATGGGCATCACCGAGCCGCTCGGCATCGACAACGCCGTCGCGGTCGCGGATGCCTTCGACAACAGGTTCGTCCCCGCCTACTTCCTCTTCGACCGCGAGGGCCACCTTCGCAGCCGCTCCGCCGGCGACGCCGGCCTCGGGCTGCTCAAGGGCGCGCTCGCGCGTCAGTTCGGAGAGACGTGATG
>Ga0194131_10010066_pt1 | contig 11715 bp, 14 predicted proteins | sample TA2KigO120mmetaG_FD_148631 | JGI IMG/M metagenome (GOLD analysis project Ga0194131, IMG submission 148631) | Freshwater microbial communities from Lake Tanganyika, Tanzania - TA2015053 Kigoma Offshore 120m | ecosystem: Environmental > Aquatic > Freshwater > Lake | place: Tanzania: Lake... | reverse complement strand
GGAAGTCGACGCCTGGCGTGGCTGTGCCACCTTTAAACGAGAAAAAAACGGGCAAATCGAAATCCATCGGAGCCGTGCGCTCAAACCTGAAACTGAACACGCGCGATCGAAAATCACCCCACTCGGACGCTTCCGCCTTCAACGTCTGCACCGAAACCTCGGTCTGGGGTGGGGACACGTCGACCCCGGGATCGATTCGTTGCGCCCGCAACTCCCCCCCCGCGCAGACGGAAGCCAACCCAAAAATCCACAACGCGTTCCAAAAACTCCGCCCAATTCTTTTCATACGTCCATTCCACGAGCGATTCTGGCGGAGCACATTCCATGCCCCGCAAGCCCGCTTGATTCTCAATCATTTCACCTGCCATTCGACCGTTTGCCAAACCCAAATCCAGCGCCCCATCAGAGCAGCCTTCAACCCTATATGGACGTCGAAAACAGAATCGGACATCCCCACCCAGCCTCAAGACAACTTGTTCACCATCAATTGATTGAATAGTTTCCACCCTCGCACCCGAATCGAAGGGTTCCAGGATCCTTCCCCGGCGCACGCGCAAATTGTCGACAGAGGTAGGGGCGAGGTTCTATCCCTCGTCCCTACCCCTATCAAGTCCTGGCGGATTCTCCAACCGCCTCGCCGTCGCGAAGCGTCTTGGACTGCGGTAGCCCTCTACCGCTTTGGCCCACACACGTGACCCACCTGCACGCGATGCACTGGCCCTCCTCCAACGATTTCCGGCCTGCTTGCTTTCGGGTCGTGAGTGCCGGATTATGGACGCCATGAACGCCTCGATCACCGAGTTGACCGACGGTTTGATCGCTTCATACGCGCGCTCGGGTGGCATCAACCACCTCGACGGCAAGAACTTGCCCTCCAAATCCGCGATCGCCGCCATCACGACGGATCTCCTGCGCCTTCTCTTCCCGGGATTCTTCGACGAAAAACCCATCCACTCTTCCGAACTGAAAGTTGAAACCGCCAATCTCATGGACTCCGTCCTGGGACGACTGGAAGACGAAATCTGCAAGAGTATCGAGTACCGCCCCCCGGAAGGATTTCGAAAAAAGAACCTCGCGCCGTGGGCCATAAATGGGCCCGGGAATTCCTCGCCACTCTGCCCCAAGTCCGCGAACTCCTGCAAACGGACGCAGAAGCCGCCTTCAACGGCGATCCCGCCGCACTGAGCAAGGAAGAAATCATCGTGGCCTATCCTTTCATCGAGGCCATCGCCGTTCAACGACTGGCGCACCAACTCTACCTCAATGAAGTTCTCCTCATTCCCCGCATCATGACGGAATGGGCGCACGCGCGCACCGGCATCGACCTGCACCCCGGCGCCAGCATCGGCTCTCACTTCTTCATCGACCACGGAACGGGCACCGTCGTGGGAGAAACGGCTCAGATCGGTCACCACGTCAAAATGTATCAGGGCGTTGGCTTGGTCGCGCGTTCCCTCGCGGGAGGCCAGCAGTTGCGCGGACAAAAGCGCCACCCCACGATCGAGGACCACGTCACGCTGTACGCCGGGGCCACGGTGGTGGGCGGAGAAACGGTGATCGGCGCCCGCAGCACCATCGGAGCCAATGTCTTTCTCATGCACTCGGTTCCCGCTCACTCGCTCGTCGTCCAGGAAGAAGTCAAAATGAAGGTCGTCAACAAGGGCGAACGCCAGAAATCCTCCTTCGAATTCCAAATCTAATCCACGCCATGCGCCTCTCCCTCCTTCTCTGCCTTTGGACCTCCTCTCTGATCATGAGTGCCGCCGATACCTTGACGCTCCAACTCCGGTCGAGGGCCCCCGCCACCGGTGCCGCGGAGGTCAAACCCGCATCCTGGCCCGCCAACAAAACCGCCCTCATCATCTGCGATATGTGGGACGATCATTGGTGCCGGTCCGCCGCCCGTCGCGTCGAGGAAATGGCCGGTCCGTTAAACGAGGTCGTCAACCTGGCCCGCTCCAAAGGCGTCTTCATCATCCATGCACCCAGCAGCGTAACGTCCTTTTACCAGGGAACACCCCAACGTCAACTGGCCCTGCGCTCCAAAACCAGCGTCCCGCCCGCACCGCTCTCAACCCTGCAGCGCTGGGGGACCGCCTGGTGCTGGCCCGACCCGAAATTTGAACAGGTCCTCCCCATCGATGACTCCGACATGGGCTGTTCCTGCCCCGGCCGCAAATGCGAAATCCGGGAAGCCTGGACCCGCCAAATCAAAACCCTCTCCCTGGCCGAAGGAGACGCCCTCACCGACAACGGACAGGAAACCTGGAATCTCCTGGCCGAACGTCAAATCGATCACGTCATCCTCTGCGGTGTGCATCTCAACATGTGCGTCCTCGGACGCCCCTTCGGCATCCGCCAGATGGTGAAAATGGGCAAGAAAGTCGCCCTCATGCGCGACATGACCGACACCATGTACAACCCCGAACGTCCACCCGGTGTGGACCACTTCACCGGAACGGACCTGGTCGTCAGCCACGTGGAAAAATATTGGTGCCCCACCTTCACCAGCGCGGATCTCACCGGGAAAAAGGCTTTCCGTTTTTCGGAAGATCAGCGCGGCACCGCACCCTAAACCTGCTCCTCCCCCCGGAAGCGCGAATGGCTTAGCCCGCATATCTCATGCACGGAACGCCCGGTGAGGACACCGGGCCTACGAACACTGAGGCAAGCGCGATTGTAGGCCGCGTGACCTCACGCGGCACACTGTCGCGGATTCAAGCTCAGTATGAAACATCCGGCTTAGCTCCGCCCTTTGATCAGCGCCAGCCCGTAATCCCGGTTCATCCGGGCGATGAACGTCAGCGGAATTTCCTTGGGGCACACGGCCTCGCATGACCCGGTCACGGTGCAGGCGCCAAACCCTTCCGCATCCATGGTCTTCACCATGTTCAAAACACGCCGGTCGCGCTCCACCTTCCCCTGAGGCAGCAAACCCAGATGGGAAATCTTGGCGGAAACAAACAACATCGCGCTGGCATTCTTGCAAGCCGCCACGCACGCGCCACACCCGATGCATTGGGCCGCGTCCATGGCAAGATCCGCGTCTTCCTTCGGCACCGGTAAACAGTTGGCGTCTGGAGCGCCTCCCGTGCTCACCGACACGAATCCCCCGGACTGAACGATCCGGTCAAACGCGGTGCGATCAACACAGAGATCCTTGGTCACCGGAAACGGCCTGGCCCTCCAGGGTTCGATGGTAATCGTGTCACCGTCCTTGAACTTCCGCAAATGAAGCTGGCAGGCCGTCGTCCCCTTCTGCCCTCCATGCGGAACTCCGTTAATCACCAGCGAGCACGTTCCGCAAATGCCTTCCCGGCAATCCGAATCGAACGCCACCGGCTCCTTCCCCTCCAAAATCAAACGCTCATTGAGCACATCCAGCATCTCCAGGAAGGACATGTCCGGATGCGCCCCCGGATGCGAGTACGTTTCAAAAGCCCCCGTGTCGCCGGGTTCCTTCTGCCTCCAAATCTTGAGCGTGAGATGCATAGAAAGTCGGAATCAATGCGACGACCTCATTTGTAACTCCGGCTGGCCATCTTGATTTCCTCGTACACCAAAGGCTCGGCATGGCGGACCGGCGCCTGGCCCGGCCCCGCATATTCCCAGGCCGCCACATGGGCAAACTGCTCGTCATTGCGCTTGCATTCTCCCTCCTCCTGATGCTCGACCCGGAAGTGGCCGCCGCAAGATTCCTCGCGCGTCAACGCGTCCAAACACATCAGCTCCGCAAATTCCATGAAGTCCGCCACGCGCCCCGCATGTTCCAGCGTTTGATTGAATCCCTCGACGCCGCCCGTCACGGCCACCGTTTTCCAAAACTCCTCCCGCAACTCGGGAATCCTCCTTAACGCCGCAGTCAAACCCTCCCTCGATCGCGCCATCCCGCAATGATTCCAGATCAGCTGACCCAGCTCGCGGTGAAAGGAGCGGGGCGTGCGTTTGCCGCTGCTGGAGAGAAGACGCTTCAATCGGGCCCGCGCCTCCTCCTCCGCTTTCTTGAATTCCGGATGCGTCGTCGCCGGCCGGTTGGGCTTGTTCGACGCGAAATAATGGCTGAGGGTGTATGGCAGGACGAAATAACCGTCCGCCAGCCCCTGCATCAGCGCGCTGGCTCCCAGGCGGTTGGCCCCGTGATCGGAAAAATTAGCCTCCCCCACCACAAACAACCCGGGAATATTCGACATCAGGTGGTAGTCCACCCATAACCCCCCCATGGTGTAATGCACGGCCGGATAAATGCGCATCGGCTGCCGGTAGGCGTTCTCACCCGTGATGCGCTCATACATGTCGAACAAATTCCCGTACCGCTCGCGAATCTTGTTCTCTCCCAGCCGGCGGATCGCGTCCGCAAAATCCAAATAAACACCCAAGCCACCGGGCCCCACACCCCGACCCTCATCGCACACTTCCTTCGCCGCGCGAGACGCAATGTCCCGCGGAGCCAGATTGCCGAAACTCGGATACTTCCGCTCCAGAAAATAATCCCGGTCTGCATCCGCCACACTCGAAGCCGGCTTCGAACTCTCCGTCTTGTTTCTCGGCACCCACACCCGTCCGTCGTTGCGCAACGATTCCGACATCAACGTGAGCTTCGACTGATGATCTCCACTCACCGGGATGCACGTCGGATGAATCTGGGTGAAACTCGGATTCGCAAAAGCAGCCCCCTTCTTGTAGGCCCGGAAGGTCGCGGTGACGTTGCACCCCACGGCGTTGGTGGAGAGATAAAAAACGTTGCCGTATCCCCCCGTAGCCAGAACGACCGCGTCCCCCGCGTAGGACCGGACCTCTCCGTTCACCAAATCCCGCACGACAATGCCCTTGGCCGCCCCGTCCACTAGGACCAGCTCAAGCATCTCCGTGCGGGGAAACATCTTCACCGTGCCCAAGCCAATCTGCCTTGACAAAGCCTGGTAAGCGCCGAGCAACAATTGCTGCCCCGTCTGCCCCCGGGCGTAAAAGGTCCGCTGCAACTGCGAACCCCCAAACGAGCGAGTGTCCAGCAGACCGCCGTACTCGCGCGCGAACGGAACACCCTGCGCGACGCACTGGTCGATAATCTGCACGCTCACTTGCGCCAGCCGGTAAACATTCGCCTCGCGCGCGCGAAAATCCCCACCCTTGATCGTATCGTAAAACAGCCGATGCACCGAATCGCCGTCATTGCGATAATTCTTCGCGGCGTTGATCCCTCCCTGGGCGGCGATGGAATGAGCACGGCGCGGGCTGTCCTGGAAACAGAAGCAGGCCACCTGGTAGCCCAACTCCGCCAGCGTCGCCGCGGCCGACGCGCCGGCCAAACCGCTCCCCACCACCAGCACATCAAATCTCCGCTTGTTCGCCGGATTCACCAGCTTCATCTCGAACTTGTGCCGTTCCCATTTCTGAGCCAACGGTCCGGAAGGAATCTTGGAGTCCAGTTTCATCGGTCGGAACCGTTCATCGCACCCAGCCCAACATCACCCCCAAGGGTACCGCCGCATAACCGGCAAAGAGCGCCCCCCCAGCCACCAAAGCCAGCCGGTCCAATACCGGGCTCCACGCGCGATTCTTGAAGCCCAAAGATTGAAACGCCGCGCGCAATCCATGACTCAAATGAAGGCAAAGCAATCCCACCGCCACAATATAGAAGAGCGAGACCATCGGTTTTGAAAATCCCCTCTTCACCATCTGATGCACATCATGCCGCTGCTGAGCATCCATCAATCCATCAAAATCATGCCCGGTGAAATTCACCGCCTGCACCCGCACCGTGAAATGAAGCAAATGATACATGAGAAATGCCGCAACAATCAAACCGCTCATGAACATCGTCCGCGAAGCGTAACTCGCCGCCGTCGGAGCCCGATTCCCGTCATAAGCCACCGGTCGAGCGGCCCGGTTCTGCGACGTCAACGATACCGCCGCCCACACATGCACCCCAAGCGCCACCAGCAATCCCAGCCGCGCCATCCACAACAACTCCGGCGAGCTGTGCAGGAAGTGCGCGTAACGATTGATCGAGTCCGGACCCAGGAACACTTGCAAATTTCCCAGCATGTGCCCGACCGCAAAAAGGAATAGAGCGGCACCGGTCAGGGCCATGAGCATTTTTCGACCCAGAGTGGAACGAAAAAGTTGAGAGAACAGGTTCATCGGGCGCCCTCAGCCTGGAGCCAGGGCCAACGAGAAGTAATCTAGGAGCTCCATGGATACATCGTCAACGGGCCGGGAAAAGTATAAGCCTCACTTCCCCGCCCGTTATCGCCACTTATCCGCACCCCTCAAAAAAATGGGCCGGGCCGCATGCCACCATGCGCCCGGCCTTGACCGATTCCGCCGCACCTTCAAGGTGCTCCCTCAATGCAACAGATCGCTCAGCCCACCTTGATTTCAACGCTCTTCGGCTTGGCAACCTCGTGCTTAGGCAGCCTCACTTCCAAAACCCCATCTTTGAAGGCCGCCTCAATCCGGTCGCCGTCCGCATCTTCCGGCACGCCAAACCGGCGCACAAATGAGCCATAGGACCGCTCCACGCGATGGTAACGCTTGTTCTTCTCCTCCTTCTCCAGTTTGCGCTCCCCATGGATGGTCAAAACTCCCGCATCCACACGCACATGCACATCGTCCTTCTTCACATCCGACAACTCGGCGCGGATCACATACGCCCCATCATCTTCCGTGATGTCCACAGCCGGTGCCCACTCGGCCACGGTCATGTTCTCCCGGCCACCATCTCCGCGTCCGGACGCCGGAGAAAGGTAAGAGCTCAGTCGCGCATGCAGATCATCCAATTCTCGAAACGGATTCCATCGAGCCACATTATTCATAATTCCAGATCTCTTTCCATGGCGCTGTAAGCGAATCATTGGTTTTCAAACTCCGGCCAGCCAACGCCATTCACCGACCTTTGTTTTCCGCAATCTCGAATCCCAAGATCCGAGCCTAACCCATCTCCCATCAGTTTTTATTCCAGCTAGATGGCACGGTTAACCTTGTATCTAAGATATTGTTGAACAATTATTTGCATTTAAGAGCGCCCACAAACGCTCTCGCGTCAATGTGCAACAGTGTCTCTATTTAGAGACACAACGACTCTTGTTAAAAATCAAATAGCCCAACTCTATTCGAGTAATAATGTCTCAACATAAAGCTGAACTCGTGCCTGGCGAAGCAAGCTCTAGGAAATCAAACGTCGATGATGGGGCCCGATCCAGGACCGTCCGAGTCCCTCGTTGGCCTCCCTGTCTGTCGGGGATTTCTCGGCAACCCTTGATGAAATCTTACCCTCGTCTTCCAAGGCCATCTCAAGACCTTGACAAACATCCCCACACATCCAATCACGATCGCCCCCCAGCAAGCCGCCCCAAACGAATCCACTTCGAATCGCGGCTGCAAGAACCTTGAAACCAACATCAACAGGCCCGCGTTGATGACGATCATAAACAAACCCAGCGTGACCACGAGCAGCGGTAAGGAAAGGAAGAAGAGAAGCGGGCGCAAAAACGCATGCAGCGTGGCGAGCATCAACGCGGCCAAGGCCAGGTCCGTGAATTCTTCCCACTTTAACCCGGGGACAATCGAACCTGCCACCAACACTCCCAGGCCCTGCTGCATCCAGCGCCAACAGAACTCGCGCACGCGGCTCTCCGTTGACTTCCGTTCCATTCCTTCTGCGGGCGGCTTCATCTCCATCGTCTCTCGCGGTCAGCACCTTTGATGCCCTGGACCCACCTCCAGCCAACACGCTTCACCCTCCGCCTCCAACCGCACCCCACCCGCGCTCGCCGGAATCAAAACCCAGCGACCCGCCCCCATCCGTCCGTCGAATCCATCCGCACTCACCCGCAGCCAGCCTTCGACGACTCCCACAGCCCGCGCCGAACCCGATGGAGCCCACGGAATCTCCACGGAAGCCCCGCACCTCGATTCATTCACCCGGAACATTTCGCACTCGGCAAGCGTTCGCCGCCGCAGACCACCCGCACCCGGATCACTCCAGTCTTCAGCCACCAACCGCGGGCGCAAATCATGCACGTCGATCGAGGCCAATCCCTCGTTCAAATGCAAGGCACGCGGACGCCCATCCACTCCCACTCGATCCCAATCGTAAAGCCGGTAGGTCGTGTCGGAGTTCTCCTGCACCTCGAAAATCAACACCCCGGCGCCCGGAGCGTGCAGCCGTCCGCTCGGCAAAAACAATGCATCCCCGGCTCTCACCGCAATCTGGTGCAGATGACGCGCAAAGCCCGGTTTCCCCGCATCCCGAGCCAACTCCTCCACTTCAACGTGCCGTTCCAGCCCAGCCCATAAACACGCATCCGCCGCCGCGCGCGTGACATACCATAACTCGGTCTTCGGTTCCCCACCAAAACGGCGGGCCTTCTCGGGAGAGGGATGGACCTGCAGGGAAAGGGTTTGGGCGCAATCAAGGCATTTGATGAGCCACGGAAATCGCTCCAATCCGGCAGAAGCGTCAAAATGCGGAAGCAACAAACCCAGCAGGTCTTCGCGCCGATGCTCCATGAACCAGCGAAGAGAGGCCCCCTTGAACTCGCCCTCCGCGACCACCGACTCTGCCCCGGCTCGATCCGCCACCTCCCAAGTTTCACCCACGGGCTTCCCGTGCACTCCGGGCTTCTGATAGAGCTCTTGCAGCCGGTGACCTCCCCAGGGTCGTTCAAAGGGCAAGGGCTCGAAAACGAGCGGGGGCAAATGGGCCACGGCAAATCCAGCTTCAAACCGCCGGAGCCTTGGCCGGCGTCCCCGAGGCTCCCCCTTTCCGCTCCTCGAAGGGACCGAAAGAACGAAACTTTCGATATCGCTGCTTGAGCCGCTCCGCTCCCGGAATGCGAAGGACTTCCTCCAAATGCCGAATCACATGCTCCTTCAAATTGGCCGAAGCCTCGCCTGGGTCATTGTGCGCGCCGTCCAAGGGCTCGGGAATCACCGCGTCCACCAAACCCAATTGCCGCAAATCTTTCGCCGTGATCTTGAGCGCTTCCGAAGCTCGCGGCGCGGCGGTTCGATCTTTCCAAAGAATCGCGGCGCAACCTTCAGGACTGATGACGGAATAATAGGCGTTTTCCATGATCAAGACGCGATCAGCGACGCCAATGCCCAGTGCGCCGCCCGACCCTCCCTCGCCGATGATGACGGCCACAATCGGCGTTTCCAGGAGCATCATCTCGCGCAAGTTCACCGCAATGGCTTCGGCGATATGCCGCTCCTCCGCGCCGACACCGGGATACGCCCCCGCCGTATCAATCAACGTCACCACGGGCAGGCCAAACTTGTCCGCCATCTTCATCAAACGAAGCGCCTTCCGATATCCCTCGGGATGGGCAGACCCAAAATTGCGGAGGATATTCTCCTTCGTGTCCCGCCCTTTTTGCGTGCCGATCACCATGACCCGGTGTGAACCCAGCTTGGCGAAGCCCCCCACCATCGCCGCGTCATCCGAAAAACAGCGGTCGCCGTGCAATTCCTGGAAATCCGAAAAAGCGGTGCTCAAGTAATCCAGCGTGTAAGGCCTTCGTGGATGCCTTGCCAGTTGAACGCGCTGCCAGGGCGTCAAATTCGAAAAGATCTGCCGGCGAGTCTCCAGGATCTTCTTTTCAATGCGGTGAATCTCCTCCTCAAACCGTATCTCCAGAGTGTGAGTTTCCGGATGCTTCTTGAACTCGTCGAGCTTTCTCTGCAACTCAAGGATTGGCTTCTCGAAATCAAGGTGGTGCTTCATGCAGTCGGACGAATCCAGTCGATTCCACTATTCCTTGGAGGACGCTTTGGAGGCATCTCCGTCGCAACACGGCTTGCGTCCCTGCCCGTCCGGGTTCGAACTTGCCGCCGCCGGGGTCCATTTGCCGCGTTTCCTCGAACTGCTTTCCCGCCGGGCGATCCACGTTTGCATCAGGGGCTTCTGCTCGGCGGTAAGTTTCTCCGCGATGCGGGCGTCGGAATCGGCGAACAGCTGCTGCATGCGCTCATGCGTGGCGGCGTGCATGCGCCTCACTTCCTCCGTCGTCTCCTGCAAGATCGGCTCCACCTGGACCACCTGCGCGTCGGTCAACCTGAAATGGACGCGCATGTCCTGGGAAATGCGCTTGACGATGTTCTCCCGGGAAGGCCGCTGGGTCCATCGCTGCTTGCCCTGCGCATACCCCCACACACCACCGAGCACGCCGCCGGCGAGAAAAATCACCGCGAGAAACAGGGCCGCCTTGGCGGGTGAGGGTGGCTTCATGGGGACAAGGGGTTCAATGCAAATATCCGAAAGCCACCACCAAATCCGGCTCCGACACCTGATCGTAGGGCGATTCCTGGCCGATCTCGAAATAGGCCAGCGAGACTCCGAACACAATCGCCGCCACCGCCGTTCTCAAAACCCATCGCAACATCGGGGTCAATGTCCTCCAAGCCAAGTCTCCCTCCATCCTCGCGCCACGGCGGTATTCTTCGAGCAACAGCCGCTCAAAACCCGGCACCATGGCTGGATTGGAAACAGGCGCCGCCTGGGATGCAGACCGGATTAAACGGTCGAAAGGATCGTGTTTCATGACTGCCGCTCCTTCATGAGGAATTCAAGATGCTTCCGTAATTTGCCGCGCGCGCGAAAGGCGCGAACTTTGATGAGAGCGATGTTCCAACCGGTCTTCTGCCTGACTTCTTCCAGAGAATACCCTTCCAAATGAACCAGGCGTATCACCATTTGATCCTCGGGCGAAAGCCGCTCCATCAACCGGTCCAGCAGATCTTTGGACGCCACGGAATGCCCGGGCTCCAACTCTTCCTCGGTGGAAGCCAGCGTCTGAATCACCTGTTCTTCCTCCTCGCTCAGGTCCGCCAGCCGCAACTCAGGCCGCACCCGCTCGCTTTCAATCTGATTCAGACAGGTGTTCACCGCAATGCGCGAAACCCAGTGGGCCAGCGGAGCGGGACCCCGATACTGATCGAGCTTTGCGAACACTTTCATGAACACCATTTGCACCAAATCTTCCTCGCCCGTGCGCCGGGTTCGATGCGATCGCACCACCCGCCAAACCACGGGCTCCAAATGAGCCACCAATCGCCGAACCGCGTCCTGGTCGCCTCGACGGACCCCGCCCAGGCACTCCGCCATGTCAAGTTCCTGCTCCTGACCTGGACCGTAAGACCGGGCCGAAGACCCGGACTCAACTCCTTGAGACCGAGATTTCGGAAGGTCGGTTACAAGGGCATGCCCCCAAGTCGTCGCCTGGAGAGCATCCACCGTTTCGGCGCGCTTATTCACCGGATCAATTCAGTCCCTACCCTACCCTTCCCGGTTGGCCTTGCACAGAAATTTCTCGAGAGGATGCCGTGGCTCCGTGTATCCCGATGTTGTTGGTAGGGCGGGCCTGTCCCAGCCCGCCGCCCACGGGATGCAAAACATCATGCTCCGGCGGCGCGCCGGGACGGACGCGCCCTGCCTGCATCACCGGCAACATCGGGATGCACCGGCCGTGGCTCGGCGCATCCGCAAATCGTCGGGGCGCGCCGTCCAAGGCGCTGCCACGCGCATCACGGACCATCTGGGGATGCAATGGCCGTGGCTTCGGAGGCGGATTCCTCCCACGACACCAGAAAGATTCTAATCTGCGACCGAATTCCCTTCACCGATACCGAAGGCAGTTCCACGCAAGTTTGAGCAAGTTCCGGAGCTGTCTGCTTCAATTCGAAATACGCCGCTTCGCTGATCACAATGCGATC
>Ga0194131_10010059_pt1 | contig 11727 bp, 11 predicted proteins | sample TA2KigO120mmetaG_FD_148631 | JGI IMG/M metagenome (GOLD analysis project Ga0194131, IMG submission 148631) | Freshwater microbial communities from Lake Tanganyika, Tanzania - TA2015053 Kigoma Offshore 120m | ecosystem: Environmental > Aquatic > Freshwater > Lake | place: Tanzania: Lake... | reverse complement strand
AATTGCACAAACTGCACTACTCCACCAGGAGTTTCAATCGCTTGCCATGGCGGTGGGGGATATTATCCTTTTTGCTGTGATCAAAATGGTAATTTTACGGGAAATACGTTCTTAGATGGCTCTTTTTATTGTAGTGACCTCCTCGTAGACCCAGAAGAGGGCCAATATTTTTGCGAAAACGGCTATCGGGGGTATCTCGAGAGTATTTTAGGCGGAGGGTTCTTCCCTGGGGGCTGCGGCGGATCCTGCTGCACTGCCGACCCTGGTGGATGCTCAGGCTTCTGCCAGGGCGAAGACTGCACCGCGAGCAGGGCTGGTTTGTGTGGTTGTAACCGTGACTCTAGCGATAGTCTGCTGGATTTGACAAAGGGCTATGTTTATGGTGATAATGGAGAGGTTAACGTAAATTATTTATTTATATTTGGATACGGATATCAATTTATTAACGAAAATTAATATGAAAGCAATTCAATCATTTCGGTCAGATAACATTCGTCCTGCTTTGGAGTCTTTCGGTGGCCCTTCCTTGCTCAAAGCAAGAATTATGTTGATGGCTTTGTCGGCCGCCAGTATAGCCAGATACTACCCTGACTTCTCCTATATAACTGATGACGCAGGAAAGTATATGGCCGAGGAATGCAAATTCCCATATACGGAAATCGTATCAGTCGGAAATAACTTCGACTCAAGTATGTTGTTTTGGGTTCACAGCAAGTTTACCGCGTATGAATGCAAAAAACCCTTTCTGCATTTTGATAATGACATAATTCTGTGGAACCCCCTTCCGGACAGAATTCATAAGGCCGATATAGTCGCCCTGCATGGAGAATCTTTCATGTGGCCCCATTATGAAATGTGGATTAGGGATTGCGAAAAGGCAATACCAGAACTGCTCCAGGTGAAACACTTATGGGCTCCCTATTTTACCAACCATGCCCCTATTAACATGGCTATCTTTGGCGGCAACGATACCAACAGTATAAACAAATATGCCTCCGAGGTGCTAGAGATTATTAAAGGCCCTTTGAAGTCTTTACGTCATGTAGATTTGGAAAAAATCTCATCGAAGGTGCATCTTATGCCTATCGTTGAGCAGCTGTGGGCAAGCTATATACTGCAGTCCAAGTACAACAAACAAGTAACCTGCGTGCTTACGGAACACGAGTACACTAATAAAGTACCGAAAGAGGATGTTAAGTTTACCCATTTCCACGGCTCAAAGTTGTATCTGCAGAATGACCCTAAGGGATTAATTAAGGTGAATTATCAAATAGAAAAGCACCTTAAGGCTATAAATCCGGAGTTTTACTCCGCAGTCAATAAGTTTACTTCTAGTCCCACCAATATTGATAGTATTATAGAAAGTACCGCATTAAGCGAAGGAGGCAATATGATTAGAATCGCACCTTATAACTCACACGAAGACACCGACGAAGGCCTTAAAGTATATCTTGAGGGAGATTCTAAATTAGCTATGACTTCTCCCGAGGCCCAGAAATTAGTATTCAATTATGCCAAATCGGCCGGATTCAATACTCACGGATTGAATAAATTTGTTGCTATTTCTGAAAAAATTAGTAACACCGAAACATTCTCTCAAAGAGGCTATTGGATACTTCTTCCAACCAAATGGAATAAAAATTCAATTCGAGTATGAATAAAAATATAAGCGCTGCAGAAGAAAAGTTATTTCTAGTGTCGAAAGACAATGGAAGTAAATTTCTGCCAATATGCTCAGCTTTGAAATTAGCCGGATACGATACTGCAATAATTGCTGAAATAATGAATTATATTCAGAATAAAAATCCAATTCCAACTAGATTTTCCATCATAAATAATAAATATCTTGTATGTTCAGATGGACTAATATATGACTTATATAGCTGTAAAGAATTGGAAGGGGCTCCTAACGAACCTAAAAAAGTAGCTCTAACTTTTTGGTTATGAGGTATGTATGAAGATAAAGCTTAGAGATAACACATGGTCCTTGGTTTGTGTAGACTTGGATGCTGGAGTGCGCGGCCAAATAGATCCTCCGGTCTACGCAAACAAGCAGCTTAAGTTATCCACTCGAATTAATAAGAGTAAGGATATCTTAGAGGTACTCATTCATGAATGCCTCCACGGGTGCTTTTGGGATCTTGACGAGGAGATTGTTGATGAGTGCGCTTTGGATATAGCAAACGCCTTATACAAGCTGGGCGCCAGAATAGATATAAATAAGATCAAAAAAGAAAGAAAAACTCGAAGAAAATAGTATTTCTTAATAAAAACTAAAGTTAAAATTTAGATGCTGTATTTTCGGAAAGCCCTAAATAACAAGGCCCAGGTTTACCCTGGGCCTTGTTATTTTATTTTGAATTTTACTCTTCTGAAATTACATTAGACCTTTTCTCATAAGCTGTCGCTGGAAGTCTCGAGAGAATGCAGCACGCATTTTAGGATCCGAGAATATCTCGATATCTCCGATGTCGGCGCCTACTGGCAGATCCTCTATCATATCTTCGATTTGAAAATTCTTTCTCTTCTTGCTCAAGTAGCCATATAGGCCTCCACCGAGCCCGCCCAGTATTGCAGCCAAGCCGCCATACAGTAGTGGATTCTTGTTCAAGAGGTGAGCCCCCAGGCCCACCGTGCCGCCCAATCCGGCAGCTCCAACCAATCCGCTGCCAATTCCAGCCCATTCTGGACTAGATATCAGGGAAGATACGGGATCGGCATCCTGTGGAAATAGTTTTGGAAATATATTGTTTTCCGCATCAGCAATTTCCATTTTTTCAGCTTCGGATAAAAGTCGCTTGCAGCCTACGCCAGGAGTGCACTTTACTGGAACATCTACTATAAAGCTGGAAGCCTGAGGATTTAGTTCTTTGCTCTTCTTTTCAGTCGTCTTTTTTTGTAGATTATGAAGATTGTTGGAAAAATATATCATGATTGTTTTCCTAAATCAGTTATAAAGGTATTCCAACCAGCAGTATCTTTGTTAATTAGCGGTAATGAATTCATCTGTAGCATCAATCTAGAAGTTTGTTTATTCACATAATTAACGATGTCGTTTGAGAATTCCTGTTGTGCTTTCAACATTGCTTGTAGTTCAGTTACGTCTAATGCATGAGATTCAATAGTGGAAGCGTAATCCTTGTTCCCAAAATCCACAACTTTGGCAAGAATTATTGGAGGTCTGTACAGGCCCTGCTCTTTGCAGATTTCTCCGATATAGCGTCGCACCTCGGGACTAAATCTATTCGGAGTATCGTTGTCCAGGAGTGAAAGTTCCATTATGGTCCAAGCACATTCATAAACGTCCGCTACGTCAAACACGTCATAACTAAGTGAGGTGCCGTTCAAAACGTTTGCAGCATTTATGAAGGTTGCCGGGTCGGTATGTACTAGATCTGTAGTTAGAGAGCTCCACAGGGTCCACACTTTATCAGTGTTTATAGTGGGAATATCGTCTACTCCAAATCCTTCTTCTAGCTCTTTTCTAAATGCCTCCGGATCCATGTCAAAGATTTCTTGACCGTAGGAATCTAATATGAGCGTAAAAAGGGCTGTGCCCATTGCTGCACGGTCCTTCCACAGCTCTTCATATACTTCCTTGGCCTGTATGCTTCTAATGGGCATTAGTTTGAGTTATTACTTCTTTTTCTTCTTTTTATTTTTTAGCATAGATTCTGCCTTATATTTAGCGGCTAGTCTAGTGCCAAAGTAACCTAAAGGCAGACCGGCGGCGAGAGCCGAGCCGAGCGCGTCTCCTCCGAATGCTATGTAAGGTTTACCTCCATAGTCTCCTACCTCAGAAGCGTCTAAATTACCTCTAATTGCTTGTATGGCTTCAGCTCTTCCCAACTCATGCGCTCCTGAGAATGGCATAAAGGGATTCTCATCCAAGAGATGGAGACTGCCATCTAAATTTTTCGCTTTTATGGATTTAGATTTAGTTGCGTCAAATTCCTCTGCTATTTCTTTCATTTGACTTCTTCTAATTCCTCCAGAAATTAAATTACCAAGTAAAATTCCTGCTAAACCGCCGCCGCCGATGCCGAGTAGCTGCGGAGTATCCATCTCTCCGTTGAACGCGCCAGTCGCCGCTGCTCCAGCAAGAGCACCTCCTATGCTAAGAGGTACTGAAAGTAGTCCTCCGCTTGTCAAAGGATACTTTACAAAAAATCCTGGGTCTTTTCCTATAGACTCCGCCATGGCAGTGGCTCTTCCAGGACGAGACTCGCCCGCCATATTCCAGCCTGCTGCGGGTAAATAGTCTGTAAGCATGCCTCCAAAAGAATCCATATCTACCAGATCTTTAGACTTCAAAGCTTGCTTTACTATCATATCATTAAGATTATTTGCTATTTTAATCATTGAGAATCCTCTATTGTTGGTTGAGCATTAGGGTTTACTATTTTTTCTTGTCTAGCTTGACGGGCTTTTGAGGCGGCGATGCCAGCTTGGGCGTCAAGAGTGGCTATTCTAGCCTCTTCTTTTTGCTGTTGCATTCTTGCGTCAAACGAGGCGTCATCTTCGCCCGGTTTTGGCTTAGGCAGATCGTCAGGCTGGGCCTGCTCCATCAAAGGCATTGCTATAGGCATTCCCATCATGGCAGGAGCCACGACATTTCCCTCTTTGAACAAGCGATCTACCAGATCGTAGGCGGTTTCTGGAATATATCCTGTTGTCTTAATTGCGGATTCAAATCTACGAGCTTCAGGCTTAGGCATGGTGGGAAGTATTTCGGCAGCCTTGTCGCGATCCACGTTTAACCCGTCGGTCTGGCAATACGACAAAAAGTCGTCTCCCGCCACTTTTAGCCCCTTTTCCAGTTGATGATCGCTGATTTTGGTTAGATCCACGGGAGTGCCGGTGGTTAGATGTACTATGGGATCCGTATCTGCTGCCACTTTGCACATATTTACCTTGAAGCAGCAATCCACGGGGTGTTGCAGGAAGGAGCCCCACTTCTCATTCAAGCCGTGCTTTACATCAAGTGATTCAATAGCATTTGCCAATAAATCTCCATTATGGCATATATCGAAGGGGGCTGCTGCTAATGAGTTTGCGACCTTCAACAGCTCAGATTCTAGGTCCGCCCACTTATACGTAGGCACCACATTCAATCTGTCAGTGATTGCCACGGCGACCTTGAAATTCAAATTGCCGTATGAGTCTGGGTTGGCAAGCTTATCTAGATAGCATCCTGACGACGCCGACACCCTGGAAAGGTCTGCCTTCGCAGCCAATCGAACGGCTGCAGCTTTCTGCATATCGATTGGAAATTTAGTCCTGTTCTCATAAAGCCATTGAACGCTGGCTGTGGCGGCTTCCTTGGTGTGATCCGGGCATCGGTTGACAGTATTGCCCTGATGGCTAAAAGAAAGTGCGTATGTGACTGGAACCTCTTGCTCTGCAAATGCAGTTTTTATTCTAGTCAGCTCGTCGGAAAGCCCCCAAACGTCGGCAGCCATCTCCAACCTTACCTCAGCTTGTTTACTTGCGACATCCTTGTTACACTGGTTACCGTAGAAGTATAAAGCTGAACACCAACAATTTGCTTTAGTGTTAATTGGAAACGATCGTCTAACACTGTCTGCAAAGGAGTCAGAATTCATGCGCGAAGCCTCGTCGACAGTCAGCACATTTGCAGATTTTACATATTCCGGCATTTCTACACGCTTTGTAAAGGCGTTATAGTATTTTTTAGAGACATCAGTAGTTATGTCAATCCAGCGACTCATAGATGATGTTCCTTCAGAAGAGTTCTTTGCAGCATTGCATTATACCCAAATTCTACTACTTTTGGGTATTGATTGCCCAAAACGTACTGGAGGGTTTGTAAAGTGCATTAAATGCAAAACTAACTCTATGCTCCTTACCGGAATTGCTCCGTTTGGGGCGTGGATGTATTGCGATAAATGCAAAACTTCATGCGAGGCTCTTAAACTATATGGACTTGCATACAAAACTGCAAACCCAGCGGATATTATATCTCAGTTAAGGACAGACCTCAAATTAAAAACTCTTAGCCCGTCTGATATAGCTCTATACTGCAATTTCTACGATACTTATTACAACAAAGTACAACTTATCTGGGATAAGGCGAGAAAAAATCTCAGCCCAATAGCCCACTCGGCAGCAATAGGCAGACTAAATGAGTTGAATTTATGGACAAATCAAGAAATATTTAATAAAAGTCTTGTAAATTGGTTTGGATATTTACCTAAATACGAATTGGAGGAGCTGCTTCAGGACTCAGTTCCAGGGCTGCCTAAGTCTGCGGACGGGGCTTTACTAATGCCTTTCTTAATGAAGCCTGGATTTGTATGTGGATTTGGCGTAATAGGTCCCAAAGACAACATGACTTATATAAATATGATGAATGAGAAGGCATGCGGTTTTTGCGGATTGGATGATGCTACACTCACCAATAATCCGGAAACTTATGTAATGCAACATCCGCTTCAGGCCGCCAGAATCAGGCATAAGTGTTCTTTGGAGCGATATGACAAGCTATCTACGGTGGCCAAGGGTTTTATTGGAGAATTGGACTGTACTGCATTAAATGGGGATGTCGTGGTGTGGGTGGACGATCCGGAAGACTCTTTCTTTAAGACTTGCATAGTGTCCCGAGGCTTTAAGGTTATATCTGCGGAAACTCCTTACATTTGGAAACCGACTGAAAAAACCTCCAAAATGTGGCAATATAATTTAATGCCCACTATTCACAATCAGATATTGAGCTTAAAGCTTCAAGATCCTGTGGATTACTTTGTTTCAGAAATTCTTATTCGGAATCCGGGCAGAACTAAGCTTACGCTCGAAGGCATGGGTTTGAGCGAATTTCAGAAAAACATGATTCTATCTTCCTGCGATGACACCGTTAGGGGGGAAGTAGAGTCCATACTTAAGCATGCTGTGCAATCCCAACCTATCATGATAGATAAAAAAACCGTTTTTGAAAAAGACGGAAAACTGTGGATTAGGGGTTCTAGAGAAGTCGCCGACGAAATGGTATGTGACTTTCTCATGAGAATAAATCATATTTGCCGCAACAAGAATGACGGCTCAGCAACAGTATTTGGAAAAATTATTCTGCCAAACGGAGAGATACAGTTTCAGGCAGATGAAGACGATATGGAATCCAATCCAAAGAACGTTGTGGCAACTCTGCTTGCATCAACGGGAAATCCTCTTCAACCGTACATAGCCGAATCGATACGAAAGAAATACTTAGACATAATACTTCGATTCAGCTCACCAGAGGTACACTCTGTGCAGGGATTTGTAGGTTATGATTCAGATACGGGCAAATTTAGCCTTCCCACCATGTGCATAGGGTTAGAGCAAATAAAGGTTGGAATGCCATTTGTGATGACTAAGGGCCCGATGCCTTGTAGCGAAGTGGTGATGGCTCCTGGAGATACGGTGAATAACATCAAGCACTTGTTCTCGTTTAGCATCGAGACAGCGGCTTATATTGGCGCTATGTCATGCGTACTTTCTAACATTTACAACAACATAGAGCAAAATACTAGAACTAGCACAATACTAGTAGGAGGAAGGGGATCGCTGGCCGAATATACATTTGATCTTATTCGAATAGATATGGGTCTGATTTTGGTGAATCTCAACTCTAAGTCTGATATGGAGTTGGCTAAGGAGCTTGCCACACTACACCACGTACCGGTAGCAATAGATGGATCGCGATCAAATCCTCGTATACTGTCTCAATGGTTGGAGGGTCAAGGTGGAAATTCACTAGTAGTTACTCACTCCTTGAACGCAGCCGCTATGAGCAAGGATAAAGATTGGTATTTTGTTAGAGCAGACATCCCTATTTTAGGGGAAAGTCAAAACCTGCTTAGATCCGAACAAGTTTTTCCTTTCTTTACTCAGTACATGTTGACGATTAGACCATCCTCCGCCCATACATTCCTGGATAGTCTGAATCATCTGGCGAAATCCCTTGGAATAGACGATCAAACAACTACATGTGCCAAGGCTATGGTGTCCGAGTATGGCTTAATAAACGCACAGTCTCCCGCGGTGCACCTTATAAACCTGATTCATGAGGGGGTGGAGGCGGGAATGTTCAAAACATTCACCGGCGAAGGCACCAAAAAGGATAAGGTGGTGCTCAAAAATCCCATGAAAGACACGGTAACGGTCAATATTACGAATCTGTTGGGTCAAATTCGGTTCTTTGATCTACCTTCTTCCAATTGGGACGCTTCTATAAGGCAGCTGAAGGAGTTAGGAGTTAGGGAAGTAGACCTAGATGGCAAGATAGCACTGGAGTTTGACAAGCCTATATGGAATTCGGTCGTCGGAGCCATTAAACGCATGAAAGCCCTTAGAAAAGCCTTCTTAAATAAGCTCTTAAATGTGGTATTATAGTATGACGGTCCGTTAACTTGCAATACCCCCCAAACAAGCCTTGGTTTTCACCTTTTTCATAACAAATTGCTACCCATCGGGTAATCATATTGATGAGCCAGTGAATTATTTAAAAATTCATAAGCATTTCAATATGATATCTAGATAGGTGGCTTCCTGAATCTTTATTTTTGCTTAACATTTAGGTATTAATCAAGGTGTATTCCGTTGTAGTGCTGCGCAGTTGGGTCGGCCAAATGGGCCGCTTCGGCATCGGATAACACCTCATCGGAAAGATTTGGAATAAGTTCAGGGTATCTGCGCCACAGAGATATTACGGCAAAGGCTACGGCGTGTATGAAATCGTCGGGCATTCCAGGATTTCTCTTGATAAAACGTTTTTCAGCACCAAAGTGGCTCTCTGAGACCTCTTCGTACACTGATAAAAAATGTAACAGAAAGTTTTCACCTGCAGAATTCACCATAGAGTCGTATTGAGGAAAGCGAATGGATTTATTTTTTATAGCTAGACATACCGCGGCAATGACGCGAGACTTGTCCATGTTGTAGTAGTTGTTTGGGTTGATGTCGTTCGCAGGCACAAACTGCACTAGGCCCTTGAGATTTCCGGCTCCAGCATATCGGCAATTGATCAATCTGTTGTCAGGGACGCCCAAATTTCTCATTATACTAAGGCGAAGTTCTCCAGCAACGGCGACGTCATGGGCTATGCTTGTACACTTAAACATGTTTGCGAGCTCCACGACTTCCTTAGTCTCTATAACGGAATCCATTAAAGGAGGAAATACATGGCCGAACATTATGTCTATAGTGTGAGAGCTAGGACTATAGCAGGCAACAGCAGCAGCGGTCATGGATTGGAATCTAGACCCCTTTCCACCCCAATCGACTCCAAGTATTCTGTCCGAGTATCTTCTTGCCTCGGCTGCCCTGTCTCGGGAATTCATAGGTAGAACGCATACTTGTTGAATTTCCGTCTGCGACACCAGGCGTTGACCTTCATCACAAGCTTCACCAAGGACTTCGTTTATGAACATGCCTTTGGGCATTGTTTCACGTTTAAGAAGCAACTGTTTCCAGTTCTTTATGTTTTTGTAGTGAACCGGAGTTATCACCTGAGGTATATGGTAGCCGGGAAATGATTTTGCCCTTTCTGCATACTTGTGTATCCATTGACCTTTTTCCGGATTTATTAGTCTTTTGCACTTGCAGCAGCACAATCCGTCCGGAAGCATCATATCCATTACGGTGAGGCCGCATCCGGACCCCTCTACGGTTGGAATGTTCCAGTGATTGCAATATTCGCATTGCATAAACCATTCCGCCTGGGATGACTGCAATCTGAGCTGCTCGATTACGTTGTCTATTGTTTTACTAGTCCCGGCATACATTTCCGATCTACGCTCCGATGCCGACATACATTCGCGAACGATATCCAGGAAGTCCGGGTTGAGATCTTGAATTTCGTCGATTCTAATTGCGTCTACCGCAAGTCCACGAATGCGATCTACCGACAGTAGTGCAAAGGAAAACCAAATTTCGGATCCATTCTTGAAAGACTTATGAAGCACAGAATCTATGCAGCTCTTGTCCATTAGGGTATTTTTAAGATAGGATTCGTGAACGAATTGACGAATGTATTGGTGGGAAAATCTTCTGATCTGCTCGAACTGAGGCGCCATGAAAAGCACTTTAAAGCGAGGAATGGATGCGGCCTGCAAGACGCCTTGTGCGGCGATGTGGGTGGATTTTCCAACCTGTCTGGCGCACACTAATAATGTCCTATCAGGAAGATTAGGGTAGAACATAGGTTCAAAAAACCGATGCTTTGCCAATGTAAATGGTTTTCCGTTAAGCCTTAGCATGGAGGTCAATCGAATAGGAGACGCCGACTGCACGGCCAAGAAGGCGTCTAAGAATTTTGCGAAATCCTCTATATCTAGCCGTGAATAAAGTTCATTCAGTTTCGCTGGATTCAAGCTAAACACCATATCGTCTATGGCATCCACCTCGGTCAGGGATTTCATCTGACTTGCTATGTCGACAATCCATTTAGGCACTATTGCCGAAATGTCGGCATTAGGGGTAAATTCATTTGTAGAATCAGGGTCACTCATGCGTAAGCTCAACAATCATAATACGAATAATAACGTTTTTGCAGAAGCTTTTAGGATAATGGCAATATCGCTATATCAGGTGGTGATGTTGATAATAACATTCACTGTGATAGGGGGCAAGGCGCTCTTTGACTTCCTGCACAAAAAATTAGTAAAACCGTAAGTTAAAAGGGTAAAAATGGTTAATAATAACAACATTAGAATTCACATTATTTTCTCTAAAAAATGCATTTCGAAAGACTCGGGTGCTTTCGAAGCGGGGGAGTTAGCTCTTCTAAATAGAGACACAAACATAAATCTGGAGAGGTTGTGGGGCGTTTTTTACACCGTAGACGGCTCCATAAAGAAAGCCTTTATTTGTACATCGAATGTCGGGGATATAGAATATGAAAATGAGTGCTATGTTCAGACTCTCTGCCCGCCAGATAGATTGGAATCTTGGGAAATACCTATGTCTGCCGAAAGGATTTTGCAATCTTTGCGAAGGCACATTAGCATGGTAGAAGTGCCAGCTTGGTCAATAAAAACATTCGGAATGGAGTGCTAAAAAAAAATGCCGCCCACAGCCCCAAAGAAATCAGAATCCCCGGACGACTTTCTAAAGAGGAATAATCTCCAAGGCTATGATGTCGGCGTTACAGGTGAAGAAAAGAAAGTGACCATCGAAAAGTCACAAATAGCGGCTATATTCCAACCCAGGGAAGCAGGTTCTGAATGTAAAGAATGTAAAAATAAATGAACCCAGCTTATGCACTTTTTAGTCTAGTATTAATAATATTTTTCTTCATGAATCCTTGTTTATCAATATCCATAATATTTATTGGATGTATGGTGTACGGTTTTTTAAAAAACAAAGAATAAAATGCTAGACATATTTTTCACAGAAGTGTTGTCCGCCCTTATAATAGGATCAATAACTTATGTGGTTGTATGGGGTATACATAATTTCGAGCTCACCCTGGACACCATAATGGCCTGGGCTGATCGACAGGAAACATTTCTACAGAAAGCTATTTCTTGTCCTGTGTGCCTTACCACACATACGTCTGTAGCTTTATCCTCGCTCCATTGCATTGCGTTCGGCATTGGGCTGTGGAGGTGGATTGGAATAACCCTACTTAGCACGTTGCTTGCTCTGTGGATGGTGCGGGTGCTTAACCCCTTGGACCGCGAGTCCAAAATTAAAAATTAAAAAAAAGGAGCTATAAAATTGAGGAAG
>Ga0194131_10010058_pt1 | contig 11727 bp, 6 predicted proteins | sample TA2KigO120mmetaG_FD_148631 | JGI IMG/M metagenome (GOLD analysis project Ga0194131, IMG submission 148631) | Freshwater microbial communities from Lake Tanganyika, Tanzania - TA2015053 Kigoma Offshore 120m | ecosystem: Environmental > Aquatic > Freshwater > Lake | place: Tanzania: Lake... | reverse complement strand
CTCGCATGCGCGCGGCTGGACGTTTGCGACGCGTCCGCCGTGCAGGACCTGCCGCGGCGCCACGGCGGCTTCGACGTGCTCTTCAACTGCGCCGGCTGGGTGCCGCACGGCAGCGTGCTCGCCGCGACCGACGCCGACTGGACGCGCGCCTACGAGATCAATGTGCTCGCCATGGCGCGCCTGATCCGCGCCTGCCTGCCCGCGATGCTCGAGCGCGGCCGCGGTTCGATCGTCAACATGGCCTCGGTCGCGTCGTCGGTGCAGGGCGTGCCGGATCGCTGCGTGTACGGCGCGACGAAGGCCGCCGTGATCGGGCTGACCAAGTCCGTGGCCGCCGACTTCGTCGCGCGCGGCGTGCGCTGCAATGCGATCTGTCCGGGCACGGTGGACACGCCGTCGCTGCATGCGCGCATCGCCGCGCAATCGGAGCGCAGCGGCAAGGATCCCGAGGCCGTGCGCGCCGGTTTCGTCGCGCGCCAGCCGATCGGCCGCCTCGGCACGGCCGAGGAGATCGCCGCGCTGGTCGTGTACCTCGCCTCGGACGAGTCGGCCTACACGACCGGCGCGATCCACGTGATCGACGGAGGCTGGAGCAACGCATGAAGCTGTGTCGATTCGGAGAGCGCGGGCGCGAGCTGCCCGCGATCGTGGACCGCAACGGCGCCGTGCGCAGCCTGCAGGGCGTCGTGGCCGACATCGCCGGCGACGTGCTGCTGCCGGAGGGATTGGCCCGTCTGGCGCGGCTCGACCCGCTCGCGTTGCCGTTCGCGCCGGCCGGCGCGCGCTACGGGCCGTGCGTCGGCCGCGTCGGCAAGTTCTTGTGCATCGGTCTCAACTATTCCGACCATGCGAAGGAGGCGGGGATGGAGGTGCCGCGCGAGCCGGTGATCTTCACCAAGGCCACCAGCGCGATCGCGGGGCCGAACGACGATGTAGAGATCCCGCGCGGCGCGACCAAGACCGACTGGGAAGTCGAGCTCGGCGTCGTGATCGGCAAACCCGCCAAGTACGTCGCGGAACGCGACGCGCTCGCGCACGTCGCCGGTTACTGCGTCGTCAACGACCTCTCGGAGCGCGAGCTGCAGCTCGAGGGCACCGGCCAGTGGGTCAAGGGCAAGAGCCACGACACCTTCGGTCCGCTCGGACCGTGGCTCGTGACGCCCGACGAGGTCGGCGATCCGCACGAGCTGCGCCTGGGGTTGGAAGTCGACGGCCGCGCGTACCAGAACGGCTCGACGCGCACGATGATCTTCCGCGTGCCCTATCTGGTGAGCTTCGTTTCGAAGTTCATGAGCCTGCAGAGCGGCGACGTGATCTCGACGGGCACGCCGCCCGGCGTCGGTCTGGGGCAGAAGCCTCAGCCGATCTACCTGCGCGCCGGCCAGCGCATGCACGTGTGGATCGAACGCCTGGGCGAGCAGCACCAGCTCACCGTGCCCTGTCCCTAGCACTGCGATGCAACAGGCCGACCTCGTCGTCGTCGGTGGCGGGATCGTCGGATTGGCGACCGCCTGGCGCTTCGGCGAGCGACGCCCAGGCGCGCGCGTGGTCGTGCTCGAGAAGGAGCCGAGCCTCGCCGCGCACCAGACCGGGCGCAACTCCGGCGTCGTGCATTCGGGGCTCTACTACGCGCCGGGTTCGCGCAAGGCCAGCCTGTGTCGCGCGGGCAAGCGCGCGCTCGAGGAGTTCTGCGCCGCCCACGCCATCCGGCACGAGCGCTGCGGAAAGGTCGTCGTGGCCGTCGATGCGGACGAACTGCCGCGGCTGGAGCGGATCGAGTCGCGCGCGCGCGCCAACGGCGTGCAGGTCGAGCGCATCGGTCCGCAGCGGCTGCGCGAGCTGGAGCCGAACTGCGCGGGGCTCGCCGCGCTCCACGTCCCGGAAACCGGCATCGTCGACTACCACGGCGTCTGCGAGACGCTGGCGCGGCTCGTGCGCGCGCGCGGCGGCGCCGTCGAAACCGCCGCGCGCGTGACCGGAATCACCGAACGCGACGGCGGCGTGGTGGTCGAGAGCGCGCGCGGGGAGTGGCGGGCGCCGGCGCTGGTCAATTGCGCCGGCCTGCACAGCGACCGCGTGGCCGAACTCAGCGGCACGCGCCGGGCCGCGCGCATCGTTCCCTTCCGCGGCGAGTACTACGAGCTCGTGCCCGAGGCCGAGCGGCTGGTGCGCAACCTGATCTACCCGGTGCCCGATCCGGCCTTTCCGTTCCTCGGCGTCCACTTCACGCGCATGGCCCTGGGCGGCGTCGAGTGCGGGCCGAACGCGGTGCTCGCGCTGGCGCGCGAGGGCTACCGCTGGAGCGACGTCTCGCTGCCCGACCTGTGGGACGTGCTCTCCTTCCGCGGTTTCCGCCGCTTCGCCGCGCGCCATTGGCGCATGGGCCTGTCCGAGGTGCATCGCTCGATCTCGAAGCCCGCGTTCGTGCGCGCGCTGCAGCGCCTGCTGCCCGCGATCCGCGCCGAGCACCTGCGGCCCGCGGTCGCCGGCGTGCGCGCGCAAGCGCTGCTCGAGAGCGGAGAACTGGTCGACGATTTCCTGATCCAGCGCGGCGGGCGCTGCGTGCACGTGCTCAACGCGCCTTCGCCGGCCGCGACGGCCGGTCTTGCGATCGGAGACGCCGTCGTCGACGAACTCGAGTAGGTCCACCGATGGTCGAAATCACCCACTACCCGTCCGCGCGGCTCCACGAGTTCAGCACACGCGTCTTCGAGCACTACGGCGTGCCTTCCGCCGATGCCAGCACCGCCGCCGGCGTGCTCGCCGCCGCCGACCTGCGCGGGATCGACAGCCACGGCGTCGCGCGCCTGCACACGTACGTCGACATGCTGGAGCTCGGCCGCATCAACCCGCGACCGAAGCTGCGGATCCTGCGCGAGAGCGCGAGCACCGCGACGGTCGACGGCGACAACGGACTTGGCCTGGTCGTCGGTCCGCGCGCGAACGCGATCGCGCACGACAAGGCCGCGCAGGCGGGCTCGGGTTGGGTCAGCGTCTGCAACACCAACCACTACGGAGTCGCCGGCTGGTACGCGATGCAAGGGCTGGAGCGCGGCCACATCGGCTGGGCGATGACGAACTCGACGAAGCTCGTCGCGCCGCTCTTCGGGGCCGAACGGATGCTGGGCACGAATCCGATCGCGATCGCGTTCCCCGGCGGCGCGGAGCCGCCGATCGTGGTCGACCTCGCGACCTGCGCGGCCGCCTACGGCAAGGTCGAGATCGCGCGCCGGCACGGCCAGCCCATCCCCGCCGGCTGGGCGATCGACCGCGCCGGCCGCGTGACGACGGATCCGCAGGCGATGATCGACGGTGGCGCGCTGCTCCCGCTCGGCTCCGAGCGCGAACTCGGCGGTCACAAGGGGTATGCGCTGGCATTGTCGGTCGACATCCTGTGCGCGGTGCTGTCGGGCGCGAACTGGGGCCCGTTCACGCCGCCGTTCGCGTTGCGCCAGGAGCAGCCCAAGCGCTCGGTCGGCAAGGGCATCGGACACTTCTTCGGCGCGCTGCGCGTCGATGCGTTCCTCGACCCCGCGGAATTCCGCGCTCAGATGGACGATCTGGTGCGCACGTTCCGCGCCTCCAAGCCCGCTCCCGGCGCGAGCGGCGTGCTGCTGCCCGGCGATCCCGAACGCGAAGCCGAGGAAGTCCGCTCGCGCCTGGGCATCCCGCTCGTCGGGCCCGTCGTCGACGACCTGCGCGATGTGTCGCGCATCACTGGAGTCCCGTTCCCATGAAGAAGCTCACCCTGGCCGGTTTGTGCCTGCTTGCCACCCAGTGCGCGGCGCCCGCGCGTTTCGACGCGCGCGGAGTGCCGCTCGAGACGCCGCAGCAGCGCGATGCGCGCATGGAGTGGTGGCGCGAGGCGCGCTTCGGGATGTTCATCCACTGGGGGCTCTACGCGATCCCGGCCGGCAAGTGGGGCAGCCACGACCAGCACGGCGAGTGGATCCGCGAGACCGCGCGGATCCCGCTCGAAGAATACCTGCCATTGCAGCAGCAATTCGATCCGCGGCACTACGACGCGCGTGCCTGGGCGCGCCTCGCCAAGCAGGCCGGCATGCGCTACGTCGTGATCACGTCGAAGCACCACGACGGGTTCTCGCTGTACGACAGCGCGCTCAGCGACTGGGACATGGGCGGCACGCCGTCCCGGCGCGATCTGCTCGGCGAACTGCAGGCCGCCTGCGCGGCCGAGGGCCTGCGCTTTTGCACGTACCACTCGATCATGGACTGGCACCATCCGGACTACCTGCCGCGCCGCGGCTGGGAGCAGCGCTCGGCCGAGGGCGCGCAGTTCCCGCGCTTCGTCGAACACCTGCACGCGCAGGTCGCGGAGATCGTCGCGCGCTACCAGCCGGCGGTGATGTGGTTCGACGGCGAGTGGGAGAGCACGTGGACGCACGAGCTGGGCGTGCAGTTGTACGCGCACTGCCGCCGCCTGGCGCCGCAGATGATCGTCAACAACCGCGTCGACGTGCACCGCGGCGGCATGGCGGGCTTCTCGCAGTCGAGCGAGGCCGTCGGCGACTTCGGCACGCCGGAGCAGGAGGTGCCCGCGCAGGGGTTGCCCGGAGTGGACTGGGAGACCTGCATGACGATGAACGACCACTGGGGCTGGTGCGCGGCCGACGCGAACTGGAAGAGCCTGCGCACCTGCATCCGCACGCTGGTCGACGTCGCGTCGAAGGGTGGGAATTTCCTGTTCAACGTCGGGCCGCGCGCGGACGGGACCTTCCCGCCGGAGGCCATCGAGCGGCTGGCCGGCATCGGGCGCTGGATGGACGTGAACGGCGCTGCGATCCACGGCACGCAGGCCTCGCCGCTCGGCGCGCCTTCGTTCGGGCGCTGCACGAGCCGCGCGATCGACGGCGGCACGCGCCTCTACTTGCAGGTGTACGACTGGCCGGCCAACGGTGAGCTGCTCGTGCCGGGGCTCGGCAACGACGCGCGCGGCGCACACGTGCTCGCGACCGGCGCCCCATGCGCGGTCGAGCGGCGCGGCGATGCGCTGGCCGTGCGTGTGCCGGCCGCCGCGCCGGATCCGGACGTCAGCGTCGTCGCACTGGACCTCGTGGGCGCGCCGATCGTGTACGCAGCACCGACGATCGAGGCGCCGACCTCGCTCGTCGTCGGCGAGCTCGAAGTGCGTGTCAGCGGCGGCAAGGGCCTCGAGCTGCGCGTGACGACCGACGGCAGCGTGCCGACGATCGAGTCGCCGATCGTGCGTCAGCTGATCCGCTTGACGGGTTCGACGACCGTCAAGGCACGTGCATTCCATCTGGGACGCGCGGTTTCCGCGGTCACCGAGCGCGTGTTCACCGCAGCCGAGCCGACGCAGGGTTTCGATCAGCCGGGCTCCACGACGCCCGGCGTGCTGATCTCTGCCTGGCCCGGAGACTTCGACCGCCTGCCGCCGCTGCCGCTCGCGGCTGCGGACGCGGCGGAGAGGATCTCGCACGCGGAGTTCGCGCTCCCGGCCGCGCTGCGTCGCGAGCACGTCGCCGCGACATTCCAATCCATGATGTACGTGCCCGAGGCGGCGGCCTGGGTGTTCGAGCTCAGCTCGGACGATGGTTCGAGGTTGTGGATCGGCGACCAGCTCGTGATCGACCACGACGGGCTGCACGGGACCAGCGCGAAGCAGGGCGAACTCGCGCTCGGCGCGGGATGGCACCCCGTGCGGGTCGAGTGGTTCAACAAGGGCGGCGGCGCCGAACTCGGATTGCGGCGCGCGAAAGCGGGTCAGCCGCTGACCGTCGTTCCGACGGCGGCTCTGCGCGCGCCGGCGCCGCCGGGTTCTCCGCGCTAGCGCTTCTGCGTGAGCAGGGTTTCGACGCGCTGCACGAGCTGCGCGCGCGTGAAGGGCTTCTGCAGGTACTCGCAGTCGGGGTCCGGTTCCGGCCGCCGCCACTCGGCATCGGGTGCGTAGCCCGAAACGACCAGCACCGGGAGATGCGGGTGATCCTCGCGCAGGCGCCGCGCGAGCTCACGTCCGCCGATGTGCGGCATGATCATGTCCGTCACGATCAGGTCCGGCGCGCGAGCCTGCGCTTGCATGTGCGCGAGCGCCTCGGCGCCGTCGGCCACCGGAATGACCTCGAAACCGGCGCTTTCCAGCGTCTGCGCGAGAACGGCACGCACGGCCGGCTCGTCCTCGGCCAGCAGGATGCGGCCGCCCCGGCTCGCGCGCGGGAGCGCAGGCGCGAGCACGATGTCCGTCCTCGCCGGCGCGTCGATGCGCGGCAGGAACACGCTGAAACAGGCGCCCCGACCCGGTGCACTGCGCAGCGTGATCTCGCCGTCGCTCTGCCGCACGATTCCGTACACGGTCGACAGGCCGAGGCCGGTGCCCTTGCCCATCTCCTTGGTCGTGAAGAACGGGTCGAACGCGCGCGCGCGCGTGGCCGCGTCCATGCCGTGCCCGTTGTCGGCCACGTCGATTCGAACGTACTCGCCTGGAGTGAGCGCTCCGAGCGAACGCGCCTGGTCCGCATCCAGGCTCAGTGCGCTGGTCGCGATTTCAAGGCGCCCTCCCTGAGGCATCGCATCGCGCGCATTGAGCGCAAGATTGAGCACGACCTGCTCGAACTGGGTGCGGTCGACGCGGGCGAGGATCGGACGGTGCTCGTGCCGAACCAGCAGCTGGATGTGCTCGCCGATCAGTCGCCGCAGCATGGTCCCGAGCTCGTCCACCAGCAGCGACAGGTCGTGCTCCTGCGGGGCGAGGACCTGCTGGCGGCTGTAGGCGAGCAATTGGCGCGTCAAGGCGGCGGCGCGCTCGGCCGCGTGCAGGATCTGCTCGGCGTCCGAGCGCGCGCGCGCATCCTGCTGCAAGCGTGCGGCGAGGCTCTCGGTGAAACCGTAAATGGCAGTCAGCAGGTTGTTGAAGTCGTGTGCCACGCCGCCCGCGAGCCGGCCCACCGCTTCCAGTTTCTGCGCCTGTCGCAGGTCTTCTTCGAGCCGTTTGCGGGCGCTGATGTCCGAGACGGCTCCGTCGTAGGCGACCACGCGCCCGCCGACGTCGCGCACCGCCGTGGCGTTGATCAGCGCGATGAACGGCGTGCCGTCGACTCGCAACATCTCGACTTCGGCATCGCGCACCGCGCCATGTTCCTCCATCAGCACGGCCAGGCGTTCGCGATCGCGCGGATCGGCATACAACTGCGCTGTATCCACGGCCAGCATCAACTGCGGGCTGTCGAAGCCGAACATGCGGGCGCAGGCCTCGTTCACGTAGAGCAGGCCGCGACCGGGCGTGCTGCGGAAGATGCCCTCGGCGACGTTCCGGTGGATCGTGGCCAGCATGTTCTCGCTGCGTTCGTGCTCCAGCGCGATCGATGCGAGCGCCGCGGCGCGCTCGAGCAGCGGCAACTCGCCCGGCTCGGGTCGGCGCACCTCCCGGTAGTAGAGCGCGAAGGTGCCCAGCACGTCGCCGCGCGAGTCCTTGATCGGCACGGACCAGCAGGCTCGCAGCCCATGCAGCTCGGCGAGCTCGCGATAATCGCTCCACAGCGGATCGGACGCGATGTCGTCGACGATGACCGTGCTGCCGAGCGCCGCTGCGGTACCGCAAGAGCCCATCTCGGGGCCAATCTCGAAGCCGTCGATCGCACTCACGTACGAGCTGGGGAGGTTCGGTGCCGGACCTCCCTTGAGCCGGCGGCCCACCAGGAGCAACACGGAGCCCAGGCCGCCGTCACTGGTCGATTCGATGCCCTCGACGAGCACCGTCAGGACGTGGTGGCTGGGTCGGCTCGCGGCGATCTGCTCGAGTGCGCGCTTGTCCCAATCCGCGGCCATCTGTGCGCGCTGGCGCGCGGTCACGTCGTGAACCAGTGCCAAGGCCTCGTTGCCGATCAGCGATACCAGACGGACTTCGTGGTAGCGTGTGCGGTAATTGCGCTGCGATTGGTAACGCAGGGCCTGACTAGGTTCGCCCCGTTGAACGTTCGCGAAGCAGCTCGGGAAGAGGCGTGCCGCCTCGGGAGGCAGGACGTCGAGCAGCGAATCTCCTTCCGCGAGGGCGTCCGCGGGGGATGGATCCGACGGAGCGTAGACCGACAGGACGCGACCCCGCGCATCGAGTCCGTAGGTCATGTCGGGGAGGAAGCGTTGGATGGCCTGCCGCGCGGCGTCGCTGCGAGCGTGATCGTGCAGCGCCTTTTCGCGCTCGGCGACCAGTGCGCCGAACGCGAGCGGCACGCAGCCCATGAACAAGCCGTAGAGCTGCGGTCCGAAATGGCGGTCTTCGATTTCGAGCGCTTGGAACGGTCCAATGCCCAGTTGAGTCGCGTACGCAGTCGCCACGACCGCGACCGCGGCCAGCAGCGCTGTCCCACGCGGGCCGTGTCGGAGCGCCGCGTACAGCACCAGCGGAAGCAGCAGGTACAAGAGCAGGATGCCGATGAGATCGGCACCGAGGCCGAAGAAGAGCGCCCCGAGGCCGGAGAGCAGCGCGACCACCAGGGCGCCGAGCTCCGCATACTCCCGCGTGCTCGGTCGCGGCGCCGCTTGCAGGGTGCCGACGAGTGGAACGCACACGAGGATTGCGAGCGCATTCATGCGCCACCAGCCATCCCATCCGGAGAAGACGGGAGTCTCGGTCCCGGACCAGGGCACCGAGCGCGAGGCGAACGAGCACGCCAGGCTCGCCAGCGGCGCCAGAGCCGCGACCATCGCCAGCCCGAGCACGTCGCGCAGGCGCAGGAACTGCGGCTCGACTTTCAGGCGGTTCAACAGCCATACCCCCAGCAGCGCTTCGATGGTGCTGCCGAGCGCGCCTGACAGCGCGGGCGCGAGTGTGTAGCCCACGCTCAAGCGGTGGCCCAGCACGGAGGCGAACAACAAGCTCGCGCCGCGCGGACCGAGGCACCACAACCAGCCGATCCCGATGCCGCTCGGCAACCAGACCAGCGCCTGCTGCACGACCTCCGATCCGGGGCGGAACGCGAGCGCGGCGCCGAAGTGCAACAGCGCAAACAGCGCATGCGCGGCCCAGCGGGGCGGCCTGCGCGAGGGAAGGGCTTCGAGCGGGGACACCGGAACTCACCTCAATGGTCGGCGAGCAGGCGGGAACAATCAACTTCCGGCTTGCGTCGAGACGACCATCCAACCGATGGCAGGACCTGCGGATCCGCCCAGCGCCGCGGACCAGAACCACTGCTCGGGTACGGTCCAGTGTCGCCGGCCATCGAGGGTCGCGGCCCGCGGCCCGTCCTGATCGAGCAGGCTCAGCCGATACGCGGTGAACACATCGACGATACGCTGCGTTCCACCTGCGCATCGAACGCGGCGGTTGTGCTCGAGTGCGTCGGACTGCTTGCCACCTGCTGCTCGCTGCCGCATGCGGCGAGCAAGAGCGCGACGGTCGCGCACGACAGCTTCCGTATCAGAACTTCCGGCTCTTGTGCAGCACGCCTTCGAGCGTGCCCACCGTCTTGTCGCGCTCCGGATCCGACAGGTCCAGGATCTCCTGCAGCGCGATCCCGATGTGCGGGATGTACATCTCGATGTAGTTGCGCTTGTCGTACTCGGCCTTGAGCCGCTTGCCCTTGCGGATGTACATGCCGAGCTTGCGCCCGCACTCCATCAGCGCGAGGCGCAGCTCCTTCTGGATCTCCGGGTAGCTCGCGATCGCTTCCTTCGACTCCGAGGTGAACGGCACCCACACGCTGGCGATGTGCACGAATACCGCCATCGGGCCCAGCGGCAGCGCGCCCTTGGGCTGCTGCAGCCCGTAGGCCTTCCAGTTCGTCGCGATCACCGCCTTGGTGACCGCGCAGGCGGCCTGCTGGTGCAGGAGCGGCACGCGGTTGGCGAAGCGCAGCACGCGGATCGGCTCGTCGGCCGCGCCGACGAGTTCCTCGGACAGGGCCTTGGTGTCCTTGCGCTTCTCGATGCGGCCGGTATCGGTCAGCTCGAGCCCGACGCCGCCGGGCTTGCCGTAGGCGATGCCGACCTCGATCTGGAACGGATTGCCGCGGTACACGGCCGGCGGACGCGTCGTCGCGACGTAGAAGTCCGCCTCGATCTCCTTCTTGAGCCCGGACAGCACGAGCTCCTCGCCGATCGGCGAGATGCACGCGGTCGAAGGCGCGCTGATCTTCGTCTTCTGGATCGCGTCGTGCAGCGCGGCGGCCTCCTCGCGCGCGATGCGCGTCGGGTAGGCCTTCTCGGACAGCTTCGAGGTCTTGCAGATCTCCTCGACCACCTTGGGGCCGACGCGGCTGAACTCCTCCTGCAGGAAGCCCGACAGCGAGCGGCAGGTCGTGTCCTTCAGCATCATGATCAGGCGCCCGAGCTCGACGCCGTGCGGGTGCGGCTTGATCTCCTCGACCGCCGGCGGGAGGTGCTTGGTCGCGCGCGCGTACGTGACGTTCTCGGCCGGCGCATCGCCAGAGGCCGGCGCCTTGTAGTGCAGCTCGAGGTGCGGGTTGGCGATCGCGGACAGCTTCAGGTACATGTCGACCGAGCGCTGGCCCTTCTGGTACTTGGCCTCCATCTCGATCTCGACGCGCGTGCCGTGATCGACCGGCTTGCCGTCGCGCTCCCAGGCGATCACTTCCTTCGAGTGGATGTCGGGCCGGTTTTCGGCCGTGTTCATCGAGAGCACGAACTCGTGCGCATCGGCCTTCTTGCCGGTGCGCGACACGATGCGCATCGGCTTGCCGGTCGTCAGTTGGCCGTACATGCCCGCCGCCGAGATGCCGATGCCCTGCTGGCCGCGGCTCTGCGAGAGCTTGTGGAACTTCGATCCGTAGAGCAGCTTGCCGAAGACCTTGCCGATCTGCGCCTCGACGATGCCGGGGCCGTTGTCCTCGACGATCATGCGCCAGCGGTTCTCGCCGGTCTGCGCGAGCTCGACCGTGATCTCGGGCAGGATGCCGGCCTCCTCGCAGGCGTCGAGCGAGTTGTCGACCGCCTCCTTGACGGCGGTCAGCAGCGCCTTGAGCGGCGAATCGAAGCCGAGCAGGTGGCGATTCTTGGTGAAGAACTCGCTGACCGAGATGTCGCGCTGGCGCGTGGCCATGTCCTGCGCGGAGACGCGCTTGCGCCCCGCGTCGCCCGTCGCCGCGGCAGGCGCCGCGAGTGGGGCCGCGGCGGACTTCTTTCCGGCCGGCTTGGCCGCGGGCTCCGTCTCCGCAGGCTCGTCGAACAGCGTTTTTCCGCTCATGCGCTGCAGGCTAGCACGGCGAGTGCGAGGCCTGAACAGACGAGCAGCAGAAGCGGCTTGCTCGTCAGGCACCCCGACTTCAGGTAGCGCAGCTGCAAGCTCCCGCCGCACTTCGGGCACAGCCGCGGCGTCGGTTCCGGCAGCGCGATTCCGCAATGCGGGCACTCGCCGGTCTTCAGGATGCGCGGGCTCACGCGGGCAGGCTAGCGCCGCACGCCGGCCGGCGAAAGTGCGCGCGGCTCGAGCCCGGCCTCGCACCGGCCGAGCACGGCCGCCGCATCGCGGAACGCGAACAGCGCGGCGCGCATCGCGGCCGGCTCCAGCTCGTATACGCACTCGCGTTCGAGATAGTCGCGGCAGTCGTGTTCCGGCAGGTGCCACTCGTGCGCGGCCTGCCGCGCGAGCTCGCTCGTCCCGCCGCGAGCGCGGTCGCGCGCGGTCTGGAACAGCGCGGGGGCGACTGACGCGACCGCGGCGGGACCGACCACCCAGCAGGCGAACACGAACGGCAGGCCGGTGCGCTCGGTCCAGGCCTGCGACGGGTTGAAGGT
>Ga0194131_10010055_pt1 | contig 11730 bp, 10 predicted proteins | sample TA2KigO120mmetaG_FD_148631 | JGI IMG/M metagenome (GOLD analysis project Ga0194131, IMG submission 148631) | Freshwater microbial communities from Lake Tanganyika, Tanzania - TA2015053 Kigoma Offshore 120m | ecosystem: Environmental > Aquatic > Freshwater > Lake | place: Tanzania: Lake... | reverse complement strand
CCGAGTGCGTCATCAAGTTCGCGATAGGCCAGCAAGCCGGCATCGGAGGTGACACTCGAACCGTGAAACTCAATCTTGAGGCGGCGGTCGAAATCGAGCCGCAGGGCATCGGATTGGGCTTCACCCGCTGGCTGCACCATCTGCGACCCCGATCCAATGAAACAAAACGCTCAAGCCTATGGCTCAAATGGAATCGGCGCGGGGCCACTTCAATGGCTCATCCGGGAAATGCGGGTTTGCATCTCCTCTTTCATCGCCGCGATCTTCCAGCCGGCCACTGCCCAGCCGAGCTCCTCGGCGACCAGACCGGCCACTCGATAGGCGGTCGCGTTGTCGGTCGGCACCAGCCGCGGCTCGAGGCCGCTCTGCTGGCGGCCGTCACGGCGAAGCCCGGCCAGCAGTCGGGCGAGTTCTCGTTGCGCGGTGGGCTCCATGGGTGCTCTGCTCGGCGTCGATCAATCGGAGACCTTCCATGCCCAGCCTTGCCGAAAAAGGCCAGACCTTCCGCGACCTGCATGCCCGGCCGGGATTGCTGTTGTTGCCCAATCCGTGGGACGCGGGCTCGGCCAAGCTCCTGCAGTCGCTGGGTTTCGCAGCGTTGGCTACGACCAGCCTCGGCATGTCCAATGCCCTCGGCCGGGCCGACGGCGAGGGTGCCGTGAGTCGCGCCGAGCTCCTGGAGAATTGCCGTGTCATCGCCGCGGCGACCGATCTGCCGGTCAATGCCGACCTGGAGAACGGCTATGCCGACGATCCCAAAGCGGCCGCAGCCATCCTGCGCGATGCCGCCGCAGTCGGCATTTCCGGCGGCTCGATCGAGGACTGGAGCGGCGAGCGCATCTATGACTTCAACCATGCCGTCGAGCGCGTGGCGGCGGGCGTCGAGATGGCGCGTTCGCTGCCGGTGCCCTTCACCTTCACGGCGCGGGCCGAGAACCTGATCCGCGGCGTCAAGGACCTCGACGACACGATCCGCCGCCTGCAGGCCTTCGAGAAGGCGGGCGCCGACGTGCTCTACGCGCCTGGCCTGCGCGAGCTCGCCGACATGCGCACCGTCGTGTCGGCGGTGGGCAAGCCCGTCAACGTGGTGATGAGCGCCGGCAATCCCGACCTCACCGCCGAGCAGATCGCCGCGGTCGGCGTCAAGCGCATCAGCGTCGGCGGCGCGCTGTCGCGGCTGGCGCTCGCCGCCTTCATGACGGGTGCGCGCGAGATGAAGGCCGGACGCTTCACCTGGATGCGCGACACCCTGCCGACGGCCGAGCTGAAGGCGGTGTTCAGGTAGCCTGTCCCTCTGCTCCGCGATGAGGCAGCGCCTGCACGGCCGGGATCGGATCGCCAGCGATCTGGCGCAGAAGTGTGGCGAGGTCGTAGTGGAAACGCTCGCTCGCCATCAACCCGTCGCGGAAGGTCAGCACCACCACGAAGGGCTGCACGATTGCCCGGCCGCTCGGCTCGATGCCGAGGAAGCAACCGATATGGCGGCCGTGCCAGGTCGCCTCGGCGATGTAACCACCGTCCTCGAGCCAGCCGCCGCGCTGGCCCGCGCCGCGCTTCACCGTGACGTCGAAGGTCGTCCACCATTGGCGATAATGGGCGGCGGCGCCGGCGTGACCGTGCCAGACTTGGCCGGTCGCGAGGTCCTCGAAATGGCAGTCGGGATGAAGAGTGGCCAGGGTGCCGGCGAGGTCCTGGCCGTTCTCCGCGGCGAGATGGCGGCGCACGAGGTCGGCGAGCTGTTGGTCCATGATGGTCGTTCCAGTATATTCGAACTCTGATGAAATATAAGAGAGCTGATAAGCGCCGCGGAGTCCAGACGGCGATCCCGCGGCCCGGCGAGGGCAAGCGCGGACCTGAGGGTCATCTCGCCTACCTGGTACGCCAGGCGAACGTCGCGGTGCGGGCCGCCCTGGAGAAGGCGCTGGCGGATGTCGAGGTTACGCCGCCGCAATTCAGCGTGCTCACCATGATCGTCGCCTATCCCGGTCTGTCGGGGGCCGACTTGGCGCGGCTCACCTTCCTCACGCCGCAGACCATCAACGTGATCGTCGGCAACCTCGAAAGGGCGGATGCCGTCACCAAGTCGGCCGATGCCACGCATGGCCGCATCCTGCGGCTCACCGCCACCGCCAAGGGCCGTCGGCTGCTCACGCGCTGCCGGACCCGCGTGGCCGCCGTCGAACGCAAGCTGGCCGGCCTGGCCGGTCGCGCCGACGAGCGCGTGGTGCGCCACTGGCTGGCCGCCGTCGGTGCGGCGTTGGGCAGGGCTTAGAGCGGGACGAGGCGAAGTCATAGGACCGCGGGCCTCCAGGCCCGCTCATGAATCATGAATGCAGGCCTGGAGGCCCGCCGTCCTATGAGAGAATCTTCTTGCGTTGGGGGTCGACCGCCGCGCCGTCGATGCGCCGCGCGGCGTGACGGCGGGTGAAGGCCTCGATCTCATAGTCGCCGTGGCCCGCCTCGTCGGCCGGCACGTAGCCGAAGGCGATCGCCTTGCCGATCGTGTGGCCCCAGCCCGCCGACGAGGTGACGCCCAGCACCTTGCCGTTGCGGCGGATCGCCTCGCCGCCGTAGAGCTGCACGTCGGCATCGACCAGGAGGGTGATCAGCTTGTACGCCGGACCGGCGGCCTTGGCCTTCTCCAACGCGGCGCGGCCGATGAAGTCCGACGTCTTCTTGAACGACACGGCGAAGCCCAGGCCGGCCTCGAACGGCGTGTAGTCGGGCGTGATGTCGGCGCCCCAATAAAGATAGCGCTTCTCCAGGCGTAGCGAATCGATGGCGCGATAGCCGGCATTGGCGAGACCCAGGTCGCGGCCGGCCGCCCACAACAGCTCGTAGACGTGCGCGGCATACTCGGCGGGCAGGTGCAGCTCCCAGCCGAGCTCGCCGAGATAGGTGACGCGCAGCGCCAGTACCGGCGCGAAGCCGATATGCAGGTGGCGGGCCGTCATATAGGGGAACGCTTGGTTGGCGACGTCGCCGTCGGCCACCTGCTCGAGGATCTGACGCGACAGCGGGCCCGCGAGGTTGATGGTGGCGCGCGCCGAGGTGACGTCCTGCACGGTGACCGAGCCGTCGGTCGGCAGATGGGACTTGATCCATCCCATGTCGCGCACGCCGAAGGCGCTGCCGGTCACCATGTAGAAGCGGTTCTCGTCGAGGCGGGCGAAGGTGAGATCGGCCTCGATGCCGCCGCGCTCGTTGCAGAGCTGGGTATAGACCAGCGCCCCCGCCGGCTTGTCGAGATCGTTGGCGGCGAGCCTCTGAAGGGCGGCGAACGCGCCGGGACCCGCGATCTCGAACTTGGAGAAGGAACTCTGGTCGATCAGCACGGCGCGCTCGCGCGCGGCGCGGCACTCCGCGCCGACCGCGCCGAACCAGTTGGGCCGGCCCTCGAACGACGGCTCGTCGATCGCCGGGGCGCCCGCTGGCGCGAACCAGTTGGGTCGCTCCCAGCCGAAGCGCGAGCCGAACACCGCGTTCTTGGCCTTGAGCAGCGGATAGAGCGGCGAGCGCCGGCCGCCGCGCGCCGATTCCAGCTCTTCGATGGGATAGTGGATCTGATAGTAGCGCCAGTAGCTGTCGACGCTGCGCTCGGCCAGGTACTTGGCGCTCATGTGATGGCTGCCGAAGCGGCGCACGTCGAATGCCCAGAGATCGAGGCCGGGTTCGCCGTCGACGATCCACTCGGCCATCGCTTTGCCGGCGCCGCCGGAGGCCGCGATGCCCGAGGTGAAGCCGCAGGCGACATAGACATTGTCGCGTTCCGGCGCCAACCCCATGATCGGCTCGCCGTCGGGCGAGATCGGGATCGGCCCGTTGATCACTGTGCGGATGCCGAGTTCGTTCAGCACCGGCAGGCGCTCGGCGGCCGGCAGCAGGAACTGCTCCAGCCGATCCTGGTTGGGCTGCAGCAGCTCGCGACCGAAGGCAAAGGGAACGCCGCTGGCGCCGAAGGTCGGCGTTCCCTTCTCCCAGCCGCCGACCGCCAGCGCTCCGGGTTCGGGCTTGAGATAGAAGATGCGGTCGGGATCGCGCAGGGTCGGCAGGCCGGCCGGGATGGCGTTGCTTTTCTCGGTGATCAGGTACTGATGCTCGACGGCGCCGGCCGGCACACTGACTCCCGCCATGCGCGCCACGTCGCGCGCCCAGATGCCTGCCGCCACGACGACGATCTCGCACGCGACGGCGCCCTGGTCGGTCAGCACGCGGCTGATCCGCCGGCCAGCCACCTCGAAGCCGGTGACCAACACGTTCTCGACAATGCGCACGCCCGCCGTTCGCGCACCCTTGGCGTAGGCCATGGTGAGGCTAGACGGCTCGACCGAGCCATCATTGGGGACGAACACCGCGCCCACGATGCCGTCCGGCGCGATCAGCGGGAACTTGCCCTGCGCCTCCTTGGGCGAGAGGGTGTGCAGCTCGAAGTCGAAGCTGCGCGCCGTGGTCGCCATGCGCTTGAGCTCGCTCCAACGCTCCTCCGACGAGGCGAGCCGCAAGCTGCCGACCGGCTTCCACTCCGTCGCCTGGCCGGTCTCCGCCTCGAGCCGGCCGTAGAGCTGGGCCGAATATTGCATCAGGCGGGTGAGGTTGCGCTTGCTGCGCAACTGGCCGACCAGGCCGGCGGCATGCCAGGTCGAGCCGTGCGTCAAGCCGCTCTTTTCGAGCACCAGCACGTCCTTCTGGCCGAGCTTGCCCAGGTGGTAGGCGATCGAACAGCCCACCGCACCGCCGCCGATCACGACGATGCGGGCATGCGAGGGAAGGCTCACGCGCGCAGCTCGCCGAGATACCAGTCGATGAAATGCGCGACGTTGCGTTCGCGAACCTGCGAGTACCGGCCGGGAACATAGGCCCGCGAACTCACGCCTTCCTGCTGGTCCTTGCAGATCACCCAATCCTGTCGGTTGGTGAGATCCCAAATCGGCAGCAGCCGGTCGAGCGTGTAGTCCTTGCCTTCGATCGCCTGCGCATCGACCAGCCAATAGCCGCGGACATGGGTCTCGCCGGGCCCGATCGGCGTCAGCCGCGCCGCCGCGGCGTAATCGCAATTGGTGTGCTGCCAGAAATTGGGGAACAGAGTGGTGCGCAGCGTGCCGGAATCCCATTCCTTGATGTCGCCCATCAGGCGGCTGCACAGCGGCTTGCCGTCCATGCTCTGGGTTACTGAGCCTTCGACGACCGGCGTGCGATGGCAACGGAAGTAAGCGCCGGTCATGGTCGAGAGCGCGTCGCCTTCATCGAGGCCGAGTGAGCGGAAGCGGGCATTGGCGCGCGCCACGATGGCGTCCATCGCCGGCTGCAGCGAAGGATCGAGCATCGCCATGTCGCGCTGCACGTCGTAGGCCGCGGTATTGTATTCCTTGTGGTTGGGCGGGCAGTGATAGCACTCGCGGTTGTTCTCGAACACGATCTTCCAGTTTGCCTTCACCACGTAGTCGATCTGATGCGCGATCTTGGCGCGGTCGAGCGCGTGCGGCTTCATCTTGCGCCGTATCGTGGCCAGCGCTTCGGAAAAATCGGGCGGCGAGTCGGAAAGCGAGATGAACAGCAGCCCGGCGGCGTTCTCGATCGCCACCGGCTTCAACGCGAGTTCGCCGCGATCGACACCGAACTCCCGCCTGGTGTCGAGCACCAGTGCGCCGTCGAGTTCATAGGTCCAGCGATGGTAAGGGCAGACCAGACGGTGGGTGTTGCCGTGCTCGGTCTTGCAGATGCGCGAACCGCGATGGCGGCAGACATTGTGGAAGGCGCGAATCTCGCCGCCGCGGTCGCGCACCACGATCACCGATCCGCCGCCGATCTTGTAGGTGAAGAAGTCGCCCGGCCGGGCGATCTGGAAGGCGTAGCCGGCGAAAATCCAGTGCCGCCGGAAGATTCGTGCCAGATCGGCCTCGAACAACTCCGGAGCTGCGTAAAAATCACCGATCAGCGGGCCGCCAGGCCGGTGTTCGGCGACCAGCCGGGCGATCTCCGGCGAAAGCGTGTGGCGGGCTTTGAGCGGTGTGCCGTCCATTCTCCTGTCTCCTTGACGACCTACCCTACCACGCGGCCCTTGCTCGGCCCCAGCCCCATGTTAAGGTTTTGCAGGCGCTTGCAATGAAAACGTCATGTGGGGCGCGTAGCAGAGCGATCGGCAACGAACGAAAAGGGGAACTTAGCGATGACGATGATGACGACCTTGCGGCGCGCCGCGACCCTGGGCGCCGTGGCCTTGGCCACAGTCGGCCTGGCTGGCGAGGCATGGGCGCAGAAGACCAGGCTCACGGTCTACACCGCGATCGAGAACGAGCAGCTCGAGCCGTTCAAGAAGGCGTTCGAAGCCGACAATCCAAATATCGAGATCGCCTGGGTGCGCGATTCGACCGGTGTCATGACGGCCAAGTTGATCGCCGAGAAGGACAATCCGCGCGCCGACGTGGTGTGGGGCCTGGCGGCCTCCAGCCTCGGCCAGATGGCCAGCATGGGCATGATCGAGCCCTACACGCCGGCCGGATCGCAGCGGCTGAAGCCGATCTTCAAGAGCGGCAAGAATCCGGAGACTTGGGTCGGCATGGATGCCTTCCTGGCGGTCGTCTGCTTCAACACGGCGGAGGCCGACAAGAACAAGAAGCCCAAGCCGGCGAGCTGGGCTGATCTCGTCAAGCCCGAGTACAAAGACTCGATCGTGATGCCCAACCCGGCGTCGTCGGGCACGGGTTATCTTACGGTCGCGGGCTGGCTCACCATCATGGGCGAGGAGGCGGGCTGGAAGTTCATGGACGCCCTGCACCAGAACGTGTCGCAGTATCTCCACTCGGGCTCCGCACCGTGCGTTCAGGCGGCCAAGGGCGAGCGGCTGATCGGCATCGGCTTCGACATGCGCGGCGCCTCGGAGAAGACCAAGGGGGCGCCGATCGACCTGATCGTGCCCAAGGAAGGTCTGGGCTGGGAGATGGAGGCGACCGCCATCGTCAAAGGCACCAAGAACCTCGACGCGGCCAAGAAGCTCGCCGACTGGTCGGCCTCGCGCAAGGCCAACGAGCTCTACGGCAAGTACTACGCCATCGTCGCCGATCCCGAGGTCAAGTCGATGCCGGCCAACTATCCGGCCGACGGCGAGCGGTTGATGGCCAAGGTCGATGTCGACTGGATGGCCAAGAACCGCGACCGCATCCTGGCGGAATGGACCAAGCGTTACGACGGCAAGTCGGCGCCCAAGGCCAGGTAAGGCGCGTCGTGTCCTCCCCGGTCACACGGGGAGGACAGGGAGGGGCGAGCCCATTCGACAGCACCATCCTCGCGCCGAGGAGCGCTCCTCGAGGACCTCCTCCCGAGGAGGCGCGAAGCGCCGTCTCGAAGGATGGACAACAGACAAGGTGTTTGTTCCCACCCTTCGAGCCGCATCGCTTTGCGATTCTTCTCGAGGTGAGGCGACCAAGTTTTCGCGCTGCCGTTCTCGCTGTTCAAGCACCCGCCGTGGGAAGACGGCCTCGTGACGATGTTTCGAATCCTCTAGTGAATGAACGGGGCGGGTGAAGTGCCGATGTCCTACCTCGAAGTCCGCAACCTCTCCAAACGCTTCGGCGATTTCGTCGCGCTGGGCGATATCAGCCTGGATATCGTCGAGGGAGAGTTCGTCTGCTTCTTGGGCCCCTCGGGTTGCGGAAAGACAACGCTGTTGCGCGCCATCGCCGGGCTCGATCCGCAGACATCCGGGACGATCCATCAGAAGGGCCGCGACGTGTCGGCCCTGCCGCCGGCGCAACGCGACTTCGGCATCGTCTTCCAGTCCTATGCGCTCTTTCCCAACCTCACCGTGGCCGACAATGTCGGCTACGGCCTGGTCAGCCGCCGCGATAAGAAGGCAGCGATTGCCGCGCGTGTGACCGAGCTGTTGGGGTTGGTCGGCCTGCTCGACTCCGGGGCGAAGTACCCGGCCCAGCTGAGCGGCGGCCAGCAGCAGCGCGTGGCGCTGGCCCGCGCGCTCGCCACGGCGCCCGGGCTGCTGCTGCTCGACGAGCCGTTGTCGGCGCTCGATGCCCGCGTCCGCGTCAGGCTGCGGCACGAGATCAAGGCGCTGCAGCGCAGGCTCGGCGTCACCACCATCATGGTGACGCACGACCAGGAGGAGGCGCTCACCATGGCCGACCGCATCGTGGTCATGAACCACGGTGCGATCGAGCAGGTCGGCACACCGCAGGAGATCTACCGCCGACCAGCGACCGCCTTCGTCGCCGACTTCGTCGGCTCGATGAACTTCCTCTCGGGCAAGCTGGCCGCGCCGGACACTGTCGAGATCGCCGGTCGCGCGTTCCGCTGCGCCGCGCAGGACGGGCTCGCGCCCGGCAGCGCGGTGCGGCTGTGCATCCGGCCGGAGGACGTGCGGGTGCGCGATCTGCCGGCCGATGTCGCCAACCGGGTCGCCGTCGAGGTGACCGAGCTGGATTTCGTCGGCGCCTTCTGCCGCGCCACGCTCAAGCTGCGCGAAGCCGATGACGTGGCGCTGACCGCCGATTTCTCCAGCAACCTGATCCGCGATCTGGGAGTCGAATTGGGACGCAAGCTCGACATCGCCCTGCCGCCTGACCGGCTGCGGGTGTTCGCAGCGTGACGCTCGCCGTGTCCGATCGCCGGCCGCCGTTGCGGGTCGGCCTGTCGCGCGACGATCTCACCATGCGTTTGGGCGTGGTGCTGCTGGCCCTGGTGTTGCTGCTGATTGTCGGCCTGCCGCTATGGGCGTTGCTTGCCAAGGGCTTCGAGGATCGCGACGGCAAGTTCGTGTGGTTCGCCAACTATGCGGCGTATTTCTCGACGCCGGCGCTGTTCGATTCGGCGCTGAACTCCTTCAAGGTCGCCGCCGTCACGACGCTGGTCGTGGTGCCGCTTTCCTTCCTCTACGCCTACGCGCTGACCCGCGCCGTGCTGCCGTTGCGCTGGCTGTTCCAAGGCATTTCGCTGATCCCGATCTTCGCGCCCTCGCTGCTGCCCGGCCTCGCCCTGATCTACCTGTTCGGCAACCAGGGCTTCTTCAAGGGCCTGCTCGGCGGGCCGATCTACGGCTTCGACGGCATCGTCATCGCCCAGATCTTCTACTGCTTCCCGCACGCCACCCTGATCCTGGTGACGGCGCTCTCGACGGCCGACGCGCGTCTCTACGAGGCGGCCGATGCTCTGGGGGCGTCGAAGCTCCGCGTCTTCTTCACCGTGACTCTGCCCGGCGCCAAATACGGCCTGATCAGTGCGGCGCTGGTCGTCTTCACCCTGGTGATCACCGACTTCGGCATCGCCAAGGTGATCGGCGGCAATTTCAACGTGCTGGCGACCGACGTCTACAAGCAGGTGATCGGCCAGCAGAACTTCTCGATGGGCGCCGTCGTCGGCATGGTGCTCCTGGCGCCGGCGGCTCTGGCCTTCGTCGTCGACCGCCTGGTGCAGCGCAAGCAGGTGGCGCTGCTCACCGCCCGGGCCGTGCCGCTGGTGCCGAAGCCCAAGCTCGGCCGCGACCTCTTCTTCACCGCCTTCTGCAGCCTGGTCTCGGTCGGCATCCTGGCGATCCTCGGCATGGCGGCGTGGGGCTCGCTGATCAAGTACTGGCCGTACAATCTCACCCTCACTCTGGGCAATTACGAGTTCACCAACTTCGACGCCAGCGGTTGGGACTCTTATTTCAATTCGCTACGCATGGCGCTCGGCGCGGCGATCGTCGGCACGGCGCTCACCTTCGTCGGCGCCTGGCTGAACGAGAAGACCAAGGGCTTCGGCCTGATGCGCGGCGTCGTGCAGTTCCTCGCCTTTCTGCCGATGGCCGTGCCTGGCCTGGTGCTGGGTCTGGGCTACATCTTCTTCTTCAATGCGCCCAACAACCCGCTGAACTTCATCTATGCCACCATGGCGATCCTGGTGGTCAATACGGTGGCGCACTTCTACACGGTCGGCCATCTCACCGCGACGACGGCGCTGAAGCAGATCGATCCGGAGTTCGAATCCGTCTCCGCCTCGCTCAAGGTGCCGATCTGGCGCACCTTCGGTCGCGTCACGGCGCCGATCTGCCTGCCCGCCATTCTCGACGTCGCGATCTACATGTTCGTCAACGCCATGACGACCGTGTCGTCGGTGATCTTCCTTTATGCCCCCGACACCAAGCTCGCTTCGGTGGCGGCGGTGAACATCGAGGAAGCCGGCACCACGGCGGCGGCAGCGGCTCTCTGTATCGTGATCGTGATCACCTCGGCCGCCGTCAAGGCCCTGCACGTGCTGGCCGACCGCTTCTTGCTCGGCCGCCTGCAAGCGTGGCGCCGGCGGTGATCGTCCGGCACCGCCTTTTGACAAGTATCTCATGCGGTGTGTAGCATTCCCCGGTCGAACCAAGTGTAGCGTACTGCTCGTGTCGTTCGGGGACCTCACCGTTGGGAGACGACAATCATGGCCACGATCAAGCGACGTAAGTTCACGAAAGCCGCCGTAGGCGGCGTTGCCGCGACCGCGGCGGCGACCACGATGGCGGCGCCCGCCATTTCGCAGCAGCGCCAGGAATGGCGCATGGTCACCAGTTGGCCGAAGATGTTTCCGGGCGGTGGCACCGCCGCGGAGCGCTTCGCCAAGAATATCAGCGAGGTGACAGGCGGCCGTCTCACCATCAAGGTGTTCGCCGCCGGCGAGCTGGTGCCGGCCTTCGAGGCCTTCGATGCCGTGCAGCGCGGCACCGCCGATGTCATGCATTCGACGCCGTATTATTGGCAGAACAAGGCCAAGATCCTCAGCCTCTACACCACTGTGCCGTTCGGCATGACCAACTACGAGTCGGTCGCGTGGCTGCGCTACGGCGGTGGTCAGGCCCTGTGGGACGAGGCCTATGCCCAATTCGGCCTGAGGGGCTTCCACGCCGGCTCGACCAGCGTGCAGATGGCTGGTTGGTTCAACAAGGAGATCAAGTCGGCGGCGGACTTCAAAGGCCTCAAGATGCGCATCCCCGGCTTCGGCGGCGAAGCGCTGCGCAAGCTCGGCGCCACCATCGTCAACCTGCCGGTCGGCGAGATCTTCGGTGCGCTGCAGTCGGGCGCCATCGACGCCACGGAGTGGGTGGGACCCTGGCAGGATCTCGCGGCCGGCTTCTACAAGGTCACCAAGTGGTATTATTGGCCGGGCATGCACGAGCCGGCGACTCTCAACGAGATCACCGTCAACAAGGCGAAGTTCGACTCGCTGCCCAAGGACATCCAGCAGATTTTCGCCTGGGCTTGCGGCGACGAGCACGTCCAACTTACCGCCGAGAACGACGCGAGCAATGCCAGCGCCTTGGAAGTGCTGATCAAGCAGCACAACGTGCAGCTCCGCAAGCTGCCCGACGACTTCATCAAGGCCTATGGTACGGCTTGGGGCGAGCTCTTGACCGAGCTGCGCGACACCGGCGATGCGCTGACCAAGAAGACGCTGGATTCCTACTACAAGTTCCAGCGCGAGCAGATGGCGTGGTCGCGCATCGGCCTGCAGGAATATCTGAACGCGCGGCTGATCGGCTTCCGGTTCACCTGATCGGCCGATCGCGATGCCTGACTGAACGGAGAGGGCCGGCTTCGAGCCGGCCCTTTTCAATTGCCCCGGCGCAATCGCTCGAGGATAGGATCGCTGTCCGGCGTCGGCGTGGTGGTCGGCGGCTGATTGAGAAGCTGGTCGAGCGGCGAGACCGAGGAGGACGGGGCCGGCGCGCCACCCGGCGTGCCCTTCAGAATGTCGTCGAGCACGGAG
>Ga0194131_10010043_pt1 | contig 11737 bp, 11 predicted proteins | sample TA2KigO120mmetaG_FD_148631 | JGI IMG/M metagenome (GOLD analysis project Ga0194131, IMG submission 148631) | Freshwater microbial communities from Lake Tanganyika, Tanzania - TA2015053 Kigoma Offshore 120m | ecosystem: Environmental > Aquatic > Freshwater > Lake | place: Tanzania: Lake... | reverse complement strand
AAACCTTCAACACGAACCGAGGACCCTGCGATGACCGACGAGATGATGAACCTTCGTGCCCTGCTGGAGAAGAGCGCCGACGCCGATCTGCTGCGCGAGATGATCGGCTTTACCGCTCAGCGTTTGATGGAACTCGACGTCGAGGACCTGACCGGCGCCGCGCACGGCGCGCGCGAGGTCGAGCACGCGGAACTCGTGCGGCAGCGCGGGCGCGCGCTCGAGGACGTGGTTATAGGCCTCGACCCAGGCGCGCGTCGCGGCCGGCATGGCGGCGACGGTCGCTGCCGCGGCGCGCGGGAAGTCGAGGATGCGGAGCCCGTGGTCGATGTCGGTCGCGAGCGGGCCGCCGAGCTCGGCGACGCGGCCATGCGCGATGCGGCGGAGGATCTCCATCTGGCCGAGGCGGAGATGGGCGTGGACGACGCCGAGCGCGAGCGCGAGGTCGCGATCGGTCTCGGCCTCGATGAACGGCACCTGGTGGTCGTTCCAGTGGATCGTGACCGGCCGCGCGAGCGGCAGGCCTTCGGCCGGCAGCGCCGCGAGGCGGTCGGCGAGGCTGGTCGGCGCCAGCGGCGGCGCGAGGAGCGCGCAGCCGGCGAGGACGAGCCCGGCGGCGAGGATGAGGAGAAGCCGTGCCATCGTCACCCCGGTACGGCCGACCGCCGCGGTCGGATCACGTGCCATGGGTCATGGGATGGAACATCGCCTCGACCGGAAGCGGCGTCTCGATCAGCCCCTGGTCGTGGCAGTAGCCGATGAACTGGTCGAGATTCTTGCGGTTCCGCGCGAGCCCGGAGTGCCACGGGTCCGGGCCGAGGAGGCGGCGCTCCTCCTCGAAGGCGAGCCGGGTCCAGGCGAGGAGCGCGTAGTTCGAATCGTCGTAGAACGCATAGGCGCGCGCCTTCGCCTGTTCCCACGCGCCGATCAGCGCCGCCGGCAGCGTCGGCGCCTTGTCGATCACCGCGCGCTTGGCGACGAGGAGATGCATGATCGGCCAGAAAGCATATTTGTCGAAATAGCGCTTCTCCTCGGCGCGCGAATCGGGGAACAGGCGGCGGACGCGGTCGGTGCCGGTGAGCATCGACTGCCGCGGCTGGGGCGAGAACAGCGCGTCGATCTCGCCCGCCATCAGCATCTCGCCGATGTCGGCGCCGGCCGGCATGCGCTCGACCGAGACGCCCTTCCGGAAGCTGATCGGCACGTTCTCCGGGTTCATCGTGACCCAGCGGATCTCCTCCCACGGCACGCCGTATTCGAGCTTGAGATCGCCCTTGGCGAGGACCGAGAGCGTGACCTGGAAGGCGTGGATGCCGACGCGCTTGCCGACGAGATCGCGCGGCGTCTCGATGCCGGTGCGCGCGTTGACATACATCTGGCTCATGCTGAACAGCCGGCGCGGAAAGACCGGGATGCCGACCAGCGGCAAGGCGGGATCGCGCGACAGCGCCATGATGTAGGAGGCGAGCGACATCTCGGCGATGTCGAACTCGAGGTGGTGGAGCATGCGGCCGTGGCGGTCCTGGCCGTGGCGGTTGGGCTTCGATTCGCCGACCTCGAGGGGCTTCAGCGTGACGCCGCCGGGGAGCGTCACGGGATCGGTGAAGAACGGGACGTGGCGGTCATAGCGGTCGAGCGCGATCGTGAGGTCCATTTCCGTCTCCCGTTCCGTCGGCGGCGCACTATAGCGCGGCCGTGACGGGCGGGCGAAGCTCGTCTAGGATCGGCGACGCCTGTCATTTTCGCCCGCCCGTGCTCGCCGACATCGCCGCCGTCATCGCGCCCATCTTCATCTGCGCTGGCATCGGCTTCGCGTGGGGGCGGGCGAACGCGCCGTTCAATACCGAGATGGTGACCAATCTCGCGCTCAATCTCGGCGTGCCGTGCCTCATCTTCTCGACGCTGACCAAGCTCGAGGTGCCGCCCGAGGCCTTCGCGACGGTCGCCGGCGCCTATGTCGCGGTGGTCGCGGCCAATTTCGCGATCGGCTTCGTGGCGCTCCGGCTCGCCGGGCTCGAATGGAACGCGTTCCTGCCGCCGCTGGTCTTCGCCAACAACGGCAACATGGGCCTGCCGCTCTGCCTGTTCGCGTTCGGCGATCAGGGACTCGCCTTCGCGATCTCGGTCTTCGTCATCTCCTCGGTCGGCACGTTCACGATCGGGCTGTCGACCTTCGCGGGCTCCTTCGCACCGAAAGTGCTCCTCAAGAACCCGCTCCTCTATGTCGTCGCGCTCGCGCTCGTGTTCATGATCGGCGCGTTCAAGCCGCCGGCCTGGCTCGCCAACACGACGGCGATCGTCGGCGGTCTCGGCATTCCGATGATGCTGATCTCGCTCGGCGTCGCGATGTCGCGGATCAAGGTGGCGAGCCTCAAGCGGAGCCTCGCGCTCTCGCTCCTCCGTCTCGGCATGGGTCTCGCGCTCGGCATCGTGATCGCCTGGGCATTCGGGCTCACCGGTGTCGCGCGCGGCGTCATCATCCTCCAGGCCGCGATGCCGACCGCGGTCAACAACTATCTCTTCGCCCAGCGCTATGACCGGCGTCCGGGCGAGGTCGCCGGCATGGTCGTGATCTCGACCGCGATCTCGTTCGCGACGCTGCCGATCCTGCTCTGGTTCGTGCTGCAGGGCTGAGCGGCGCCGATGGAGCTCGCGACCCAGCTCGCCGCGATCGTCGCCCCGGTCTTCATCTGCGCCGGCATCGGGCTCGCTTGGGCGCGCGTCGGCGCCGTCTTCGATGCGCGCGTCGTCACCTCGCTCGTCTATAATGTCGGCGCGCCGTGCCTCATCCTCGCGACCTTCGCCAAGGTGAAGCTCTCGACCGCCGCGCTCGCCGAGATGACGATCGCGGGCCTTCTCTGCTACGCGATCTTCGCCACGATCGCGTGGTCGGTGCTCAAGGCGAGCCGGCTCTCGATCCCGGCCTATATGCCATCCCTCATGTTTCCGCTCACCGGCGCGATGGGTCTGCCGGTCTGCTATTTCGCGTTCGGGAACGAGGGGCTCGCGCTCGCGCTCGTCTATTTCACGCTCGGGACGATCGGGACGTTCACGGTCGGTGCGGCGATCGCGGCGGGGCGCGTGACGCTCGGCTTCCTCGTGAAGCAGCCCGCGATCTACGCCGTCGCGTTCGCCGTGATCATGATCGAGACGGATGCGACGATGCCGACCTGGTTCGTCAACACGACGACGCTCCTCGGCGGCATCGTGATCCCGGCGCAGCTCATCGCGCTCGGCGTCTCGCTCGCGGCACTCCGCGTCGCGAGCCTCCGCCGCTCGGTCGCGCTGTCGCTGCTCCGGCTCAGCATGGGCTTCGCCGTCGGCTGGGCGATCGGGGAAGCGCTCGCGCTCTCGGCGCTCCCCCGCGCCATCGTCCTGTTGCAGAGCGCGATGCCGGTCGCGATCTCGAACTATCTGTTCGCCCAGCTCTACAACTGCGAGCCGGTCGAGGTCGCCGGCATGGTGCTGATCTCGACCACGATCTCGTTCTTCATGCTGCCGTTTCTCCTGATCATGGTCCTCTGACCGCGATCAGTGCATCACCGAGCCGCCGTCGACGACGATGGTCTGGCCGGTCATGAAATCGCTGTCCTTCGAGCACAGGAACAGCATGGCGCCGATCAGGTCCTCGGGCACCTCCTCGCGCTTGAAGGCGCGGGTTCCGATATTGCCGACCTTGGCGGTCGCCCATTCGGCGCTCTTCGCGACCGCCTCGCTCGCGGTGAGGCCGGGGGCGAGCGCGTTGACGCAGATATTGTGGTCGCCGACCTCGCGGGCGAGCGCGCGCGTCATCGCGACGATCGCACCCTTCGAGGTCACGTAATGGAGGAGCATCGGCGTTCCCTTGAACACCGTGCCCGAGGCGATGTTGATGATCTTGCCGTATTTGTTCTTCTGCATCGCGGGCACGGCCGCCTTGGCGCACTGCCAGGAGCCGCGGATGTTGACGCGCATGACGCGGTCCCACTCCTCCTCGGGGATGTCCATGAAGCCCCTCATGGAGAGCGCGCCGAACAGCGCCGCGTTGTTCACCAGGATGTCGAGCTTGCCATAGGTCTGGACCGCCTTCGCCACCATCGCGGCGCAGTCGGCATCGCTCGTCACGTCGGCCTTGAGCCCGACCGCCTCGCCGCCCGCCTGCTTGATGACGCCGACCACCGCGGCGGTGTCGAGGACATCGGTCGCGACGATCTTCGCGCCCTCCGCCGCGAGCGACTTCGCATAGGTTGCCCCGATCCCCTGCGCCGCCCCTGTCACGATCGCGACCCGTCCGTCGAGCCTCGCCATGGTCCGTCTCCCTCTGTTATCACCGGGCCGCGTGTGCGGCTTTTCCATCCCGACATATCGCGCTTTCGTCGCGTCGGCAAATCAAACCGCGGCTAACATGCTCCAAGCCGAGGGATACCGGGGAGAGGCGCGATGGGCGGACGCTATGCGAAATACGCGATCATCTGGGCGCTCCTCCTTCTCACCGTCTATCTCGGCGACCGGCTGATCCGCGACGTCTGGCTCACCGCGAACGAGCCACGCGCCATCACCGCCCGCGGCGCGCTCGCCGAGTTCGAGCAGACGGCGGTCGCACTGTTCCAGGAGGCATCGCCATCGGTCGTCTATCTCTTCACCGAGGGGGCGAACGGCGCCGGTGGCGCGGGCTCGGGCTTCGTCTGGGATCGCGTCGGCCACGTCGTCACCAATTTCCACGTCGTCGAGGACGCGCGACAAATTGCAGTCCGCCTCGACGACGGCGAGGCGGTCCGCGCCCGGCTCGTCGGCGTCGCGCCCGACTTCGACCTCGCGGTCGTGCGGCTCGACGAGAACCGTGCCAATCTGAAACCGATCCCCGTCGGCACCTCGGCCGATCTCAAGGTCGGCCAGGCGGTCTATGCGATCGGCAACCCGTTCGGGCTCAGCCGCACACTGACCACCGGCATCATCAGCGCGCTCAACCGCCGCCTGCCGACGGCGCGCAGCCGCGAGGTCTCGGGCGTGATCCAGACCGACGCGGCGATCAACCCGGGCAACTCGGGCGGGCCGCTGCTCGATTCGGCCGGCCGCCTGATCGGCGTCAACACCGCCATCCTGAGCGAGTCGGGATCGTCGGCCGGCATCGGGTTCGCGGTGCCGGTCGATGTCGTGAACGAGGTCGTGCCGCGGCTGATCCGCGACGGCCGCGTGCCCCGGCCGGGCATCGGGATCAGCGTGGTCGACGAGGAGACCGCGGCGCGCTCGAGTGTCGCGGGGCTCGTGATCGCCGAGGTCCAGCCCGGCTCCGCGGCCGCGCGCGCGGGCCTTCGCGGCATCGATCGTCCGTCCCGCCGGATCGGCGACGTCATCACCCATGTCGACGGGAAACCGGTCCGCACCATCGCCGAGTTCGCCCATGCGCTCGGCATCGTCGGCATCGGCAAGGAGGCGACGCTCACCGTCCGCCGCGGCGGGGAAACACTCTCGGTCAAGGTGACGGTCGTCGATATCGGCTAGGCCGGCGCGCGCCGGTCCGCACCCGACGGTCCTAGTCGAGGCCGAGGAACTTGTTCGAGAACTCGGGATCGCCGAGGAGCTGCTGCTTCGAGCCGGCGAGCACGGTGCGGCCGTTCTCGATCACATAGGCGCGCTCGACGAACTCCATCGCGCGGTGAATGTTCTGCTCGACGAGGAGGAACGTCACGCCCTGGTCGGCGAGCCGGTTGAGGGCGGCCATCACCTCCTCGATGATGACCGGCGCGACGCCGAGAAAGGGTTCGTCGAGAAGGAGAAGCTGCGGGCTCGACATCAGCGCACGGCCGATGGCGACCATCTGCTGCTGGCCGCCCGAGAGCTCGTTGGCGTTCTGGTTCTGCTTCTCCCGGAGGATCGGGAACAGGTCGAAGATGCGGTCGAGATTCTCCGCCACCTTGCCGCGTGCGCTCCGCGGATAGGCGCCCATCTCGAGGTTCTCGCGCACCTTCATCTCGGGAAAGAGCTGGCGTCCTTCCGGCACGAGCGCGATGCCGGCTTCGACGTTCTGCACCGCTTCGCGGTTCGCGATTTCGGCGCTCTTGTAGCGGATGTGGCCGCCGGACGCCTTGTAGATGCCGAGGATGGCGCCGAGCGTCGTCGACTTGCCGGCGCCGTTGGCGCCGAGAAGCCCGACCCGCTCGCCCGCCTCGACGTCGAGGCTGACGTCCCAGATCGCCCTGAGCTCGCCGTGGTCGACCACGAGGTTCCGGATCTCGAGCATCACGCGTGCTCCTTCAGCGAGCCGCCGAAATAGGTCCGGAGCACGCGCTCGTCGGCCATCACCTCGCGGAGCGGCCCGTCGGCGATGACCGATCCCTGCTCGAGGACGACGAGCCGGTCGACCACTTGGGAGAGCGCCGAGATGATGTGCTCGACCCAGATGACGGTGACGCCGTATTTGTCGCGCATCTCGCGGATGTGATCGACGAAGGCGCGCACCTCGGCCGGCGTGAGGCCGGAGGCGACCTCGTCGACGAGAAGGAGCTTCGGCCGGCAGGCGAGCGCGCGGGCGAACTCGAGCGCCTTCCGCTGCTGCAGGTTGAGCGCGTCGGCGCGGTCGAAGAGGCGGGCCTCGAGGCCGGCGAAGCGGGCGAACTTGATGGCTTCGGCGAGCGCCGCATCGCGCGCGAGCCCGCCGTCGCCGCGGAACATCAACGGGATCGCGATGTTCTCCTGCACGGTGAGGTCGCTGAACGGGCGCGGGATCTGGTAGGTGCGGCCGATGCCGACATGGGAGACCGTGTCGCGCCGGAGCCCGTTGAGCAGGTGGCCGTCGAACCGGATCTCGCCCGCGACCGGCTCGTAGATCTTGGAGATCAGGTTGAACAGGGTCGTCTTGCCCGATCCGTTGGGGCCGATCAGGCCGAGGATCTCGCCCTCCTTGACCTCGAGCGTCACGTTGTTGACGGCGATGTTGCCGCCGAAGGCCATGGTGACGCCGTTGCAGGTGAGGATGGTCCGGTCGGGATCGATCGTGCGCCGCTCGATCGCGAGCGCCTCGCCGGCGGCGCCCACCGCCGGGCGCACGCCGAGGCGCTCGTGGTGCTCCTTGCCGAGCGCGCCGAGCCCGGGGGTGCCGCGAACGATGCGCGCGCGCAACAGCCCGCCCGGCATGTAGCGGCCGATCAGCAGCGTCACGATGCCGACGATCGTCGCCTGGAAGCCCGAGATCTGGACCAGCAGCATCTGCTGCATGGTGCCGAGGAGGATGGTTCCGATCAGCGCCCCCCACAGGAGCCCGGTGCCGCCGAGAAGCGCCATCGCGATCGGGATCAGCGCGACGTTGAGGCCGAACACGGTCGTCGGATCGATGTAGCGATAGGCCCACGGATAGCAGGCGCCGGCGAGCGCGGCGAAGGTGGCGCCGAGCGCCATGGTCTTGAGCTTGACCGGGAAGATGCGGATGCCGCAGATCTCGGCCGCCTGCTCGTCGTTCCGGATCGCCTTGAGCGCGAAGCCGAACTTGTTCCGCGCGAGCCAGATGGTGAGGAAGAACGCCGCGACGCAGACGGCGAGCGCGACGTAGTAGGAGAACACTTTGACGTCGACGCCCATCACGATCGCGCCCTTGGGCGGCAGCGGAATGCCGTCGGTGCCCTTGGTGATGCCCTTGAGGTTGGCGGCCAAGAGGTCGAACAGCGGCAGGAGCGCGAGCGTCGCGAAGGCGAAGTAGTCGCCGCGCAGCCGGAACAGGGGATAGCTCAGGATCGCGCCGACGCCGGCGGTGAACAGCGCCGCGAACGCGAAGCAGACCACGACCGGGAGCTCGTTGATATAGCCGAGGCTGAAGACATAGGCGCCGATCCCGAAATAGATGTAGTGGCCGAGATTGACGTAGCCCGCCTCGCCGTGCAGCCAGTCCCAGCTCTGCGCCACGACATAGGCGATCAGCATCGTGAACACGAAGGTGAGGTAGTACGCGCCGAGGAACGGCGCGATGACCGCGATCGCGAATATCGCCGCGAGTGCGAGCTTCTCGGTCGCGCTGCCGGTCATTACTTCCGCACCGAGGCGAGGCCGCGCGGGAACACGACCAGGATCACGAGGAGGAGCACGATCGAGACCGCGGGCGCCCAGTCGGAGGCCCACAGGAAGCTCGTGAACACCTCGGCGAGACCGAGGAAGAGGCCGGCCAGGAGCGCGCCGACGAGATTGCCGATGCCGCCGAGGATGATGATCGTGAAGGCGCGCACCGTGAGATCGAACCCGCCATAGGGGTCGACCGGGAATTTGAGGCTCCACAGAACGCCCGCGATCGCCACGATGCCGCAGCCGACGGCGACCGTCTGGGCGTGGATCTGCTTGGAGCGGATGCCGCAAATGTTGGCGCCGAGCGGGCTCTGGGTCACCGCGCGGATCGCGCGGCCGAACCAGGTCTTCTTGAGGAAGAGGTGGAGGGCGATCGTGAACAGCGTGATGCCGCCCAGGATATAGAGCTCGGCGCGCTGGATGATCACCTCGCCGACGATGTAGGCGTGGAACTCGAGCGGGATGTTCTTCGGCGTCGGACCGGCGATCTCGGCGGCGAGATCGGAGATGATGAGGAGGAGACCGACGGTGACGAGCACGGTCCCGATCGTCGCCTCGAACGGATTGCGCTTCTTGAGCGGGTCGAGGAGATAGATGTGCATCAGGTAGCCGAAGACGAGGAACACCAGCACCAGCACGACCGCGATCAGCACGGGGTTCAGCTTGTAGACCGCGAAGATGATGCTGGCCGCGATGCCGCCGATAGCGAGCAGCGTGCCGTGCGCGAAGTTGAGGATCCGGACCACGCCATAGATGAGCGAGAGCCCGAAGGCGACGAGCGCGTAGAGCCCGCCGAGCAGCAGCCCGCTGATGACGAGCTGCGCGATGATGGCTGTCATTCTGATGCCGGAGTTGGCTGGAGGGGACCGGCGGGCGGGCCCGGGGGCCCGCCCGTCGTCGCGGCGGTTTCGGTTACTGCCAGGTCGGCGACGGCCACTTGATCGTGCCGGTCGCCTGGGCGGCCGGCGCGATGATCACCGGGGCGCCGTTCTGGATCTGGTGGGTGAAGGCCACGATCTTGGACAGGCCGCCGGCGTCGAACTCGAACTCGCCGCCCGGCCGCTTCCATTTCGCGCCCGGCGCGCGCAGCGCCGTCGCGATCGCCTCGCGGTCGAGCTTGCCCACCTTCTCGATCGCCTGGATCATCACGAAGTAGGAATCGAGCCGTCCGCCGGTCCACAGATAGTCGAACAGCTTGATCTCGGCCCGCTCGAGCACCTTGAGCGCGATGTCGCTGTAGGGGCCCTTGATGCCCTCGTGCCAGTAGAGCTCGCCCGTCACGCCCTCGAGGTTGATCTGCCGCGCGAGCGAGCCGGTCGCCATGATGTGATGGACATCCATCGCGGTGACGCGAAGCTGGCGCATCTGCTGGACCAGCGGCACAGACACCGCGTCGAAGGAGGAGATGTAGATGATGTCGGGCTTCGCCGCGCGGATCTTGAGGATGATGCCGGTGAAGTCGCGCGTGGTCGGCGCGAAGATCTCCTCGCCGACCGTCTTGATGCCCTGCTTCTCCGCGATCGGCTTGTGGATCTCGTAGACCGTCTTGGCGATCAGGTTGTCGTGGACGATCCAGAACACGGATTTGGGCTGCGGGTTCACGTTCTTCAGAGACTCGAAATAGTTCTGCGACCACGTATTGGCGTGGAAGGCGAGGCCGGTGATGTATTTGAAGCCCTGCTCGTAGACGCGCGGCGTCGCCACGTTCGACATCACCGACGGCGTCTTGTACTTCTCGAAGATCTGCGACACCGGGAAGCCGTGCGTCGACCAGTCGGGGCCGACGAAGAGATCGACGCGGTCGACGGTCGCCATCTTCTCGTAGAGGCTGACCGCGGTCGCGGGCACGCTCTGGTCGTCGTACATGACGAACTTGATCGGCACCTTCTTGCCGCCGCAGCCGCTGAGCGCGACGCCGCCGGCCATGCGGTTGAACTCCTCCTCGAAGATCTCGGTCATCTTCATCCAGCGGTCCGATAGCGTCGAGTTGGTGCCGGTCGCCGAGATCGTGGTGCCGAAGGTGATCGGGCCCGCGCACGGGTCGGTGCGCTGGGCCGAGGCCGGCGCGATCGCGCCGAGCAGGGCGGCCGCGCCGAGCGCGGCGGCGAAGAGCGTGGTTCTCATGATCGACGTCTCCCTCGTTCCATCCAGACGCGCATGGGGTCGATGACCGGGCGGGGCCGCACCGGGATTCATTTTATCTCCCCGCCAAGGTCGCGCGATCATAGTCGGAGGCCCATGGCGGATCAATGGCCGCCGCGCCCGGCGCTCAGCGCGACGGGCCGGCCTTGGCGATCGGCTGGACGAACTGGAGCTCGGTGTCCCAGGGGAAGAAGATCCAGGTGTCCTGGCTCACCTCGGTGATGAAGGTGTCGACCAGCGGCCGGCCGGCGGGCTTCGCGTAGACGGTCGCGAAATGGGCGCCGGGCAGGATGTCGCGCACGAGCCGCGCCGTCCGCCCGGTATCGACCAGGTCGTCGATGATGAGGATGCGCTCGTGGTCGATCGAAGGCCGCTTGAGGAGCGTGAGCCCGCCCTGGTCCTGGTGGTCGTAGCTCTGGATGCAGATCGTATCGATGATGCGGACCTCGAGCTCGCGCGCGACGATCGCGGCCGGGACGAGGCCGCCGCGGGTGATCGCGACGATGCCGGACCACGGCGCGAGATCGGCGAGCCGCCAGGCGAGCGCGCGGGCGTCGCGGTGGAGCTGGTCCCAGGACACGGGAAAGCCCTTCTGGTAGGCGGGCTGGGCGGCGGGCTGGTGGGCGGGTGCGGCGTCGGTCATCGGCGTCTCCCGGTGGCGCGGGCGGATTAAAGCCCGCGCGGCCACGGCCGGCAACGGCCGCTCGCCAACACCGTGGAAATCGACTAGGACGGGGCCACCGCAACCATCCGGGACCGCGACCCCATGGCCGTCGGCGGCGCACCGGCCGCGCTCCTCGCGCTCGACGGCATCACCAAGCGCTATGGCGGGGTGCTCGCCAACGACGACGTGTCGCTCGCCGTCGCGCCCGGCACGGTGCACGCCCTCCTCGGCGAGAACGGGGCGGGCAAGTCGACGCTCGTCAAGATCGTCTACGGCCTGGTCGCGCCCGATGCCGGGCGCATCGCGATCGACGGCCGGCCGGTCGCGATCGCCTCGCCGCGCGCGGCCCGGCGCCTCGGCATCGGCATGGTGTTCCAGCATTTCAACCTGTTCGAGGCGCTCAACGTCGCCGAGAACGTGGCGCTCGGGCTCGAGCCCGCCGAGGCGCGCCGCCTCGTCCCCCGCATCGCCGAGACCGCCGAGCGCTACGGGCTCGCCGTCGACCCGACGCGGCCGGTGCACGCGCTCTCGGTCGGCGAGCGCCAGCGGGTCGAGATCCTCCGCTGCCTTCTCCAGGACGCGCGGCTTCTGATGCTCGACGAGCCGACCTCGGTGCTGACGCCGCAGGAATCCGAACGCCTGTTCGCCGTCGTGCGCCGGCTCGCCGACGAGGGGCGGAGCGTCCTCTTCATAAGCCACAAGCTCGACGAGATCCGTGCCCATTGCGGCATCGCGACGGTGCTCCGCGCCGGCCGCGTCGTCGCGAGCTGCGATCCGCGCGCCGAGACGGCCGGGCATCTCGCCGAGCTGATGGTGGGCCGCCGCCTCGCCGCGCCGCACGCGCGGCCGCCGCGCCCGTCAGGCCCGCTCGGCCTCGTCGTCGCCGATCTCACCGCCGCCGCGGCC
>Ga0194131_10010042_pt1 | contig 11737 bp, 7 predicted proteins | sample TA2KigO120mmetaG_FD_148631 | JGI IMG/M metagenome (GOLD analysis project Ga0194131, IMG submission 148631) | Freshwater microbial communities from Lake Tanganyika, Tanzania - TA2015053 Kigoma Offshore 120m | ecosystem: Environmental > Aquatic > Freshwater > Lake | place: Tanzania: Lake... | reverse complement strand
CGTCCGCGGCGGCACGCTCGGACCGGTCGACGCGCTCCGCCCGCCGCGCGCCCTTCGCCGCGAGCAGGGCGAAGCGCTGCGCCAGAGCGATCCGCTCGACCGCGACCGCCTCCAGCGCCGCCGCCGCCCGCGCCAGTTCCGCCTCCCGGTCGGGAGCGAGCGGCGCCGCATCCACGGTCGGCGATTCGCAGAACGCGAGCAGCGGTTCGATCGCGGCAAGGAGCGCCGCCTCGTCGTGGCTCGCCAGCGGCCGCGGCGGCGTCGCCGGCAGCGCGTCGCACAGGCGCGCCAGCACCGCGAACGCCCGCTGCCGCACGATCCGCGAGCGATCGAGCGTGGCCAGGTCGGCGAGCGTGACCACCGCGACCACCCGTTCCACCGGATCGAGCGCGTCGTCGTCGAGCGTCTGCTCGAGTTCGTCCAGCCGATCCAGCGCGAATCCGACCGGGTCCTCGAGCGGCTCCCGCTCGGTGAGCGGCGCCGGCTCGTCCCACGGCCAGCACCACGCCCGACCGAAGCGGGCGCCAAGGCCTCGATCGACCACGTCAGGCGCGTAGGTCGCGCGCGGCGCATCCCGCGTCGCGTAGAGATCGCCCAGATCAGCGATCCGATCCTGCGGCGTCGCGCAGCTGCACGCGAGGGCAGCGCCAAGCGCGCCGGCAAGGACGGAAGGCGACAGAAGGACGGCGTTCCGCGGCGTCACGATCGTTCCCGGTGGTGGAGGCGGCGGGAGTCGAACCCGCGTCCCAGGGTGCCGAAGCGAAGACCTCTACGCTCGTAGTCGATCCATCTGCAGCGTCACCCGGCGGGGACCGATCGACAGGTCCTGATGCCGGATCAGCCCCGTGTTCTCACCGGCGTGCCTGGGACCTGGGCCCGCCGGCCAGCCTGCTGAGTGGCGACACAGGCACCCCCACAGGCGAGGAGTGCCGGTCGTGGCTACCTGTTTTTGTTAGGCGGCCAGTGCGAAGTTGTTGTTCGCAATTGAACGTTTTTCAGGGGTTTCACGAGGCGCCTGAAACCTCGGAGCGCCATCTCCGCCGCGGGGTTCACCCGGTCGAAACCGTGACGCCCCCCGGACGATCGAAGCGGCGGTGATCATAGCGACGGGACGGCCGTCACGGCTCGACCACGAACAGGGCGTTGCCGTCGCCGGTCGGAACGCGCCGGAGGCCGGTGGCATCAAGATAGGCCATCAGCTTCGCCCCGCTCTCGCGATTGAACTCGAACAACACCCGCCGGATCAGCACGTGGCGCACGCCGTAGCGCGCCAGCAAAGCGCGGTTCTCGGTCGCCTCCTGCGCGAGCTGCGCCGGCGACAGTTGCGCCGGATCGGCCGGCCGCATGCAACGCGCGACGAACGGCTCGTCCTCGAAGAAGGCGCGCGCGACCGGCGGCACGCGGGTGAGCGGTCCGCCGAGCAGCCGCCGGCCGTGGACGACCTGCCCGAACCCCATCCGCCGCAGCGTGATCTCGTGGCGCGCCGGCAGCTCGAGCACGGTCCCCGGGACCGGGTCGTCGCGCATCCGCGCGTGCGACTCCTCGATCGTGAAGGGCACGAACAGGAACGGACGCAGCGGCGCGACCGTGAAGTACGCCGCGGCCACCGTCGCGACCGGGAGCCACAGCGCTCGTCCCACCGCGGCGGCCCCGAGCGCGGCGGCCACCGCGCCAGCGAGCTGGAACAGCCGCAGGTGCGCCGCCGGATAGCGGCCCGCTGCCATCCCGGGCACACCGCGCGCCAGCCAGCCGTAGGGCATCTCGATCGTCTCGCCGAAGAACGTCCGCTGGGGTCCCAGCGCGAGCAGGAAGCCGAGCACGGCGAGAGCGAGCCAGGCGCCACCGCCCCGTTCCGTCAGGGCGAGGGCGGCGGTGGTCAGGGCGAGCGCCAGGATCGCGCCGCCGACGATCGCGGCGGCCGTCGCCGCCGCCCCCGCGACCGGCGGCCGAAAGCGATCGTGGATGTCCGCGGTCAGGCGCGCCGAACTGCGCAGGCGCGCCGGTCGCTCGCGCTCACCGGGAGGCATCAGGGTCGCCTCGTGCAACACCGGCGCGGTGTACCACGCCAGTCCGTCGAGATCGGGCGAGAGGATCCGCTGTTGCACGCTCGGGTCGTCCTCGAAGGTCAGGCGGCTGGCGACGTCGAACGCGCTGTTGTCTCGCGCCTGCGCCAGGAGCCGGACGAGGAACGGCGCGAAGAGAGCGGTGCCGGCGATGCCGCAGAGGAGCGTCCGCAGCAGCGCCGTTCGCAGCGGCGTCCCGCGCCGCCACTCGAAGACGGCGAGCGCGCCGCCCGCGAGCGCCATCTCGAGGACGGTCGACGCATCGCACGCCGCGGTGAAAGCGAACAGCGCTCCGGCCCACGCGCACCAGCGCCAGCCGCGGCCGCGGCACACCTGCAGCGTCGCGTGCAGGAACAACGGGATGAACGCGCCGGCGAGGTAGTGGATGCGCCCGAGCTGGATCAGGCGGAATGGCGTGAAGGCGAACAGGCAGCCCGCCGCCAGCGCGATCCATGCCGGCACACCGAGCGCCCGCAGGAACAACGACAGCGACCACGCGCCGAGCGCGAGCAGCAGGAAACCGAACAGCTTGACGGCGACGACCACGCCGGGGACGACGCCGAGCAGCGCCTGCAACGGCAGCGACAGCAGGCCGAGCGGCAGCGCCAGCGGCGAAGCGACCAGTTCGGCACCGTGCGGCACAAAGACGTCCGGACAGGTCAGCGGATCGACGTGGCGCACCAGCAGCGCCTCGCGGATCCACCAGAAGTCCCACCAGTAGACGTGGTCGTCCAGCGTCCGATCGGCCAGTCGATCGTGCGGCCCGAGGTGCAGCACGAGCGGCCAGCTCGCCACGGCGGCGGCCGCCAGCGCCAGCAGCACGAACCAGAGCTCGCGGCCGATCCGCCGCCGTGTTGACGTTTCGCCGGCGGCCCCTGCCACGGGGCCGGCGACCGCTCCGCCCGCGCTCATCGCCGCCCGCGCGCGGCCCGGTCGATCTCGCGCTTCGCCTCCCGCGCCTTGATCGACTGCCGCTTGTCGCCCTTCGCCTTGCCCTTGCCGAGCGCGATCACGATCTTCGCCCACTGTCCGTGGAACAGGAGCTCGAGCGGCACGACGGTCGTGCCCGCCGTCTTCAGCGACGCGCGCAGCTTCTCGATCTCGCGCGCGTGCAGCAGCAGCTTGCGCTTGCGCAGCGGCTCATGGTTGGCGTCGCTGCCGTGCGAGTAGATCGGGATCTGGCAGCCGACCAGCCACGCCGAGCAGCGACCGTCGTCGATGCGGATGTAGGAACCGGCGAGCGTCGCCTCCGCCTTGCGCAGCGACTTCACCTCGGTCCCGGTCAGCACCAGACCAGCCTCGATCCGGTCGAGGATCACGTAGTCGTGCGTCGCACGACGATTGCGCGCAACGACGCGGCGCGGCAGTTCAGGCTTGGTCGTCATCGACGGACGGTCGGTCCTTCGGAGGTCCGGCGCCCCGCTTGACTCCGGAATGAGGCGGCCTACAGTACCGCGCTCCATTTCGGGCCGAAGTGGCGGAACTGGCAGACGCGCTAGATTCAGGGTCTAGTTCCCGCAAGGGAGTGGAGGTTCAAGTCCTCTCTTCGGCACCATCGGCTCCTCGCGCGGGGAGCCGGACGCGGGAAGCGGCCAACAGAGCCCGCCGCATGCGCCAGATGCGCCTCATGCGCCACCGTCGGTCGCACCCACCCGCGCTCCTCGTCGCGCTGCTGCTGCCTCCCCTCGTCGTTCCCTGCGCCGCCTGCGATCGCGTCGCCGCACCGAACTGCACGATCGAGAGCCTGCCGATCGGGCTCTCCGACGCGAACTCCGCGCCGGCGCTGCTGGTGCCACCGGGGGATGCGCGTGGCGGGCGGCTGCGCGCGACCCTGCGGCTGCGCGTCGATCGCGCGCTCCCGCCTCGCTCCGGCGTGGTCATCGATCAGGGCGCCTTCGACGGCGAGCGCTGCTTCCGCGGCCCCGAACTGCGCTACGCCCTGCCCGAGCTCGGAGCCGATGCCCGGATCTCGGCGCGACGCCTGGGTGCGGCGACCCCGATCGCCGCGCGCGCGCTGCGGCGCGCCGACGGATGGCTGGCGCTCGACTTCCCGGATGGACTCGCCGCCGCCGACGCGATCGAGCTCGATCTCGACGTGGCGGCCAACCCGCTTCCGCTCGAACTCGAGCTGTTCGCGGAAGTGCACGAGCCGGGACTGCCGCCGCGGTCGCTGCCGGCGCGGGTGGCGGTCCGGATCGTCGCGACGCGGGTCGACTGGCTGCGCGTCCTGGCGCCGGCGCAGGCGGCGGCGGGAGAGCCGGTCACCCTGCACGTGCTGTTCATGGACGGGCTGTCGGGACCGCTCGCCACCGCGCGCGACAGCCTCGTCCCGACCGGCACGCTCGAGCTGTCGACGCCGGCCGGGCCGCTCATCGTGCCGCTCGAGGGCGAACCCGACCCGCGCCTGCCGCACGCGGTGACGGTGGCCCTGCCGCCGTTGCCGCCCGGCCTCCATCGCATCCCCGCGCGCTGGCGTGAACAGCCGCTCGTCGTCGGCCTGTCGAACCCGATTCGCGTCGGCGACGCGGCCACTCCCTGCTGGTTCGGCACGCTCCACGCCCACACCGCCGTCGGCGGTCACGCCAGCGGCGTCCCCACGGCCGCACTGCGCTACGCCCGCGACGTCACGCGACTCGATTTCGTCACGCTGAGCGAACACCGCGAGTCGCCGTGGTACGACGGCGAATGGCTGAAGAGCCTCGCGCAGGACTGGACCGAGGATGGACGCTTCGTCGTCCTGAACGGCTACGAGTGGACCGACGCCGACTGGGGCCATCGGCATGTCCTGTTCCGCGAGCCGATCGCGCCCGCGCCCGCGCCGGCCGGCCTCGACGCGCTGGCGGCGGCGCTCGGCGGCGACGCCGACGCCCTGCTGGTGGCCCACCACTCGATCTGGAACGGCTTCGCCGCGCAGCGCCGATTCGTCTGGGGCGCGCCCGACCAACTGCCGCGCCAGCGCCTCGCCGAGGTCTACTCGTGGCACGGCTCGTCGCTCGAACACGACTCGCCGTTCCCGCTGCATGACAACGCCGACCAGGTGCTGGCGCGCGAATGGCAGACGGACGTGCTGTCAGCGCTGCGCGCCGGTCATCGCCTCTTCTTCGTCGCCGATGGCGACAACCACCTCGGCAAGCCGGGAGCGCTGGTCGGCATCGAATGGCCGAAGGGCCGGCGCTACGCCTACCAGGGCGTGACCGGCGTCTTCGCCGCCGAGCTGGAACGGCCCGGGCTGTTCGCGGCGCTCGACCGCGGCGCCGTGTTCGGCACCACCGGCGCCCGGCTGGTCGTCGAGGCGACCCGCACCGACGCGCGCGCGCACCTGCGCATCGCCGCCACCGCGCCGCTCGCGCGCGTCGCCGTCCGACCGCTCGCCGGCGCGACCGTCGAGCGGCGATTCGACGCGCCGAAACCCGACCGGGAGACCGAGTTCGCTCGCCACTACATCGACGCCGCGGCCGGCACGTGGGACGTCGACGTCGTCTTCGAGGTCGAACCGGGATGCGCCGACCAGCCGTGGATCGTCGAGGTGGCGCAGCACGACTTCCACCACGCCTGGCGCCTGCTGCCGCCGCCCGCCTGGTCACGCTGAGCGAAACCGCGGGAGGGCGCCGCGGCGCCGTGCCGGCGACCGTCAGCGCCGCCGCTCGTGGAGCGTGAACGGGCCGTGCTGCTCGACCGGCCGATAGCGCTCCGCCAGCCAGCGGGCGACCAGCGGCGCCGCCGCCTCGAACGCGAACGTGGCCGGGCTGCTGCCGTCGGTGACCAGCAGCGGCGGCTGGTTCCGTTCGAGCGCCGCGATCGCTTCCGCCTGGAAGCGCGGCTCGTGGTACCAGTAGCTCGCCTCGGCGCACGGGATCGCCAGCATCCGGTCGGCGAGGAACGCCAGCAGCGGCGCGCCGGGGCTGGTCGCCACCGTCTGGTTCGGCGCGACGCGACGGCGGATCGACGTCACCGTCGCCTCGAGCGCACGCGCGAACTCCGGCTTCAACCGGATGCCCGCCCGTTCGAGCGCCGGCTCGACGCCGGGCTCGAGCCGCTGGCGGAAAGTGCCGGAGTAGATCCCGCGATGCGCACCGGCGACCCAGGTCACGAGGAGCACGACCAGCAGCGCCAGGGCGCCGTGACCACGCCAGCCGCGGCCACGCCGCGCCAGCGCATCGCCGAGGGCCAGCGCGACCGGCGCGATCGCCTGGAACAGGTGGTTGGCCGACGGAATCAGCCGCACCTGATTCAACAGCAGGAGCCCGAACAGCGCGGCGGCGATGCGCGGCGTCTCGCCCCCCGTCGGTGGTCCGGCGGCGTCACGCCGCGCCCGCCACCACGCCGCACTCCCCCACAGCAACAGCACCAGCGGCGCCAGCAGCAGCGCGCAAAGCAGCGCCACGCGGCCGCCGCGCCACTCCCCGTCCACCCGCGGCTCGGCCAGCGGCACGGCGATCTGTTCCTGCACCGCGATGCGCTGCCACTCGTGTTCCCACCACGCGCCCAGATCGAGGCCGGCCGCGACCAGCGCCAGGACCAGCGGCACGAGCAGCGCTGCGAAACCGGCGGTCAGCGCCGCCGCCCCCGCGCAACGCCGGCGCCACGGCATTCCCGGTTCGACCAGCAGCGCCACGCCGCAGGCCGCGGCCGCGAAGCCGCCCACGTCGTGCCGGAACAGGAACCCGAGCGCGCAGAGCAGTCCGGCCACGAACGCGCCGCGGCCGTCGCGCCGCGCCAGGCGCTGGGCCGCGAACAGCGCCAGCAGTGCCGCCACCACGATCGCCGACTTGTGGAACGAACCATGCGCCACCACGAGGACCGCGGTCGCGAGCAGCGCGCCCGGCAGAGTCGCCGTTCCGAGCAGCAGCCAGCAGAGCGCACCGGCGGAGAGCGCATGGAGCGCGACCAGCACGGCGCGCACGACCGCCACGCTCTCGCCGCACCAGGCGAGGAACGGCGCCAGCAGCCAGTACATCCCGGGACCGTACGGCATCCAGCCGTCGATGCCGGGGATCGCGCCGTCGCGGACGCGCCAGGCTCCATCGATCAGGATGCCCTCATCGAACAGCGCGATGCCGTCGAACGCGTAGGTCGCGTGGAATGCTGCCGCGGCGAGCGCCACCAGCAGGGCGACCGCTGCGCGACGGCGCGGGGCGCCGGTCATGGCGCGCCGCCGCCCGCCGCGAGTTCGCGCGCGAGGCGGTCGTGCCGCACGGCCTCCGCCTCGTGGCCGAGCCGCTGGTGGATCACCGCCAGTCGCCGCGCCGCGCCGGAGGAGCGCGGGAAGCGGGCGAAGTGCGTTTCCGCGGCGGCCAGCGCCTGCGGCCACTCCTTGGCGAGAGAGAAGGTATCGACGTACGCCTCGTGCGCCGGCTGCTCCTCCGGCGCGACTTCGGCCAGCGCCTTCGCCAGCTGCCGCGCGGCGCTCCATTGGCGGTCGGCGAGGCGAGTGCGCAGCTCGCCGTAGAGCTGGTCGAGCAGCCGCGTCGCGCCGGCGCGCAGTTCCGGCGAAGGTTGCGCCGCCACCGCCGACCGCATCCAGCGCAGCGCGGCGAGCCGATCGCCCGCGATCGCCTCGACTTCCGCGCGGGCGACCCGGCTGCGCCAGTCGTCGGGGAACGCCGCCAGCAGCAGGTCGCTCCGGCGCCGCGCCTCGTCGAGGCGCCCCAGCAGCGCCAGCGCCATCACCTCGAGCGTCCGGGCGGCCGGGTCGCCGGGTCGCTCGATCAGCGCGCGACCGACCCGGTCGAGCGCCGTCGCGGCGAAGCTGCGTGCCACGTCGCGCGGTCCGGCGCTGCCGTGCGCCAGCTCGATCTGCGCCCGCAGCACCTGCAGTTCGACGTTCTGCGGCGCCACCGCGACTGCGTGGTCGATCAACTGCAGCGGCGGATCGAAACGGCGCGCCTGCTGGAAGCCGCCCGCCACCGCCAGCGCCGTTGCGCACCACAGCGGCAGCGTCCGCCAGCGACTCCCGGTCGCCAGCGCGACCAGCACCGCCTGCAGCAGCAACAGGAACGGCAGCCACGCTTCCGGCGTCGCGCCGCCGCCGAGGTACTCGAGTCCGGTGCGGGGCGGTCGCAAGCCGGCCGACGCCGCACAGGCGAACAGGGCGGCGACCCCGAGCAGCGCCGCGATCGCGCTCCGTCGTCGCCATGCCGCGACCATCGCCCCCAGCAGGACGGCCGCGCCGAAGCCCGCCCACCACGGATCAGCCCGCAGATGCTCGAGTCCGGTCGCCCACGGCCGCATCAGCAGGTCGAGCGCGCACCAGGCCGAACCGGTCGTCGCCGCGCGCGGTGCCCCCAGCCACCAGAGACCGGTCCCGGCGCCGGCCGCCGCCGCCACCGTGAGCAGGCGCACGCGGTGCGCCGGCGCGGCCGCCGCCGCAGCAGCGAATGCCACGAAGGCGTACCCCGGCTGCGCCGCGGTCGCGAGCAGCGCCGCCACCGGCGCGACCACGCGCCAGGCGCCATGGCGCCCGACGAGCGCCACCGCCGTCACCGCCGCGAACAGGTCGGCGAGCACGACGCCGCGCGCGCCGAGCCGCACGAAGCTCTCCGTGCGCCACGGATGGACGAGGAATGCCGCCGCCGCCACCACCGCCAGATTCGGCGCCGGGAGGCCGCGACCGGCTCGCGCCACCAGCGCCAGCACGGCCACATCGAGGCAGAGCGCGAACAGGCGGTGGGCGGCGGCCGAAGTGCCGAGCAGCGAGACCTCGATCGGCAGCCACCGCATGGCGAGCGCCGCGCCGCGGCTCTCCGCCATTCCCGCGAGGAAGGGACCTTCATCGAACACGGCGGGCAGCGACAGCAGCGGACCGTGCAGCGCGACCAGCAGCAGCAGGCCGACCGAGAACCCGGGCCACGGGAACCGGTCCGCCCTGCCCGCCGCTTCAGCCACCTGCCGCCTCCGCCGCACCGAAGTCCGCGAGCGCCGCCACCACCTCGTCGATCTGCGCTGGCGCCAGCCCGGGCCATGCCGGCAACGCCAGCAACGCGCCCGCCGCGCGCTCGGCTTCCGGGAAGGCGCCAAGCGGCGCCAGCGGCGTGCCGCCGGCGACCCCGAGGTGCAGTGCGCGAGGATAGTCGACGGCGGTGCCGATGCCGCGGGCGGCGAGGTGCGAGCGAAGCGCCTCGCGGCGGGCGACGCGCACGACGACGCGCTGGAAGACGTGCTCGCCCGGCTCGCCGAAGTCGAGCGGACAGAAGCGGTCGAGCAGGCGGCGCCCAAAGAGCGAGGCGAGGTAGCGATGCGCCAGCACGAAGCGCTGTCGCGCCTGCGCCTCGAGCCGCGCCAGCGCGCGGTTCTGGACCGCGGCGACGAGCGGCTTCATGCGCGTGCCGGCACCGTCGCACGCCTCGCGCAACTGCTGCGCCATGGCGGTCGAATCGGTCAGCACCGCGGCGCCGCCGGCCAGGTCGCTGGTGTGGGCGGCGAAGTCGATCACGCCGATCGCCCCGGCGGTGCCGACGCGGACGCCGCCGGAACGCGCCATCGACGCCGCCGAGGCCTCCTCGACCAGCAGCAGGTCATTGCGCGCCGCCGCCTCGCGACAGGCGACGAGGTCGTGCGCCCGCCCGAAGAGGTGGACGACCAGCAGCGCCGCGACCCGCCGCACCGCCGGCGACGCGCGGGCGCGGACCACCGCCGCGTCGACGGCCGCCAGGTCGAGCAGCGCCGAAGTGCGCTCGATGTCGACGAAAACTGGGGTCGCGCCCGCGCGCTGCACCGCCGTCAGCACGCCGCTCCCCGCCAGGGCCGGCAACAGCACGGCGTCGCCGGCGCCGATCCCAATCGCCTGCAGGCCGTTCACCAGGGCATCGCAGCCGCTGGCGACCGCGACCGCAGCGCGCGCCTCGAACTCCGTCGCCAGGCGGGACTCGAACGCGAGGACTCCGGTTCCGGCCGCCAGCGGCCCGCGCTCGAGCACCCCCACCACCGCCGCCTTGATTTCCTCGCGCAGCGATCCATCCTGCAGGCGGGCGTCGAGGAACGGAACCGGCATGAAACGGTGGCTCACGATGGGACTGGTGCGGACCGGACCGGGCGTCTCAGCGGCCACGAATACCTCCGGCACTCCGCGCGGTGACGGTCCCGCCGTTTTTTGCGGCGCCGCTCGCGCCGCCGCGGCGGTGGCGCTGTGGCTCGGCCTCGCCGGCGCTGGGACTGCCGCGCAGGACGCGCCAGAACCTCCGGCCGCGGCGCCCGTGACGGCGCCCCCCGCAGCAAACGACCCGGCGGCGCTCGCCTTGCTGGCGCGGGCCGCCGCGGCGCAGCGTGACAGCAAGCCGTCATCGGAGACAGCGCCGCTCGCCCTGCACGCGAAGGTGCAACTGCAGTGGAAGGCGCCCGACGGTTCCGAGATCTCCCTCGACGCCGAACGCCGCTTTCTCGCGCCCGACCGGATCTGGACCCGCGCGATCGACACCTTCCGGAAGAGCGAGACGATCGGCGGCTTCGATGGCGCGCGGCCGTGGCTGTGGAGTCGTGCCGCGGGCATCCGCTGGCTCGACGAGCCCGGGGCCGAGGCCGATCTGCGCCAGCTCCGACAGGACCTCGAACTGACCGAACTGCTCACCACCGCCTTCCAGCTCGACCGGCTGGCGCCGCGACTCAGCGGGCTCGCGCCGCTGCCGGACGAGCAGGGCCACGGCCTCGTCGCGCACGTGATCGAGGGGACGGTCGAACTCCCGCGCGACGGCAAGCAGGTGGCGGCACGGCTGCGGCTCTGGATCGAAGCGAAGACGCAGCGACTGCTGGGCGCCCGCCTGATGGTCGCCGGCGAGAAGCCGCTGCAGATCTGCTTCACCCGCCACCAGCGCAACGACGGCCTCGACGTCCCCCGCAAGATCGAGATCTACGTCGACGATGCCAAGGAGCCGGAGCAGGTGCTGTGGGTGGCGAACCTGTCGGTCACACCGCAGTTCACCGACGCCGACTTCGCCCCGCCGAAGTGAGCCGACGGGTCAGAAGCCGCGCCGCTTGAACAGGTTCTCGAGCTCGGCCAGCGGGATCACCACCCGCGTCGGGCGGCCATGCGGGCAGGTGTGGGTGTGCTCGACGCGATCGACCTCCGCGAGCAGGCCGGCGATCTGCTCCTCGGCCAGGGCATCGCCGGCCCGGACCGCCCGGTGGCACGCCAGCGTGAACAGCATGCGGTCGGCGAAGTCGTCCCGGCGCCCCTCCGGCCGCTCGCCGCGGACCAGCGTGACCAGTCGCGTGAGCAGTCCGGCGACATCGCTCGGCGCCGCCACCGCCGGCAGCGAGGACACGCCGACCGTCGTCCGCGACAGCGGCGCGATGCGCACGCCGACCGACTCGAGCAACTCCGTCTGCTCCTCGAGCGCCAGCACGTCGCCTGCCGGAAGCTCGACCACGAGCGGCACCAGCAGCTCCTGCCGGCGGATCGCGCGCGCGCTCCACTCCGCGCGCAGGTGGCGGTAGAGCACGCGCTCATGCAGCGCGTGCTGATCGAAGATCAGCAGCCCCGCTTCGCACGCGGTGGCGACATAGGTCTTCAGCACCTGCACGAACCGTCCGGGAAGCACCCGCGCGGAGGGCGGCACGGCGAGGAGGGGTGGCTGGTGCGGCGGCGACCCGACCGGGAGCGAGCCAGCCGCAGCGCGCGCCGGGGTCGCTGACGGCGCCTCGCTCAGCACGGCGAGCAGGCTGTCCGCGGCGGGCTCCGC
>Ga0194131_10010037_pt1 | contig 11740 bp, 12 predicted proteins | sample TA2KigO120mmetaG_FD_148631 | JGI IMG/M metagenome (GOLD analysis project Ga0194131, IMG submission 148631) | Freshwater microbial communities from Lake Tanganyika, Tanzania - TA2015053 Kigoma Offshore 120m | ecosystem: Environmental > Aquatic > Freshwater > Lake | place: Tanzania: Lake... | reverse complement strand
CTTGCTGCTCACGCTGGTGTTGGTGCAGGCCGCCGGTTTCTACATGGACTATCGCACCCGCCATCGCCCACTGCTGAGCACTGCGTTCCAGAGCGTCACTCTGAGCAATGGCGAGGTGTACTACGGCCGGCTGCACCACTTCGGCACGGATCATCCGGTGTTGCGCATGGCATTCCGTGTCGACCCGGGCTCTGACGGCACACCACAACTACGCTGGCTGCGCGACGAGCGCGAAGGTGCGGATCACCTTATTTTTCCCCGCGATGCCATTGTGCATGTGCGGCCGGTGCGTTCGGAATCCGCGCTCGGACGTGTCTTGGCGCGGCACACGCCGGCGCAATAACCGGTGCAAGCCCATCCTGGCGAAGTGCCCACGCGGTTTCGCGTGGGCACTACCTCCTGGACTGATGCCTCGGTCATTGCCTCGGGCGGCTTCTATCCGAAGGGGGTGAAAAGCGCCGAACAGCGGCTGCGGCACTACGCGTCGGTGTTCGATACGGCGGAGGTCGACAGCGGCTACTACGCCCTGCCCAGCGCGCGCAATGCACTGCTGTGGGTGGAGCGCACGCCCGCAGACTTCGTCTTCACCATCAAGGCATTCCGGCTGTTCACACACCATCAGACTCCGCCGGAGGCTCTGCCCAAGGATTTGATCGCCACCTTACCCCTTCGAGAAAAACTCCCCTCTCCTCCCGGGCGAGGGGCACGGGGCGAGGGAGATTTGGCACCTCTTGTTGCCGAGCTTTTTCCCTCCCCCCAACCTCTCTCCCGGAGGGAGAGGGGCTCTTCCGCGGTAACTCAGTCGCCAGCGGTTCCGGGCCAAAAAGCCCTCGACACGATTCGGACAGGACCTTCTACTAGGCGCAATTACTACCTGAAAGATCTGCCTGCAGAAATCCTCGACGAGCTTTGGCGCCGCTATCTGATCGGCATCGAACCCTTGCACGCCGCCGGCCGGCTGCGGGCAGTGTTGTTCCAGTTTGCACCCTGGTTCAGCCACGGCACGGCCAGTCTTGACTACTTGCTGCGTTGCCAGGCGCGTCTGGGACCTACGCTGATGGCAGTCGAGTTCCGCCATGCCTCGTGGTTCAGTGCAAGCCATCAGCAGGACACCGTGGCATTCCTGCGCCAGCATGGCATGGCGCACGTGGTGGTCGACGAACCGCAGGGCTTTGCCAACAGCGTGCCGCAGGTCTGGACGGCGACAACGCCGGCATTCAGTGTGGTGCGATTGCATGGCCGCAATCGCGACGCCTGGAATTTGAAGGGCCTGCACTCCTCGGCGGATCGCTTCAAATACCTGTATGACGACACCGAACTCGGCGACCTGCATGATCACATCAGACGGCTAGGGCAAGAATCGCACTGCGTGCAGGTGCTGTTTAACAACAACTACGCCGACTGGGGTGTGCGCAACGCTTTGCGCATGCAGAGTCTTCTTCGCGCCGGGCGCGCAGACCCTGTGTTAGCCTGACGAAACCTTCATCCGGCTGTTTTGCGCTATCAGCGTGACCCTACTTTCAGGGCGTTGCGAGAAGGCTGAGCAGCCTTGCTCCGCAGGTCCTGAACCGCAACTCCACGCCCGAATCCCCTCCCCCCGCCTGCTCGCCGTGCCCGCTCCAATTGAACGTATTGCCATCGATCAAATCGCGGAGTTTGATCAAATCATCGACGTCCGTACCGCCGCCGAATTCGTCGAAGACCATGTTCCCGGCGCCATCAACTGCCCGGTGCTCGATGAAGCGGAGCGCGCCCACGTCGGCACGATCTACAAACAAGATTCGCCTTTTGTCGCCAAGCGCATCGGCGCGGCACTGGTGGCGCGCAACATCGCCCACCATCTCGAAACGGTGTTTGCCGGCAAACCGCGCCAGTGGCGGCCGCTGGTCTACTGCTGGCGAGGCGGTAAGCGCAGCGCCGCGCTCACGCATATCCTGCGTGAAGTCGGCTGGGACGCCCGCGTCCTCGATGGCGGCTATAAGGCTTACCGGCGGCACGTGGTCAGCGCGCTGCCTGGATTGACCTCACCGCTGGGCCTGCGGGTGATCTGCGGCCTCACCGGCTCGGGCAAGAGCCGGCTGTTGCGCGCCCTCGCCGGCCTCGGCGCCCAAGTGCTCGATCTTGAAGCCTTGGCGGCGCACAAAGGCTCGGTGCTGGGGAATGAGCCTGATCAGCCCCAACCCTCGCAAAAGCTGTTCGAGAGCCGGTTGTGGCAAACGCTGCGTGGATTCGATCCTGCGCGTGAGGTGTTCGTCGAATCGGAAAGCAAGAAGATCGGCAGCGTACGCGTGCCCGATGCCCTCATACAGGCGATGTGGGCTTCGCCCTGTATCTGGCTTGAATTGCCGGCTGTACTGCGCGTGGAACTGCTCAAGCAGGAGTATCCGCACTTCACCGGCGATCCGGCAGAGCTGATCGAGAAACTACATTGCCTGAAGGCGCTGCACGGCACCGGCGTTATCGAGCGCTGGTGCCAGTTGGCGCGCGAAGGCCGTCACGATGAACTGGTGGCCGAATTGCTCGAGACACACTACGATCCGGCCTACCGTCGGTCCATACACGAGCACTACCCGGCACTGGGTCAGGCCCGGCATTGCGCGCTGTCCGGCGTGGCAGCCGAAGACTTTGCCCGTGTCGCCGACTCACTCGCCGCCGGGCATGGGTCGGATAGAATCATGACACCTGGATTCCCGCCCCCGGCGTCATCGTCCCAGCGCTGATTAGAACCGGGAACCGCCCGGCCTCTGAATGACCGTTCCGCATCTCGCCCTAAAAGTCGACGTCAACAGCTATCGTGGCACCCGTGAAGGTGTGCCGCGCATAGTGGACGTCCTCAAACGCCACCAGGCGCAGGCCACCTTTGCTTTCAGTTTGGGCCCCGATCACTCCGGTCGCACGCTCAAGCGCATGTTTCAGCGCGGGGCGCTGGCGCAGGCACGGCGCACCTCGGCGCTCAAGCGCTACGGCGCCCGCAGTCTGCTCTATGGCACTTTGCTGCCCGGCCCGGATATCGGCAAGCAGTGCGCCGATCAGATGCGGACGGTGCGTGACGCCGGCTACGAAGTCGCCATCCATGCCTTCAACCATGTGAAGTGGCAGGACAGTGTCGATGACGAGGAATATCGCTGGACCCTGAGCGAAATGGAGCAGGCCTGCGAACGCTTCCGCGAGATCTTTGGTGCCGATCCCAAGATCCACGCCGCCGCCGGCTGGCGGATGAATCGTCATGCAATGCGACTTACGCAACGCCTGGGCTTCGACTATTGTTCGGACTCTCGTGGCAGTCATCCTTTCGTGTCGGTGCAGAAGGCGGAAGTCATCGCCTGTCCGCAACTGCCCACAACCTTGCCGACCACGGACGAAGTCGTGGGCCTCGACGGCGCGAACGCCAGCAATGTCGTCAATCGCCTGCTCGACCGTACCCGCATGTGTCCGCCGAATGGACACGTCTTTACGCTGCAGGCGGAGTCCGACGGTCTGGGCGACGTCGCGATTCTCGATGGTCTGCTGGAAGGCTGGCGTGACCAAGGCTACGAGCTGTGCTCACTCACGGGTTACTTCGAATGGCTACCGGAGAAGAATCTGCCGCGACATGAAGTGGTGCGCGGCGCGGTGCCGGGCCGGGCTGGTACTCTCATGCTGCAGGGGCCAAGCTTTCTTGCACCCGTACCCACAGAGTCCCTGATACAACCGAAAATATCCTGACGAGTCCCCCATGCTGGAGAACCTGCAAGTTCCCGACTTCGAAGCGACGCTGACGAGCGGCAAGACCCTGAAACTGCATCAGCACGCCGGACTGCTGGTGCTCTACTTCTACCCCAAGGACAACACCCCGGGCTGTACCGACGAAGGACTGCAGTTCCGTGACCTGCACGCGGAGTTCAAGGCTATCGGCTGTGACATCATCGGCGTGTCGCGCGATTCGCTGCGATCGCATGAATCGTTCAAGGCCAAGATGAGTTTTCCCTTTGAATTGCTCAGCGACGAAGACGAACGCGTCTGCCAGATGTTCGGTGTCATCAAGATGAAGAACATGTATGGCAAACAGGTTCGCGGTATCGAGCGCAGCACATTTCTGATCGATGGCCGCCACGCGGTGCGGCGGGAATGGCGTGGCGTCAAGGTGGCCGGCCACGCCGCCCAGGTGCTGGACGCCGCGCGGTCCGCATCCGCCCCACGGCCCACATCCACCCAATAACCGCGCTGTTCCAGTGCCCCGCTCAGGCGAGGCCGCCTGCTTCCCATGTCCAAAGCCACGCCCGTCGCGCTGATCCAGCCCAAGACCAAGCTTTTTGTGCTGGATACCAATGTGCTCATGCACGACCCCATCAGTCTGTTCCGTTTCCACGAGCATGACCTGTTTTTGCCCATGGCAACGCTCGAGGAACTCGATGCGCACAAAAAGGGCGTCACCGAATTGGCGCGCAACGCCCGTCAGGCCAGCCGCTTTCTGGATGAACTGCTCAATCGCCCGGACCAGCGCATCGACGACGGCTTATCGCTGGTCCGGGGCAGCACCAGTGAGAGCACCGGCCGGCTGTACCTGCAGACTACCGCCATCACCGGCACACTGCCCAAATTTCTGTCGGAAGGTCGTGGCGACAACGCCATCCTCGCGGTGCTCAAGCATCTGGAAAGCGCGCAACCGGCACGTCAAGTCATTTTGGTGTCCAAAGACATCAACATGCGCATCAAGGCGCGCGCCATGGGGTCCATGGCTGAGGACTACTTCAATGACAAAGTCCTCGAAGACACCGAACTGCTCTATACCGGTACCCGCGAACTGCCGGCGGACTTCTGGGATACCCACGGCAAGGATATCGAGTCCTGGCAGGAAAATGGGCGCAGCTATTACCGCGTCACGGGGCCGCTGTGTGCGAGTTTCCTGATCAATGAGTTCGTATTCCAAAGCGGAGACCGGCCGCTGTTTGCACAGGTGCGGGCGGTACAGGGCGATACTGCCGTGCTACGTACGGCGGTGGACCGGAGCCACGCCCGCAATGCAGTATGGGGAATCACCGGACGCAATCGCGAACAGAATTTCGCGCTCGAATTGCTTATGGACCCGGTGATCGATTTCGTCACCATTCTGGGACAGGCAGGCACCGGGAAGACCTTGCTCACCCTAGCCGCCGGATTAGCGCAGACGCTCGACGAGAAAATCTACTCGGAGATCATCGTGACCCGTGTCACCGTGCCACTGGGCGAGGACATCGGCTTTCTACCGGGCACCGAAGAAGAGAAGATGACCCCATGGATGGGGGCGTTTGAGGACAATCTTGAGGTGCTGAATCGCACCGATGAGGACGCTGGCGACTGGGGTCGCGCCGCCACGCGAGACCTGATCGGCTCCCGGATCAAGATCAAGTCGCTCAACTTCATGCGCGGCCGCACTTTCATCGAGAAGTTCCTAATCATCGACGAAGCGCAGAACCTGACGCCCAAGCAAATGAAAGCCCTCATCACGCGTGCGGGGCCGGGAACCAAAGTCATCTGCCTGGGCAACATCGCGCAGATCGACACCCCTTATCTCACCGAAGGCAGCTCAGGCCTGACCTACGTGGTCGACCGCTTCAAGGGCTGGCAGCATGGCGGGCACATCACCTTGCAACGCGGAGAACGTTCGCGGCTAGCGGACTATGCCAGCGAGACACTCTGATCTCACGGTAAGGGCAGCTGTCCCTTGCCGAAATAGGTTTCGATACGAAGTACCACAGAGGGTACCAGATCGTAATCGCGCTCTCGCGGCCAGCTCAACTGTGGTCTGAACTAGGCAACGATCCAATCCTTGTAGACCCGGCTGCGGTAGCGCACCGCAAGTGTATAGGCCGACATGTGAGTATTGGGTCTCGAATCAGCAAAGGCACCCACTTCCAATGCCGCCATGGCATGCTCGCCGATGCGCCGCACCAGTGCTGCCTCCTGACTCATTTCCCAGTTGTCTTTCTGGTCGACGAAGGTGGCATTGGTTGTCAGGCTGAGCGCGGTGTGCACTGCGATATCCCGTACAAAGCGGACTTCGCTGGCCGCGGAGAAGCCGTCATGATGGCGGTAGAGAAAGGTCTCCGAGACGGGTATCTCCCAGTCTCCCCAATCGAACACCCTCAAGGCACGAGCCCGCACATAGGGGTCGGGAGACAGGGCGCGGAACCGCAATCCAGCATCAGCATTCAAGCTGATCTTTAAAGTCTCCGTCGCGATGGCGCGTAAGCCGACGAATACGTCTTGGTCGCGATTGTCAACCCCCTGCGTGCGATCGACCTCACGCCGGGACTCGGACCGTGTAATGGACTCGACACCTTGGTCGACGATCAGCTGTAGCCGCTCCTGCGTGTTTGGCAACTTAATCTTGGCGCTGATGAAGGGACGATTGTCGTTGCCGCCATCCTTGTTTCTGCGCAAGGTCGATTCACCGCCCAGACGCAAATAGCTTCCGATAGGGGCGTCGTGACTTTCTTTGCCCGCGAACAATGAATCGATGCGCGTGACGAGTGACTCAAACTCATGCGAGAGACGGTCGTGGGTACGGTCCGCAAAATTGGGCCGTGTCGGCATATCGCCGTCCTGCGCCCGGCCGGCAGGGCCGCCAAGCAGCGTTGCACCGGACATGAGTATCGCGAAAATCGTTCTCATTATTAACCTATGGTGAGTTGTTCGAGCGGCACCCTTCCCGTGACGCCGCATGCTCTTGGCGTCTTCAATACCTGCCGGGATCCGCCATGTTCTCGAAGCGCGTGAACTCGCCCAGGAATGTGAGACGCACCGTACCGATAGGGCCATTGCGCTGTTTACCGATGATGACTTCAGCGATACCTTTGTCCGGTGTATCTGGGTTGTAGACCTCGTCGCGATAGATGAACAGGATCACGTCCGCATCCTGCTCGATGGCGCCGGATTCGCGCAGATCGGACATTACCGGGCGCTTGTTCGGACGCTGTTCCAGGCTACGATTCAGCTGCGACAGCGCGATGACCGGGCAATTCAATTCCTTGGCCAGTGCCTTGAGCGAGCGTGAAATCTCGGAGATTTCCGTGGCGCGGTTCTCGCCTTCGCTGTTGGCGGACATGAGTTGCAGGTAGTCGATGACGATCAACCCCAGTTGCTTGTACTGGCGATGCAGTCGGCGGGCACGGGCGCGCAGTTCGAGGGAATTGAGCGCGGGCGTCTCATCGATGTGTATGGGCGCGTCGTTCAATTTGCCGACAGAATGAGTTAGGCGTTGCCAATCCTGGTCCTGCAAACGGCCGGTACGCAGTTTGTGTTGATCGAGTCTTCCGCTGGAGCCGATCAGTCGCATAACCAGTTGCGTGGCAGCCATCTCCATGCTGAAAACCCCCACCGGCAGCCCGGCACTCAGGCCCACATGCTCGGCAATGTTGAGGGCAAGGGCGGTTTTGCCCATGCTGGGCCGACCGGCAACGATGACCAGATCGCCAGGTTGCAGTCCCGATGTCATGCGATCCAGATCGAAGAATCCAGTGGGTACGCCGGTGACATCGGTGCCGGCTTCGCGGTTGTAGAGCATATCGATGCGCTCCACGACCTGATTGAGCAAGGGCGGCATGTCCTGGAAACCCTGCTTGGTGCGCGCACCGGCTTCGGCGATCTCGAAAATGCGCGACTCCGCCTCGTCGAGAATCTGGGCGGCCTCGCGTCCCATGGGATTGAATGCCATGTCGGTGATGTTCGTCGACGTCTCCGCCAGCCGACGAAGAATGGAGCGCTCGCGCACGATCTCGGCGTAACGCCGGATGTTGGCCGCACCGGGAATGTTCTGCGCCAGACCGTTCAAATAAGGAATACCACCGACCGACTGCAGCTCCTTCGTCGACTCCAGACTCTCCGCCACGGTGATGACGTCGGCCGGGTGGGTCTTCTCTATAAGTTTCGAAATGTGGCGGTAGATCAATCGATGGTCGGCGCGATAAAAATCCGCCTCGCTCACCACGTCGGCGATGCGATCCCATGCGGTATTTTCGAGCAGCAGTCCACCCAGGACACTCTGCTCGGACTCTAGGGAATGAGGCGGCAGGCGCAGCGTTTCTACTTCCCTGTCAGTAGGAGGCAAGCCAGTTCCAGAGCCGTTCTTGAATTGGGCCATAAGCCATTGTAGCCATGACCCAATAAAAAAGGCTCCGTTCCCAGAGCCCTTTTACCGGCGAATGACTCGCGCGGATCAGGTTTCGGCGACTACCGCGACCTTCACCGTGGCCTTGGCATCGGTGTGCAGATCCAGCACGACGTCATACTCACCCACCTGCTTGAGCGGGCCCGTGGGCAGGCGCACCGCGCTCTTGGCCACATCAAAATTCCGTGCCTTGAGGGCGTCGGCGATGTCTTGATTGGTGACGGAACCAAACAACCGGCCATCCACGCCCGCCTTTTGCGCAATGCTCAGCACCACACCTTCCAGCTGCGCCGCGAAGGCCTGAGCCCGTGCCAGCGTATCGGCCTGGGCGCGCTCCAACTCCGCGCGGCGCTTCTCGAATTCCTCGATATTGGCCGGCGTGGCGCGGCGCGCGCGTCCGGTCGGGATGAGGAAGTTGCGGGCAAAGCCGGGCTTCACCTTCACGATCTCGCCCAACTGGCCGAGGTTGACGACTTTCTCCAACAGTATGATTTGCATGGGGCTCCCCTCAGTGCAAGTCGGTGTAGTGCAGCAGCGCCAGGAAGCGTGCACGACGGATCGCTGTACCGAGCTGGCGCTGGAAGCGCGCCTTGGTGCCGGTGATGCGGGCGGGAATGATCTTGCCGTTCTCGTTGATGAAATCCTTCAGGACATCGATGTCCTTGTAGTCGATTTCCTTGACACCTTCGACGGTGAAGCGGCAGAACTTGCGGCGCTTGAACAGCGGGCGATTCTGACGATCATCCTTCTTCTTGTCCTTGTTGCGATTATTGCGGGGTGGGGGCATGGTGCGTTCCTTATGAATCCTGAATGACTGGGTTGTCGATGCTTGCGAAGTGTTGGATCTGCAATATCAGCCGGTTGCTCTTGAGACTGCGCTGAGTCAGAAATCCTTGCACGCATATCGCGGTACCTTCGCCGATTGCCGCCATCTGAATGGCGCGATCGGCCGTGCACTGCGCTTCGATCTTCATCTCCACCATCCGAGGTCGGTCGCCATCTTTTTGCATCGAGACATGGTGCAGCACGCACTCGACGATGGGGATGCCGGCCGGGGTGTAGCGAAGTTCGCGCTTGCTGTGGACAGTTCCTTCCAGTGTGAGGCAGTTCTCCAGAAACGCGCCTTAGGCGGCCGGCTGTGTGGCGGGTACCGCCGCAGGCGCCGCACCTTCCGCACTGGCAGGGTTGAGCACCGACTTGGACTTCTCTTCCTTCATCATGGGCGACGGTGCCGATACGGCGGCATCCATCTTGATGATTAGATGACGCAGCACAGCATCATTGAACTTGAAGGCGTGCTCGAGCTCGCCAAGGGTTTCCTGGTCGCACTCGATGTTCATCAAGACGTAGTGGGCCTTGTGGACCTTCTGGATCGGATAGGTCATCTGACGACGTCCCCAATCTTCCAGGCGGTGGATCTTGCCGGAACGACCGCCGACCATGCCCCGGTAACGTTCAATCATGGCGGGCACCTGCTCGCTCTGATCCGGGTGGACAATAAAAACAATCTCGTAATGTCGCATCAAGGTTCCTTATGGGTTAATGCCTCCCGACGGCGGAACGGACGCTCCTGGAAACCGCGGTGAAGCAAGGAATTGCGAAGGCGCCCGATTATACATGACCGATTACGCCCACGGCCACGAAAAATTGGGCTGCGTCCCCGGGCTCGTCCCCAAAAACTGTCCGACGGTAGCCTCAGCGTGCAACGCAGAGGACGCCATTCTGCAGCGGGCCGCTCAGCCAGGTGGCATGGACGAGGCCGTAGAGGCCGAAGGCGAGGATCACGAGGCCGAGGACGCGTTGCCACAGGTGGCGCCAGGCGGACTGAGCCATCTTCTTCAGGACCAGGGCGACAGCCAACAGGTTGGGCAGTGTGCCCAGGCCAAAGGCGGCCATGACCACCATGCCGCCGAGGGCGCTGCCGGTGAGCAGCGCCAGCGCCAGGGCGCCGTATACCAACCCGCAAGGCATGAGGCCCCACAGGCTCCCCGTCATCAAGGCCCGTCCGGGGGTATCGGCGGGAAGGAACCGGCCACTGATAGGCCCGAGCCGTGACCAGGCCAAGGATCCCCAGCGCTCCACGTGGGTTAGCGGGGCCCGCCAGCCGAGGTGATGAATACCTACCGCCATCAGCAAGACATTGGCAGACACGTAGAGTCCAGTCTGGACCGGGATGAGGCGGCCTGACATCGCGCTGGCGGCCCCTAATGCACCTGCGCCCGCGCCCAGCAGCGCATAACTGGCAATGCGCCCGGCATGCAGGGCCGCTAGGCGTCGCCAGGGATTTGGACCGCGGGACGCCGACAGGGCGCTCAGTAGCCCCCCGCACATGCCGGCGCAGTGCGCACCGCCGAGCAATCCCGCCAGGAACACAGCGAGCGCCAGACCCGACAGCACACTCACAGTCAAACCGCGCGGGAATAGGCTGCCGGCGTCACCGCCTGACGCAGGTGCTGGTCAAAGCACATGGCGACGTTTCGCACGAAGAATCGTCCAGCGCCGGTAATCTCGATATGGTCCGGATGCAGGTCAACCAGACCTGCTTCGGCGAATCTCTCCAGCGCCTCGTACTCGAGTTTGAAATGGTGCCCGAAGTCAATGTGATGCTTGGCGGCCAGCGCCGAGGGTCGCAGGCTGAAATCGCACATCAGTCGCTGGATCACCTCAGCGCGCAGCCGGTCTTCGGCGCTCATCACGATGCCGCGGCGATAGGGCAGCTTGTCCGCCTCCACGTCCCGGTAGTACTCCTCGAGCGTCTTGGCGTTCTGAGCGTAGCTGGCCCCTACCCTGCTGATGGCTGACAATCCGAATGCCATCAGGTCGCCATCGGCGTGGGTGCTGTAACCCTGAAAATTGCGATGCAGGCGCCCCTGCCGCTGCGCGATGGCCAGGTCATCACCGGGTTTGGCGAAGTGATCCATGCCGATGTAGACGTAACCCGCCCGGGTAAGACAGTCGATCGCCAACGCCAGCAGGCCAATCCGCTCCGCCCCGCTGGGCAGGTCGGCTTCATCGATACGCCTCTGTGGCTTGAACAGGGCGGGAAGATGAGCGTAGTTGTAAAGCGCGACCCGGTCCGGATCCAGGTCCAGCAGAGTATCGAGCGTGCGGCCAAAACTGGCTGCGTGCTGCTTGGGCAGGCCGTAGATCAGGTCCAGGTTGATGGACCGGAAGCCCTGCTGGCGCGCCCGTTTCATCACCTGTTCCGTGCATTCCGCGCTCTGCACGCGATGGATGGCCCGCTGCACAGCCGGATCGAAATCCTGCACGCCGATACTCATCCGGCCGAACCCAAGAGCAGCCAGTCCATCCACCATCTCCAGCGGCAAGGTTCGTGGATCGACCTCGATGGACAACTCGGCGTCCGGCTGCAAATCGAAATGGGATCGCACGGCAGACATCAGGTCTGTCATCTGCCCCAGATCGAAGAAGTTGGGCGTGCCGCCGCCCCAATGCAGTTGAGACACCTGGGTCCGGCCCCTTAGCAGTGCCGCCTGCAGACCGATCTCCCGTGATATGGCCTGGATGTAGCGCGGTCGGCGGCTGAAGTCCCGCGTGACGACCTTGTTGCAGCCGCAGTAGTAGCAAACGCTCTGACAGAACGGCAGGTGC
>Ga0194131_10010029_pt1 | contig 11746 bp, 13 predicted proteins | sample TA2KigO120mmetaG_FD_148631 | JGI IMG/M metagenome (GOLD analysis project Ga0194131, IMG submission 148631) | Freshwater microbial communities from Lake Tanganyika, Tanzania - TA2015053 Kigoma Offshore 120m | ecosystem: Environmental > Aquatic > Freshwater > Lake | place: Tanzania: Lake... | reverse complement strand
CGGGCACCGGCACGGGCTCGGGCACCCGCACCGGCACGGGCTCGGGCACCGGTACCGGCACGGGCACGGGCACCGGCACCGGCACGGGCACCGGCACCGGCTCGGGCACCGGCACCGGCACCGGCAGCGGCACGGGCTCGGGCACCGGCACGGGCTCGGGCACCGGCACCGGCACGGGCACCGGCACCGGCACCGGCACCGGCACGATGGCGCTCGAGTACGGCGAGCGTATCGACTTCGCGCGCCTGCGCCGCGTGCGACTCGAGCGCTGCCTCGCGGAGATGAAGCGCGACGCGATCGACGTGCTGCTGCTCGGACGCGAAAGCAATGCGCGCTACGCGACCGGCGCGCGCCGTCTCTGGACGGCGGGAGTCCGCGCGTGGGCGCCCGGCTGCGTCGTCGTCGCCTCGACCGGTCGCGCGCATCTTCTCGCGCTCGCCGACGAGGGCATCCCTCCGGAGACCGGACGCGCCGGTCTCTACGCGCCGACGTGGAACCCGCTCGTGCTCGCCGACCGCGTTGCGAGCCTGAGCGGCGTCGCGACGTCGTCGCGCATCGGCGTCGACGGCATGACGCCGCTCTGGCGCGATCTGCTCTCGCGCTTCGCGCCCCGTGCCGAGATGGTCGATGCCTCGGCGGCTCTCCGGCGCGCTCGCGAGCGAAAGACGGCGGACGAGATCGAATGCATCCGCACGGCCTGCGCGATCGCGGAGAACGCGCTCGGCGCGGTCGCGGCGGAGGTCCGGCCCGGAGCGCACGAAGCGGATCTCGCGGGAGTCTTCGCCGAGGCGTGCGCGCGGCTCGGCGTCACGACTCCGGGCTCGTCCGCTTCGTTCTGCGCGACCGCGCGGGAGGGGAGCAGCGGATCCGTGCCGTCGCCTTGCCGCGGCTTCTCTTCTCGGCCGCTCGAGGAAGGCGACCTCGTCGCGCTCGACGGCACGGTGCTGTACGCAGGTTACGAAGGCGGCGCCGGCACGACCCGGCTCTGTCGTGCCCGAGCGCGCGACGCCGGCGATGCAGCGAGCGGCGCGTCCGCGATCTTCGAGCGCGCAGACGCCCTCCTCGACGCGCTCGTTCGCGCCGCCCGTGCGGGTGCGCCGCCCGACGCGCTGCTTCGCGCGTGGAAGGAGTCGGGAGAGCCGCCGCCGCCGTTCCCGATCGCGCACGGTCTCGGCCTCGGCGTCGAGCCGCCGCTCGTCGGAGCGACGAGGGATGCGTCGCCCGGTGGGGCGCTCGCGGCCGACTCGGTTCTCTCGCTGCAGTCGTGGGTCTGGCGCAGCGGAATCGGCGGCGTCCTCGGTCGCGCGGTCGTCCGGATCACGGACGAGTCGCCCGAGGTGCTCTCGCGGTCACGATCGAATCTCCCTCGCCAGAGCGAGTGAGCGAGTGAGCGAGCGAGCGAGGGAGCGAGCGAGAACGACGGAAGTCTACGAGCCGGCGCGAACGCTCCGCTTCGCCCCGCTGCGAGGACGCGGTTGCACCGCGGGCCGTGCGGCCGCGGGCGGGCGCGTCACGCGAAAGCGCTCGCGCAGCACGCGCGCGATGCGTGAGCGCTCGGTCTTCGTCAAGTCGCCGTCGTACCAGACGGCGACCTGCACCCAGCTCCGCGCTCCGCGAATCGAGGGCAGGGGCACGAACTCGAGCAGGAGCGAATCGGGCTCGACGCGCGCCTCTTCCGCGATCTCGTCGTAGAGACGATCGAGGTCTTTCTCCTCGGGCGGCTCGAGGTCCGGGATCGGACCCAACGCGGCGTCGTCCCGGAGGTAGCCGGCGCTCTGCAGGAGATCCTGGAAGCTCCCCACCCTCTACAAACCGCACGAACGGCCGGCCGAGTCCAACGACGACTTCAGTGCGCCTCGTGCCAGGCGGCCGCCTCCGCCGCCGCGATCTCGACGAGGTTGCCGAGCGCGGCGCTCGCGTCGAGCAGGTGGAGGCCCCACTCCGGCGTCAGGTCGCCGCCGAAGTCGTCGGCGCGCGGGCCGGGATCGCCGACCGGCGTGAGCTCGAGGTACGAGGCGCCACCCGCGACCGCGCACTCCGCCGTGATCATCCCGGGAAGCGCGACGAACGGCGTGGCGATGGCGGGCGGGTCGACGACGTCGTCGTCCCAGGCGAGCCGCGGATTCGCCGGCGAGAACTGCGAGTCGTCGACGATGTTGAAATACGGGACGAGGGGTCCCGCGCCGCCGCTCAGGCTCGCTGGATTCGTACACAGCGCTTGCATGCCCGGACGCGCCCTGCCGAAGAGCGAGCTCGGGGGCGGCGGCACCGTGCTCCGGTACGACGCGTAGGAGATGACGCAGCCGAACTGGTCGCTCGAGCGGCACGCGGGGACATTGTCGAACGAGCCGCCGACGTCGGCACCTTCGGGTACCTCGACCGTCGTCCCGAGCAGGATCGCGGAGATCATCCGGTCGCGCACGCCGGGATCGCCGTCGATTTCCTCCGCGACGAGCCGTCGCAGGTGCCCGGCGCCCTGAGAGTGGCCGATCAGCACGAACGGGCGGCCCTCGTTCAAATTGCCGAGGTAGTAGCGGAACGCGTCGAGCACGTCGGCGTACGCGATCTCGCCGTTGTTCGAGCCGGTGGCCGTCAAGGTGCGTTGGCGATAGAGCGGCGCGTACACCTCGCAGTGGCGGCCGAAGCGCGCCGCCTGCGCGCGTGTCGTGTAGATCTCCTCGTCGTAGTTGCCGTCGAACGGAGCGTTGCCTTCCGTCCCAAGGCGCACCGTCGGGTAGACGTAGAAGCAGTCGAAGTCGGGGTCCGAGGCAGGGACGTGCGGCTCGAGCGTCAGCGTTCCGTCCGGCGCGACGACCGTCGCGTCGAGGCTCTGGTCGCACACGTCGTTCGCGAGGCCCTTCTTGCACATCCAGTGCGCGTCGTCGGAGTAGATCGCGCTTTCGTAGCCCTCGTAGAAGATTTCGGGTGAGCCCCCGTCGCTACCGCCGCACGCGGCGGCGAGCATCGCGAGGGAAAGGATGCGGACGGCCTGGCGGTTGCGCATGCGCCCGCCGTATCAGCGCCGGCCGAACCCGGCAATTGGCTTCCTTGCTCGTGGACGCGGCGAGAGCAGCCTCAGCCGAAGGCGAGCTCGACCGGCGTGATCTCGAGGTTCAGGCTGGCTGCGCCGCGCCGCACGCGGACCGGGACCGCGCGGTCGATCCGCTCCGACGTCATCAGGCGCTGCACGTCGGCCGCGGCCGCGATCGTCTCGCCGTCGACCTCGAGGATCAGGTCGCCGACGCGAAGTCCGCCCTTCGCCGCCGGGCTCCCGTCCGCCACGTGGGCGACCTCGAAGGCGACGCGCCGTCCGGCGCTGCCGGGAAGCGGCCGCGCGCCGCCAGCGATGCCGAGGTAGGCGCGCCGGACGCGGCCGTCCCGCATCAGGTCCGAGAGGATCGCGAGCGTCGGACGATGGATCGGCACGGCGAGCCCGAGCCCGACGCCGGCGACCGCGGTGTTGATGCCGATGACGCGCCCCTGGCTGTCGACGAGCGCCCCGCCGGAGTTGCCCGGATTCAGCGCCGCGTCGGTCTGGATCACGCTCTCGATGATGCGCGTCGCGGAGCCCGCGCGCGTCGGCAGGGAGCGGCCGAGCGCGCTGACGACGCCCGCCGTCACCGATCCCGAGAGCCCCATCGGACTTTCCCTGCTGCACCGTCAAGCTCACGACCGAGGGGAGAAGCGCTTCCGCGACCGTCGTGACGATCGTGGAATACGCGTCGAGCGCTTCCTTCTCCGAGACGCGGCGCGCTTCGGGCTCGAGCGGATTCCGTCGTTCGAAGGGATCGGACGAGGATCGGCCCCCGTTCACGAGACGGAGTCGCGCCATGAACGCGGCAGGTAAGCACTCCCGGCGGCGATGCAAGCGCCGCGCGCGTCAACGAGCGTAGCCGCCGACGTCGATCTGGGCGACGCGTCCCTTCCGGAACGTGAGAAGCCGCGCGAGCTGTCCCGTGGAAGCGTAGGTCCAGACCTCGCGGTCCGCCGACTTCGACGGTTTGATCCTCGCGGTCTTGCCGCGGCCGCCGGACGCCGCCTCGCCGAAGCCGCGCGAGCCGAGGCGCTGCAACGACGCGGGCGGGCCGCATCTCTCGAGGACGTCCGCGGCCGAGTCTCCCGGGAGAACGAGGCGACCGCCACACCGGAGCTCGCTCGCGAGAGCGAGGCGCGAAAGCGAGAGAAGGGCGACACCTGCGAGCACGGCTCCGAGGGCGTTCTTCATGGCGATCTTCTCGCGCCCCGTCGCGACGACCGCCATGCCGCGGGCGACAAGAAGCAACAAAAGCGACAAGAAGCCGAGAGCGGCCCGGTCGTACGAGGCTCAGAGGCTCTCGGCCGCGAACGTGTCGCAGTCGCGGATCTCGCCGCTCTCGAGCCCGCGACGAAGCCAGCGCGACCGCATCGCCGACGACCCGTGCGTCCACGATTCGGGCTGCACGGTTCCGCCGGCTCGACGCTGCAAGCGGTCGTCGCCGATCGCGGCCGCCGCCGCGAGCCCTTCGTCGACGTCGCCGGGCTCGAGCAGGCGAGCCGTCCGGTTCGCGTGATGGCCCCAGACGCCGGCGAAGCAGTCGGCCTGCAGCTCCATCCGCACCTGGAGCTCGTTCGCCTGCTCGCGCGGCAGCCGGCGGCGCCGGGCGTCGACCTTCTCCGCGATGCCGAGGAGGTTCTGCACGTGGTGTCCGACCTCGTGCGCGATCACGTAGGCTTGCGCGAAGTCACCCGGCGCGCCGAAGCGGCTGTCGAGCTCGTCGAAGAAGGTGAGGTCGAGGTAGAGCCGCCCATCGGCGGGACAGTAGAAGGGTCCGACCGCGGACGAAGCCGTTCCGCACGCCGACTGCACCGCTTCGGAGAAGAGGACGAGCCGCGGCTGCCGATAGCGACTGCCGCCGACCTCGAAGACCTCGCCCCACACGTCTTCCGTGCTCGCGAGGACCGAGGAGCTGAACTGCCCGAGCTCGTCGGAGGGCGCGCCCATCGTTCCCTCCTGCGAACCGGAATCGACGGACACCTGCGGTCCCTGCGTCACCTCGAGGAGCTGCATCGGATCGATGCCGGTGACGAGCGAGACCACGAGGAGCAGCACGATGCCGCCGGCTCCGAGCGCCATCGGCCGGCCGCCGACGCGCATGCCGCGTCGATCCTCGACGTTTCCGCTCTGACGGTAGTCTCTCCAGCGCATCGCGACCTCCGCGATCGACGTCGCGTCACTCTTGCGCGGAACCGGTTTCTTGTCGAGGTGACGTCAGTCGAGCCCGAGCCGGCGCAGCAAGCCGGAGAGCCGCGTCGGCGCGAGTCCGGCGCGCGCCTCGACGAGCATCGGCGGCTCGCTCCAGCGCCATACCCCGCCCGCGTCGCTCACGCCGATCGGATACGAGAGCGCGCCGACCGCCTGGCAGAAGATCGCCCATGCGAGGAGGACGGCGAACGTCGCTCGCCCCGGCGTGCGCAGCGTCGGGATCACCGGCACGAGGAGCCAGAAGAGAATCGGCAGCATGTCGGTCAAGAAGCGAGGTCCGTACGAGGCGCCCCCCTCCCAGTGCGACTTTGCCTACAGGAAGAGCTGCAGGACGACGCCGCCGAGAAGCGGCACCGCGACCCGAGGATCGAATCTCTCGCGGACGGATCGCCGCGCCGCGAGCACGAGAAAGAGAAGGAAAGGGCAGAAGACGAAGAGACCCTTCCCGGGGCTGAAGAAGATCCCGAAGAGACCCTCCCACACCGAGTTCGGAAAGAACCCGGATACGCTGCCGAATTTCGCCTTGAACGCGGCCGCGTAGCCGCCGCCGAGATCGTGGAAGTGGACCCAGTTGTAGGCGGCGAACGGCGCATAGGCGGCGAGCGCGCCGACGAGTGCGATCCACGCGCGCCGCGGCTCGAGGATCAGCACGGCCGCGCCGAAGCCCGCGGCGAGCGCCGCATCGGGCGGCCGGTTCGCGGCGAGCAAGCCGCAGATCACGCCGAGGGCGAAGAGACGCTTCCCGTCGCGCGACGTGCCGGTGACCAGGAGAAGTGCGAGAACGACGAGAAGCTCGGCGATGCCGTGCTGCCAAAGCGCCTGGCTCGACGTGACCCACGTGCCCGTGCCGAAGGCGAGGGCGACCGCGAGCCACGTGGCCTCGCGTCGCGGCGCGCCGCGACGAAAGAGGAGATACGCGAGGCCGACGACGAGCGCCGCGACGAAGGACGCGGCGAGCTTCTCCATCACCTCGCCGACGACGATCAGGTCGGACGTCCTCCACCCCGTCCAGCGAAGGTACGCGGCGGCCGGCGCGTAGAGCGGCGTCACCAGCACGGGCGTGACGATCGGGTACATCGAAACCCGGCCGCCGAGATCGGAGCCGACGATCCAGAACGGATTCTCGCGATCGACGCGCACGACGTCCGCGATCGGCTCGATCGACAGCGTTCCGCTTCCCCAGATCGCGAACGGCAGGAACCGGGCCGGAAAGCAGTCTCCGGCGGAGATCGCGCGGAAGTTCGCGTTGTAGACGACGAGCGCGACGGCGGCGAGGAGTGCCGCGCGGCGCCAGTCGAGAGCGCTCTCGGTCGATCTCATCGCCCGACGATGCGGATGCGTCGCGAGGCGATGTCTCGCGTCGCACCGCGCCGCGAGCGCGCCTGGACGACGATCTCGCGCTCTCCGGACTCGGCCGAGTCGATCGTCAAGCGAAAGCCCGAGGCGGCGACCCCCGGAACGTCCGGGAAAGCGGTGGCGACGTCGGGCCGGTGGATCCCGGAGAGGGCCGTGCCGACCCAGGCCCCGTCCAGATAGACGTTCACCTCGTCGATGCCGTCGTCCGCGAGCGCCCAGCCCTCGACGATGAACTTGCCGACGACCTCGCCGTCTCGCGGGAACTCGACGGCTCCGGTGGGAAGGGGATGCGCACGGATTCGACGAGGTCCGTCCGCGGGCTCGCAGCCCGCGGCGAGCAGGGCGAGCGCGAACGCCGCCGCGATCGGGCGCGCTCGGATACGCTCGGCGGCTCGCAGCTTCGTCACGCCAGGTTGTGCGAGACCTTTTGCACGTCGTCGTCCTGCTCGAGGGCGTCGATCATCCGCAGGACCTCGACCGCCTTCTCTTCGGGCAGTGTGACGGGTGTCTGCGCGATGTACGCGGGCTCGGCGGAGAGCGGCGCGAGGTTGCGGTCCTCGAGAGCCTTCTGGAGCTTGCCGAAGTCGGAGAACGCGCAGCGAATGACGATCTGCGCTTCGCCCTTCTCGCCGGTGCTCTCGCCCATCTCCTCGAGGCCGTGGTCGATCAGGTCGAGCTCGAGCGCTTCCTGGTCGATGCCCTCGGGCGAGAGACGGAACACGCCCATCCGCTTGAACTGGAACGCGACGCTGCCGCTCGCGCCGAGGTTGCCGTTCCCCTTGTTGAAGTGGCCCCGCACGTTCGCGACGGTGCGCGTCGAGTTGTCGGTCGCGGTCTCGACGATCACGGCGACGCCGTGCGGTCCGTAGCCTTCGTAGACGATCTCCTCGTACGCCTTCGCTTCCTGGCCCGAAGCGCGCTTGATCGCGGACTCGACCTTGTCCTTCGGCATGTTGACGGCGCGCGCGTTCTGGATCGCGCGCCGCAGCGCCGGGTTCGCCTCGGGGTTCGGGCCCGAAGCCTTCACCGCGATCGCGATCTCCTTGCCGATGCGGTGAAACGCCTTGGACATGCGGTCCCAGCGCGCGAACATCGTGCTCTTGCGTGTTTCGAAGATCCGTCCCATGTCACGTTCCCCGGTCGTCTCCGCCGAGCCAACCCTTCCGCCAGAAGTAGTAGAGCATCCCCGCGGCGACGACGACCATCGACGCGAGGGTGGCGGGGTAGCCCCATCGCTCCCGGAGCCCCGGCATGAACTCGAAGTTCATCCCGTAGATGCCGGCGATGAACGTCAGCGGGATGAAGACGCTCGAGACGATCGTCAGGACCTTCATGACCTCGTTGGTCCGGTTGCTGACGCGCGAGAGGTGGACCTCCATCAGGCCGGAGGCGAGCTCGCGATAGGTCTCCACGACGTCCATCACCTGCACCGTGTGGTCGTAGCAATCGCGCAGGTAGACGCGCACGGCGTCGCAGATGAAGCGGCTCTCGCGTAGGAGAGCGTTCACCGTTTCTCGCGTCGGCCGCACGACGCGGCGGAACTGGAGGAGCTCGTGGCGGATGTGCTGGATGTCGCGTAGCGCGCCCGGCTGCGGGCGGGCGAAGATCCTCTCCTCGAGATTTTCGAGAGAGTCGCCGAGCGTCTCGAGCGCGGGATAGTACCCGTCGATCACGGCGTCGATCAGCGCGTACATCAGGTAGTCGGCGCCCATGCGCCGGATCGGGCCGCCTTGCCGGATCCGCTGTCGCACCGGATCGAACGGGTCGCCGTAGCGCTCCTGGAAGGTCACGAGGCAGCCGGAGCCGAGCACCATGCTGAACTGCTCGAACTCGACGTCGCCGGACCCGCGCAGCTCGGCGATCTGGCTGATGACGAGTGCGTGCTCTTCGTACTCCTCGACCTTCGGTCGCTGCGGCACGTTGACGACGTCCGCCATCGCGAGTGGATGGATGCCGAAAAGCTCGCCGATCCGGGAGAGGACCTTCTCGTCGCCGAGCCCTTGGACGTCGATCCAGCGCGTCCCCTTCGAGTCGCAGTATGCCTGGAGTGCTTCGGGATCCGTCAGGTCCGCCTCGTTCACCCGATCGGCCGTGTATTCGATGACGTGGATGCGCGGCGCCTGCGCCTGCTCGGGTACGACGAAGGCCCCCGGCGGTGCTCCCGCCGGCGGGCGCCGCTTCCGGAACCTCTTCCGGCGCTCGCTCACGCGAGGTCCCTACCGGAAAGCCCACTGCGGGCCAACGCGGACGGCGCGCGTGACGCCGAGTGCCCGGTCCCGTAGGGTCGACGCGTGCTCGCTCTCCTCGGGCTCGGCTTCCTGATCGGCGTCCGGCACGCCCTCGAGGCGGATCACCTCGCCGCGGTTGCTTCTCTCGCCACGCGATCGGCTTCGCTCCGCGACAAGATCGAGGTCGCCGCCGCGTGGGGGGGGAGGGCACGCTGCGATTCTCGTCGTCGGAGGCGCCCTGCTGATCGCGCTCGGAGTCTCGCTTCCCGAGCGCGCGGCGCGCGGCTTCGAGATCGTCGCGGGGCTCGTTCTCGCCGCACTCGGAATCGACGTGCTGCGCCGCTTGCGGAGGAATCGCGTGCATCTGCACGTGCACCAGCACGACGACGGCCCGCGGCATCTCCACCTGCACACGCACCACGGCGAAGCCGTGAAGCACCACGAATCGTCGCACGCGCACGACCATGCGCCGTCCTTGCTGCCGCGCGCCCTCGCGGTCGGGAGCCTCCACGGCCTCGCCGGCTCCGGAGCGCTCGTGCTCGTCTCGCTGCCGCTTCTCGACTCGGGGCTGCAGGCCTTCGCGTACGTCGTGACGTTCGCTCTCGGATCGATCCTGGGCATCGTCCTTTTCTCGCTGGCCCTCTCCTTTCCCCTCGCGTGGTCGCCCCGGGTCCTGCAGGTCTCGGCGGGGAGGGTCGAAGCCGCTCTCGGCGTGACGACGTTCGCGGTCGGCTGCTGGATGGTGGTGCAGGCCGCTTCGTGAGAATGACGTGAGCGCGCGCCGCGTCGCGCAACTCTTGGTTGGCGACGAAAACCGGGGTTGGTTACGGCAAACCTCGTCGACCAGACGTTGCCGGCAAATCCGGCGCCCTCCGCGGCAATTGTCTCCCGGAACGAGAGGGTGTGCGCGCGGTCGAGCGGGGGCGTGGTAGACCTCGCGCGTGGAAGCGCCCCTTCGATCCCTACGGAGACTGGCTGTCTGCGCGATCCTCGGAGCGGCCTGCGGCAGCTCCTCTCCTCCGGGTCCGCTGCGTGAGGCGAAGCGAGACCTCGCGACGGGGGATTGGTCTTCGGCGCTGACGGCGTGCTCCGCCGCGGAGGAAGAGGCCCTCGCCGGCTCCGAGGATCGTTGCACGGCGCGCTACTGCGGGCTCGTCGCGGAGACGATGCTCTTCGTCGACGACCTGAACGACTTCCTCCTGCCGAACTTCCGCACGGCGGAGATCGGCGTCCCGCCGGGCACTCTCGATCGCTACGTCGCGATCCTCCAGAGAATGGAGCGGATCAGCGCCGCGGCGGACGAGGTCGTCGCGTTCGGCTGCCACTTCGACCTTCGCAGCGTGCCATTTCGTCTCGGCGACGCGCCCGATCCGCTGGTCGTCGCGGAGGTCCGCGGGCGCTGGACGACGCGGAGCGCGGTCCTCGTCCGCTCGATCATCGACTCGATTCGCTACATCTTCCTGAGCCAGGTGAACGCGGCGCCGGTCCCGCCGCCTCCGCCGGGCTCCGACCTTCCGGGGCTGCCGGACGTCCTCGAGCGCGTTCGCTCCGGCATCGCGGAGCACGATCGCCTGCTCCTCGCGGAGCCGGCGGATCCGGGCGTGCCGCAGAGCGGCTGGTGGGATCGCAATCGAAGCGGCGCGGTCGACGCGGGCGACGAGCTTCTCCTCGATCTCTTCGAGCCGGGCACGAATCGGCGCATCTAGGACTTCTCGGAAGCGGAGCTCGTCGTCGGCGAGAGCGAGCCCATCGGGATCGTCACGCCGACCGCGGATCTCCCGCCGGCGCGCTGTGGCTACGAGAGTTGGCAGATCGAGACTCTCTTCGAGGGGCCGGAGGTCGGCACCACCGACGGGATGAGCTTCTCGCCCGACGGCTCGAAGCTCGCGCTGCCGATCAAGGTCGGAAGCGACTACCAGATCCAGGTGCTCGACCTCGTCACGCGCGACCTCGGGTGCCTCACGTGCGGCGCACCGAAAGGGTGGAACGACGGCGTCCGCTGGCAGCCGAACGGCGACGTGCTGCTCTTCATCTCGTCTCGCGATCATCCGTATGCGATCGGCGGAGCGGGCGGCGGCGCGGGCCAGGAGCTCTACGCGATGCGAGCGGACGGGTCGGAGGTGACGCGGCTCACGCACGGCTCGACGTGGGCGACGAACTACCACGTCAACTGGTCGCACGACGGCAAGCGGATCGTGTGGGGCTCGACCGAGTCGCGCGCCTGGGACGTGATGGTCGCCGACTTCGCCGAAGACACGAACGGAATGCGCCTCGAGAACGTCCGGCGCTTGACGCACGACACGTCGTGGTGGGAGACGCACGGCTTCACGGCCGACGGCCGCGCCGTCCTCACGACGAACACCCGTGCGGGCTGGCAGTCGGCGGACCTCTACCTCGTCGACGTTGCGACGGGAGCGCGGACGCGCCTCACGGACGACGTCGCCTGGGACGAGCACGTGCACCTCTCGCCCGACGGCCGGAAGCTCTCCTGGATCTCGGCGCGATGGCGTCCGGCCGGCATGGAGCGGATGACGGACGGATCCCTCTCTCCCGCGTTCGACTTCTTCTGGATCGCGCCCGCGATCCTCTTCGAGTTCTTCAATCCCCCGGCCGGCTTCTCGACCGAGCTGACGATGATGGACGCGGACGGCAGCCACTTGCAGCGGCTCACGTTCGACGACCAGGTCGTCGCCGACAACGCGCGGAGCCCCGGCGGCGACCGCATCGTGTTCCGACAGACGCCGAACGGCCCGCGCGGACCCTCGCGCATCCGGCTCCTGACGTTCGACGATTGCTAGTGCACCGCCGTCGAGATAGCGTCAACATCTTACCGCCCCTCGACGCCCCTCGCGGCGTCACACCTCCTCGAAATATGCCAGATATTCCTTCGTCGGCGTTCCTTGCGAGGGACGCCGATGAA
>Ga0194131_10010028_pt1 | contig 11747 bp, 10 predicted proteins | sample TA2KigO120mmetaG_FD_148631 | JGI IMG/M metagenome (GOLD analysis project Ga0194131, IMG submission 148631) | Freshwater microbial communities from Lake Tanganyika, Tanzania - TA2015053 Kigoma Offshore 120m | ecosystem: Environmental > Aquatic > Freshwater > Lake | place: Tanzania: Lake... | reverse complement strand
GCCGCGAGGCCGAGCACGAGGAGCGCGAGCGCCAGCGCGGCGCCGGCCAGCGCGAGCCCGCGCGCGAGGCGCCGGCGCAGGCGCTCGACCTCCGTGACGTCGGCCGCGGGGTCCTCCACGTCGATCATCGTACGCGGCACCCGGGGCGGGTCCCCGCGGCGCGGATCACACCCCGCCCATCTCCGCGCGGAGCGCGTCGCGGATCCCCCGCTGCTCCGCGTTGAGCTCGACCTCTGATCGGGTGCCGGCCGTGCCCCAAGCCGCTGGCCCCGAGCCCCCGGCCGTAGCGCGCGAGGAAGTCGGCCACGCCGAGGTCGCGCCACTGGCGGACGTGGCGCGACTCGTGCGCGAGCAACGCGAGCCCCCACGCGGTGTCGATGCGGTAGCTGGCCGCGCGGATGAGCACGCGGCTGCCGAACGTCATCGCCCCCGCGCGGAAGAACAACGGTACGCGCCCGAGGACGCCGCCGGCGTGCACGCGCATCGCCTCGAGCTCGGGGCGGGGGACGAAGCGGGCGAGCGTGTCGATGGTGCCCGCGGGCAGCGGCCAACTCATCGGTACCCTCGTCCTTCGCGCGGCGTGCGCGCGGCCGCGGCGGCCGCGGCGGCCCCGCGGGCAGCCTAGCGCGGGGCGGCAGCGGCGCCACAGCGCCAGACGGTCCACGCCTGGCCGACCCGGACGTTCACGCGCTGGCAGTGGCGCTGCACCACCGGCATGACGTCGTTGAGGAGCCCGGTCACGAGGCGCAGCGAGGAGAGGATCAGCACCGGGACCTCGCCGTCGCGCAGCAGCGCCTCGAGGCGCTCCTCCGGGAGCAGGGGCTGGCGACGGTACTCGTTCCAGATCGGGAGCACGGAGACGCGGGCGGTCGCGATCACCTCGCCGGCGTTGTTGATGCCGTCGATGCCGAGGGCATAGCGCCGGGCGGGGTCGGGCGGCTGGGCGCGGAGCACGAGATCCGCGGGGATGGCGCGCGTGACGGCATCGGGTCGATCCTTCGCCGCGTAGATGACGGGGTTGGGCCGCGTGATCTGGCCGGCGCGCGGGGCGTCGAACGCAATCCACCAGGTGGTCGCGAGCAGCACGGCGACGGCGGCGGCGGCGGCGAGTGCGCGCAGGGCGTCGCGCTCGCGGCGCAGCCAGCGCTCCGGCGTGAGCGCGAGCGCGCCGGCCGCGGCCGCCACGAGCACCGCCGCGGCGAGGTGGGTACCGCGCTGCAGCGGGGCGTGATCGACGACGGTCCACCACGCGTACGCGGTGAACGCGAGCAGCGCGGCCGGGAGCACGGTCGGCCGCCACGCGCCTCGCGCGCGCCACCCCTCGACGAGCCCGACGGCCGCCATCACCGCAAGCGCCGGCGCGTACGCCTCGGTGTACTGCGCCGCGGCGCGATTCGAGAACGAGAAGAGCACGGCGCCCGTGACGAACCACGCGGCCCAGAACGCGCCCGGCCCGCGCAGCCAGTCGCGCCGCCGCCACGCCGCGACGCCCAGGCCGAACGCGGCGAGCAGCACGGTCGTGCCGAGCAGCGGGCCGTTCGACCCGCGGAAGAGCCGCAAAGGTCCCGCGTCGCCGACGCCGAAGTGGCGCTCGGCGGTGGCCGAGGCCGCGCGCGCGGCCGCGGTGTCCGCGACGGGACGGAAGACGATCACCTCGCCGGGGAGCACGCGCTCGAGCCCGTTGTAGCGAAGCACGAGGCCGTAGGCGCGGTTCCACGTGTCGTTCATCACCATCGGGCGGCTCTCGGCCGGGGTGAGGTCGTAGAACGTGATCCAGCTCAAGCAGATGAGGGCGCCGGCGGCCGCGGCCAGCACGAGGGATCGCGACCGTGCGCGCCACTCGCCGCGCCAGCGGAGCGCGATGTACAGCAGCGCCGCGGGCAGCAGCACGAAGCCCTCGAAGAACTTCACGTTGAACGAGAGGCCCATCACCGCAGCGAACGCGACGAGCGGCGCGGCGCGGCGGCTCTCGACCGCGGCGACGAGCAGCCACGCCGCTGCGGCCGCGAGCGCCATCACGAGCGCGTCCATGGTGGAGTCGCGGGCGGTGGCGACCGATTCCGGGAGGACCGCGAGCACGGCCGCGGCGGCGAGCCCGACGGTCGCCCCGTGACCGCGGCGGGCGGCGCCGAACGTGAGCGGGACGGCGAGCGTGCCCGCGATCGCCATCGGCAGGATCATCGCGAACCCCTCGAGCCCAAGCGCCTTGGTGGTCAGCACCTGCAGCCAGAGCGCGAGCGGGGGCTTGTCGACGGAGAGCGTGGCGGCGGGGTCGTAGGCCGCGTAGAGGAAGTTGTGGGGCGAGAGCCCCATCGAGTAGACGGTCGCGGCGTAGAACTGGTTGCCGAGCCCCGCGCGGTCGAGGTCGACGACGCGGAGCGCGGCGGCGCCGGCCGTGATCGCGAGCACCGCGAGCGGGAGCTGCCAGCGCCGGGGCGCGAAGCGAGGGCGGGAGCCGGGTGGTTCGGGTGCGATCACGTGTCGTCCCGTCGCGCGGGGGTCCGGGGAGCGCAGGGCGGGCGCACCCCCGCCGCGCGTGGGATATTATCAGCCCGCTCGGGCACGCTCCGGAGGACCGATGCAGGACGCGCTTCCCCTTGGTCACGCGCACGCGCCGGTCTCGCGGCCGGGCGGGCTGCGGCGCGCCTGGCGCGGCACGCTCGCGTTTCTCGAGCGACCGAACGTCTCGACCCCGGTGAACGAGATCCACCGCTCGGACTTCGACCAGCTCCTCCGGTCGACCTTCGACTGAGAGGAGGAGGACCTGACCGTGCGTCAGGTGTACGAGGTCGCGGGGGTCAAGGGAGTGCGCTGGGACCGGCTGTAGCGCACACGCCACGCCCTTCCAGCCCGGAGCAGAGAGTGCAGGGGGGCCGCTGCGGCGGCCCCCCTTGGCGTCCATGCGTCCATGGGACGGCGCTTGCCCGCTGCTTCAGGCGTCTTCCCTGGACGGAGCTCAGCCCCAGCATGACCGGCGAAGCCTGATCCCATTGACAGGTGTCCCCGGCGGAGATAGCACGTACGTAGTCACCACGCACGTCGTCCACAGACGTCGTGGTGCAACCGCGGGCCGAGTGGGTGGGGGGGCGATCTGTGCCAGCGGCTGGAGGGTACTGGGAACGGAGGCGGTGGGGGCGGCGATCGGCGCTGCGCGGGGCGGGCCTGACTGCGGCCGGCGTCGCGGGGGCGGCGCTGATCGGCTGCGGCGGCGGGAAGGAGGAGGCGCCGGCGGCCCGCCAGGCGCCGGCGCCGGCCAGCCCGGGCGGGGCTGCCGACGGCAAGGTCCCGGCGGACCAGGTGCGGGTGAAGCCCGGCCAGTACGAGCAGCGCGCGCCGCCCACGCCGGCCGAGCTCGCGCCGCTCGCGAACGGGCGCTATGGCGGGACGTTGCTGGTGCGTTACCTCGATCCGCCCAGCATGGACTTCAACCGCACGCTGTCGTGCACGATCAACACGACGATGGACTACACGAAGAACAAGCTCGTGCGAGCGGTGTTCGGCCCCAAGGCGAACCCCGCGATCATCGACATCGAGCCCGACCTCGCCGAGTCGTGGGAGCCGAGCAAGGACGCGAGCGAGTTCGTCTTCAAGCTGCGCAAGGGGGTGAAGTTCCACAACGTCGCGCCGGTCAACGGGCGCGAGTTCACCGCCGAGGACGTGAAGGCCACGATCCTGCGCTACCAGGGCGCCGGCGTGCAGCAGGACGTGTGGTCTCCCGTCGTCTCGATGGAGATCCCGGACCAGTACACGGTGAAGTTCAAGCTCGACCAGCCGTTCGTCGACTTCCCGCGCAACATCGCGGCGTGGTCGCACATGGATGCGAAGGAGGTGCTGGAGAAGCCCGATCTGCTTCGCGAGAAGGCGATCGGGACGGGGCCGTTCATCCAGCAGGAGTGGACGAAGAAGGAGCGGTCCGTCTTCGTCAAGCACCCCGACTACTTCGAGAAGGGCTTCCCGTTCCTCGACAAGATCATCACGGCGGTGCAGGACGACGCGAACGTCTGGCGCGCCGGGTTCGTGACGGGGAACTTCTTCGACTGGGGTGCGCGCGACGACCTCGACGCCGCCGACATGCTCAAGTCCGCGAAGGACGTCGTGTACATCAAGTACACGACCGCACAGGGCGCGAACACGAGCGGCTTCCACTTCCAGATGCGCAACCCGAAATGGCAGGACATCCGTGTCCGTCGGGCGTTCTCGCTGGGGATCAACCGCAAGGAGTTCGACGCCTCGCGCTTCAACGGCGACGGCGGCGGCTACTCGAAGCCGCCGATCGCGTGGCAGGTGCTCTACGACAAGCTGCCGACGCTCGAGTCGCAGGGTCCCTGGTACCAGTTCGACCCGAAGCAGGCGAGCCAGCTGCTGCAGGCGGCCGGGTACTCGAAGGAGAAGCCCCTCACCGCGGACGCGCCGGTCTGGTACCAGCGGGCAGAGTACCGCGAGCTGCTCGTGCCCGAGTACCAGAAGATTTTGGAGCTGAAGTTCAACGTGCGGCAGGTCGACAACCCGACCGCCGTGCAGATGCTCAACGACCGCAACTACGACGACACGATGAACGTCACGTGGGGGCCGCCGTCGTACTCGGTCGACCAGGTCGTCTTCCCCTGGTACTTCTCGAAGGGCGGGCTCAACCAGAACAACGTGAACGACCCCGAGATGGACCGCCTCGTGACCGCGCAGCGGCGCGAGCAGAACCGCGATGCGCAGAAGGAGCTCTGGCGCCAGATCGAGCGCCGGATTCTCGACCAGGTGTGGAACGTCTTCTTCCCGACGAGCATCTTCGCGCGGGGGTTCTTCCACAACTTCATGGTCAACTACAGGCCGCACGGCATCGGCGGCTACACGTGCTACGCGAACGCGCAGTCGCGCTCCGTGTGGCTCGACAAGGGCGCGCCGGGCACGGCGGTCTGGCCGCTGCTCGTGACGGACGCCTCGGCGTAGGCACCCCCGGCGCCGCGCCCCGCGACAGCGTCGCGGGGCGCGGCGCCTCCGCATCCGCACCCGCGACCGCACTACGCGAGCGAGCCGCCGTCGATCACGAACTCCGCGCCGGTGCAGTGCGCGCTCTCGTCCGAGGCGAGGAAGAGCGCGAGCCGCGCGACGTCGGCGGCCTCTCCGATGCGGCGCAGCGGCGCGGCCGCCGCCAGCTCCGCGCGGCGGTCGGCGATCCCCCCGTCGACGAGCATCTCGGTGTCGATCGGTCCCGGATGGATCGAGTTCACGCGGATGCCGAGCGGTCCGAGCTCGCGCGCCGCCGCCTTCGTCATCCCGCGCACGGCCCACTTGCTCGCGCCGTAGGCGATCGCGCCAGCCGCGCCGCGCATCCCAGCCGTCGACGAGATGTTCACGATCGCGCCGCCGCCGCCGTCGCGCATCGCGCGCGCGACGACCTTCAGCCCGAGAAACACTCCCACCTGGTTGATCTCGATGATCTGCATGTACTCCGCGAGCGGCAGGTCGAGCAGGTCGCGCCGGCGGTAGATCCCGGCGTTGTTCACGAGCACATCGACGCGGCCGTGCCGATCGACCACCCGCTGCACCACTCCCTCCCACTCGTCCTCGTCGCGCACGTCGTGGTGGAGGTAGATCGCCGCCTCGCCGATGCGACGAGCGGCCGCCTCGCCCTCCTCGTCGCGGACGTCGGTCAGCACCACCCGCGCGCCCTCGGCGGCGAAGAGACGGCCCTCCTCAGCGCCCTGGCCGCGCGCTCCACCCGTGATCAGCGCCACCTTGCCATCCAAGCGTCCCATGGGACCCCCCTCCGCTGCACCGCGATCCTACGCACCCCGCGCCCGCCGCCCGCACACCGCCGAGCAGCGTCGTCGGCCGGCCGCGTCAGCACGCGGCTGCTTGCCCTCAGCGTCGCGCCCGTGCATGATCCCCCTGCCGGGTCGCCCCACCGCCCGGAACGAGGCCCCATGTCGCTCCAGACAACCTCCGTCACCGACTGGATGCACGCCGACGTCCCCACGCTCGCGCCGGAAGGGCCCGTGCGCGCGGCGCTCGACGGCGCGCTCGACTCGCCGGTCGGCTGCGTGGTCGTCGTCGATGAACGTCGCCGCGTGCGCGGGATCGTGACCGAGGGCGACGTCATCCGGCGTGTGCTCTCCGAGGAGGTCCCCGGGGGCGCGTTCCTGCGCTCGGTGCTCTCCTCGCCGGACGCCGTGCTGCGCTACCTGCGCGACGCCGAGCGCTCGCATGGCGGCACCGTCGCCGATCTCATGACCGAGCCCGTCGTGACGCTCAACGCCTCCGCCACGATGATGCAGGCGGCGCAGCTCTTCCACACGCGCGCGCTGCGCCAGGTGCCCATCGTCGACGCCAACGGCGCGCTCGTCGGGCTGCTCAACCGTCGCGACATCGTGCGAGCGATCTTCGAGCAGCACGACGAGGCCGAACGCCAGCTCGACGGCGAACACGGAACATAGGGAAGCGAGCGCGCGTCCGCACCTTGGGCTGCTCACCCTCACCCTCGCCCCCATCTCCGCACCCGATCGCGCCACCCGCCCCGGTCGCCGCGGCACGTCCATGCCGCTGACCGACGCGCACGTCGCCGTCGCGATCTTCGTCGTGACCTACGCACTCATCGTCTCGGAGCGCGTGCACAAGACGACGGCGGCGCTGCTCGGCGCCGTCGCGGTGATCGCGTTCCACGTGCTCGAGACGGAGGAGGCGTGGGATGCGATCGATCTCAACGTCGTCCTCCTGCTCGCCGGGATGATGGTGATCGCGAACACCACCGCCACCACCGGCGTCTTCCAGTGGATCGCGATCCGCTCGGTGAAGGCGGCGCGTGGGAGCCCGATGGGCGCGCTGCTCATGCTCTGCGGGGTGACTGCCGGGCTATCCGCGTTCCTGGACAACGTGACGACCGTCGTGCTGATCGCGCCGGTCACCATCCTCGTCGCGGAGACGCTGGGCGTGCGGATCGCCCCGATGCTGATCGCGGAGGCGATCGCTTCGAACATCGGCGGCACGATCACGCTGATCGGCGATCCGCCGAACATCCTGATCGGCTCGTTCGCCGGCGTCGGGTTCGCGGAGTTCACGCAGAACGTGGGGCCGGGGGCCGTGCTGGCGCTCGCCGTCTACCTCCTCTTCCTGCGCGTGCAGGCACGGCGCGAGATGCGCGCCTCCGCCGAGGTGCGCGCCCGCGTGATGACGATCCCGGAGTCCGACGTGATCACCGACCCGCGGCTCCTCCGCATCTGCCTGGGGGTGCTCGCATTCACGATGGCCGGCTTCCTGGCGCACGGCGCGCTCGGATACGAGCCCTCGGCGGTCGCGCTCACGGGCGCGACCGTGCTGCTGCTGATCACGCGCGACGACCCGCACCACGCGCTCCGAGACGTCGAGTGGTCGACGCTGTTCTTCTTCATCGGGCTCTTCGTCGTGGTCGCCGGCCTCGAGCACACGGGGGTCCTCGGTCGCGTCGGGCGTGAGGCGACGGAGGCCTCCGGCGGCTCACTCGGCGTCGCGACGATGCTGATCCTCTGGCTCTCCACGCTGCTCTCGGGGATCGTCGACAACATCCCCTACACGGCGACGATGCTCCCCGTGGTGCGCGAGCTCGGCGCCGGGCTCGGCGGCGAGGCGGCGGGGACGCAGGTGCTGTGGTGGGCGCTCGCGATGGGCGCCGACCTCGGCGGCAACCTCACGGTGATCGGGGCCTCGGCGAACGTGCTCGTCGCGAACCTGGCCGCCCGCAGCGGGCACCGCATCTCGTTCTGGGAGTTCTTCCGCTTCGGGCTGCCGGCGACCCTCGTCACCGTCGCGATCTCGACCGGCTACCTCTGGCTGCGCTTCCTCGCGTTCTGAGCGCGCGGGCGCCCACCGCCCCGAGGCGCTACCCTGCCCCGCGCACGAGGCGGCGAGGGGGACGGCGATGCGGCTGGGCGTGCTGACGGGGATGGGACGCGACTGGCGCGAGACGCTCGAGAAGGTTCGCATCGCCGAGGACCTCGGCTACGAGATGGTCTGCGGCTCCGAGGCGTGGGGCCCCTCGCTGCTCCCGTGGCTCACGCTGATCGCCGCCAACACCTCGAAGATCCACGTCGGCACCTCGATCGTGAACTGCTTCTCGCGCACCCCGGCCGCGCTCGCGCAGGAGTTCGCGGTGCTCGACATGCTCTCCGGCGGCCGCGCCATGCTCGGCATCGGCTCCTCGGGCGAGTTCGTGATCGAGCACTTCCACGGCACCCCGTTCAAGAAGCCGCTGCGCCGGCTGCGCGAGTACGTCGAGATCTTCAACACGCTCATCGCCGGCGAGCCCCTCAACTACGACGGCGAGATCTTCAAGATGGGCCGCGGCTTCCGGCTCGAGTACGACCGCCCGCGCGACCACATCCCGGTCTTCATCGCCGCGATCACGCCGAAGTCGATCCGCCAGACCGGCGAGATCGCGGACGGGATCCTGCCGATCCACTGGCCGAAGGGTCGCTTCAAGGAGCTGCGCGAGCATCTCGGGGAGGGGGCGCGCGCCGCCGGACGGGACGCCGCCGCGCTGACGATCGCGCCCCAGACGTACGTCTTCGTGACGGACGGGACGAACGACGACGAACAGTGGCGCGCGGCGCGACAGCCGCTGCACCACTACATCAACCGGATGGGCGTCTTCTACTGGCAGATGTTCGAGCGCGGGGGGTTCGAGGGGGAGGTCGCGGCCTCGAAGGCGGCGTGGGCACAGCGGGATCTGGAAGGCGCGATCGGTGCGATCTCCGACCGCATGGTGCGCGAGATCCAGGTCATCGGACCGCTCGAGTCGGTGCGCGAGCAACTCGCAGAGCGCGCCGCGGCCGGCGCCGACCTGCAGATGCTGCACATGCCCTCCGGGGACGTGAGGGCCGCCGGCAAGCGGCTCGAGGCGATGATCCGCTAGCGGACGCGCCGCATCCCACCGGACGCGCCGAGGGCCTGCCGGTCGCACGGCCGACCAGGCGCGAGCGGCGTCGCCGCGATGACGCGAAGGCGCTCAGGCACGCGCAGCCCTGCGGACCCTCCGCGAGCACGGGCACGCGACCGTTCAGCGCGGCAGCCCCCGCATCGTGGCGCGGCAGCTCCCCCTCGATCGGGCGGAGCTGCACCTCGTAGCCGGGCGTCTGCTCCCGCCGACCGTCGTCCTGTCGCCGCAGGGTCGCCTGGTCGCTGAGCCGCGCCGCCGTTTCGTTCTCGAGCGGGCTCGGTTGTGGCACACGCCGATTCCCCTCGGAGCGCGGCGGTGTGGCTGGGAGACCTCACACCGCCGCGCTCCGGGTGACGCAGCCGGACGACAAGCGTTCGCGGCGACCACCGCCCGCGAGCCGGCCGCCGACCGCTACGCGGTCGCGACCTGGGGCAGCCCCTTGAGCGCCTCCGCGATGCGCTCGGCCGGATATTCGTAGTCCTCGAGCTCGCCCGCGAAGTACTGCTCATACGCTCCGAGGTCGAGCAGGCCGTGCCCCGAGAGGTTGAAGAGGATCACGCGCCGCTCGCCGGCCTCACGCGCGGCGATCGCCTCGTCGATCGCCGAGCGCACCGCGTGCGCCGACTCCGGCGCCGGCACGATCCCCTCGGCGCGCGCGAATTGCACCGCCGCGTCGAAGACCCGCAACTGCGGGTGCGCGACCGCCTCCACGAGCCCCTCCTCGTGGAGCAGGCTCATCAGCGGCGCCATCCCGTGGTAGCGCAGACCGCCCGCGTGGATCCCGGGCGGGACGAAGGAGTGCCCGAGCGTGTGCATGCGCACGAGCGGCGTGAGCCCCACCGTGTCGCCGAAGTCGTAGGTGTAGAGGCCCTTCGTGAGCGACGGGCACGACGCCGGCTCCGCCGCGATGAAGCGCGGCCCCCGCTCCCCGCGCAGCTTCCCCTGCATGAACGGGAAGGCCAGCCCCGCGTAGTTGGAGCCGCCGCCGACGCAGCCGATGACGACGTCGGGCGCCTCGCCCGCCAGCTCGAGCTGCTTCATCGCCTCCTGACCGATCACGGTCTGGTGCAACAGCACGTGGTTGAGCACGGAGCCGAGCGAATACTTCGTGTCCTCGCGGCCGGCGGCGTCCTCCACCGCCTCGCTGATCGCGATCCCGAGCGACCCGCGCGTCTCGGGATCCTCCGCGAGCACGCGTCGACCCGACTGCGTGTCCGGGCTCGGGCTCGGCACGACCTCCGCGCCGTACACGCGCATCAACGCCTTGCGGTAGGGCTTCTGCTCGTACGAGACGCGCACCATGTAGACCTTGAGCTCGATGCCGAACATCTGGCACGCGTAGGCGAGCGCCGAGCCCCACTGCCCGGCGCCGGTCTCCGTCGCGATCCGCCGCACGCCTTCCTGCTTGTTGAGGTAGACCTGCGCGATCGCGGAGTTCACCTTGTGCGAGCCGACCGGGGTGGCGCCCTCGTACTTGTAGTAGATGTGCGCGGGCGTCTGCAGGGCGCGCTCGAGACCGTGCGCACGGAACAGCGGCGTCGGGCGGTACTGGCGGTACGCCTCGCTCACCGGCTCCGGGATCTCGACGAAGCGGTCGGTGGCGACCTCCTGCAGGATCACACCCATCGGGAAGAGCGGGGCGAGGTCCTGCGGGCCGATGGGCTGGCCGGTGCCGGGGTGGAGCGGCGGCGGCGGCGGCTTCGGCAGGTCGGCCGCGATGTTGTACCAGTGGGTCGGGATCTGGGACTCGTCGAGCATGTACTTGTACTGATTGGCCACTGCGGACCCCCTTCGGCAGGCCTCCGCTTGCTGGGTGGGCGAAGAGCGCGGGGGATCATAGGCCCGGTCCGCACGCACGGGGTACGCTACGGCCTGCCGTCATGCTCGGGTCGCGCGAGGGGGTGCGAGGTGCAGGCGTTCGAGGGACGCGTCGCGGTGGTGACCGGGGCGGCAAGCGGGATGGGTCGCGCCTTCGCCGAGCGCTTCGCGCGCGAGGGCATGAAGGTCGTGCTCGCCGACGTGCAGGAGGACGCGCTCGAGGCGACGGTGCGCGCGATGCGCGCGAACGAGCTCGACGTGATCGGGGTCCCGACCGACGTGGCGAGCCTGCCGAGCGTGGAGGCGCTCGCGCGCGCGGCGCTCGACCGTTACGGCCGCGTGCACGTCGTCTGCAACAACGCCGGCGTCGCCGGCGACCTCGACTTCCTCGGTGAGCGCGGGCGGCCGCTCTGGGAGTACTCGATGCGCGACTGGGAATGGACGTTCGGCGTGAACGTCTGGGGCGTCGTGCACGGGATCAGGGTGTTCCTCCCGCTGATGCTCGAGCACGGTGAGGAGGGGCACGTCGTCAACACGGCGTCGATGGCCGGCCTGCTCAGCGGGCCGACGGCGGGCATCTACGGGACGACGAAGCACGCGGTCGTGCGCATCACCGAGGCGCTCTACTACCAGCTCGGCCAGATGAACGCGAAGGTCAAGGCGTCGGTGCTCTGCCCCGGGATCATCAACACGCGCATCTTCTCGTCGGGCCGCAACCGCCCGGACGTACTCTGGGATCCGGGCGCCCGCCCGAGCGGGGACGAGTACGAGCGCCGGCTCGCGGAGGGGGACGCGTTCTTCGCGCACGGCCTCGCGCCCGAGGAGGTCGCGGAGCAGGTGCTCCAGGCGATCCGCGACGAACGGTTCTACATCCTCACGCGCGACGTGCCGATGGACCGCGTGCGCATGCGCTTCGACAACATCCTCGCGACGCGCAACCCGGAGATCCCGCCGCTGCCGCGCTGAGGCTGCGGCCCGCGCGCACACGCGGAGCCGCCGTCGCGCGCGGGATGAGCGCGGGCGCGGG
>Ga0194131_10010026_pt1 | contig 11748 bp, 9 predicted proteins | sample TA2KigO120mmetaG_FD_148631 | JGI IMG/M metagenome (GOLD analysis project Ga0194131, IMG submission 148631) | Freshwater microbial communities from Lake Tanganyika, Tanzania - TA2015053 Kigoma Offshore 120m | ecosystem: Environmental > Aquatic > Freshwater > Lake | place: Tanzania: Lake... | reverse complement strand
GGCAGCAGCTCGAACGCGGGCGCGCTCAGCTCGATGACCGTGGCGCCCGTGGACCCCGCCGCGCAGACGAGCGCGCCGGCCGGCGCGGTGGTGGCGAGGCACGCGCCGCGCTCGATCGCGCCCAGCTCGACGGTCGTCCCGAGGGCGGCGGCGCGTAGCTCGAGCGCGCCGTCGACGACCACGTAGTGGAGCCCGGCGTCGAGCACGAGTGGGGCGCCGCCCGCGACACTGCGCACCGTGCCGAGCCCGTACAGCGCGGCGAGATCCAGCTCCGCCGGCGCCGCAGGCGCGGGACGCGCGCCGGGCGTGCTCGCGGGCACGCGGCGCACCGGGACGGGACGCGGCGCGGGCACGGGACGCGCGGCCGGCGCAGGCCGGTCGTCGCGGCGTCCGCGGATCGTGAAGAATTTCAAGCGGCACCCCCGGCCGATCTATCGGCGCGGAGGCGCGCGGCTTGAGGTCAGCCGCGCCGGGTGGCGTCAGGCCAGAAGCGGATCCCTTCGCGCGCGTACCCGCCGCCGACCCCGATGGGCGTCCCGTCCGCGCGCCAGCAGGAGGCGCCCATCAGAGATGGGCGGGCCCCGGATGGCCCCCCATGCCCCCCCGGGTTGCCGGCCGGATCGCCGATCACGCCGCCGAGCCCAACGGCCCCCATGCCGCCGGCCACGTGCGGGACCGGCACCACGCGATGACCGCGCGCGGCGAGGCCCGCGCGCACCGCCTCCGGCACGCCGAGCTCGACCTCCAGATCCTGGCCCTGCGTCCACACGCGCGGCGCCTCGACGGCCTCCTGCAGCGACATCTCGTGGTCGATGACGTTGACGAGCGCCTGGAGGACCGACGTGAAGATGCGCACGCCCCCCGGCAGGCCGAGGGCGAGCACGGGACGTCCGTCGCGCAGCACGATCGTCGGCGCCATCGAGCTGGTCATGCGCTTGCCCGGCGCGACGGAGAGCGTGTGGCCGGGATGCGGATCGAAGAGCGCCATCGTGTTGTTGAGGAGCATGCCGGTGCCGGGCACCATCGCGCGGGCGCCGAAGAGGTTGTTGATCGTCTGCGTGGCGGCCACCACGTTGCCGTCGCCGTCCGCGACGGTCACGTGCGTGGTGTGGGCCGAGCCCGCGACCACGCCCGCCGTCCAGGCGGCCGCCTTGCCCATGTCGATGCCGGCGCGGCGCGCGCTCGCGTAGTCCTTCGCGATCAGCCGCGCGACCGGCACGTCTACGAACGCCGGATCGCCGGTGGCGGCGTTGCGATCGGCGAACGCCATCTTCATGACTTCCGCGAGCAGGTGGAGCCCGTCCACCGTGCCGAAGCCGAGCGCGCGGACGTCGAAGCCTTCCAGCACGTTGAGGATCTGGATGAGGTGGATGCCGCCACCCGTCGGCGGCGGGCACCCGGCGATCTCGAAGCCGCGGTACGTGCCCTTCACCGGCGCGCGCTCGATCGTGCGATAGCGGCCGAGGTCGCCCAGCGTGATGAGGCCGCCCGCCCGCGCCATGTGCTCGACCACGCGCCGGCCGAGCGCGCCGCCGTAGAGCGTCTGGGGCCCGTCGCTCGCGATCCCGCGCAGCGTCGCCGCGTAGTCGCCCTGCACGAGACGGTCGCCCTTCGCGAGCGGCGCGCCGCCGGGCAGGAACACGCGCGCGCTGTCCGGAAAGCGCGCGAGGTCCGCGGCGGTCTCCGCGATGCACTCGCTGAGATAGCCGGTGACGCGAAAGCCGTGCTCGGCGTGACGGATCGCGGGCGCCATCACGGTCGCGAGATCCAGCGTGCCGAACCGCGGGAGCAGCTCGCACCACGTGGCGAGCGTGCCGGGCACGCCGGCCGCGCGGACGCCCACCGCGTTCTCGCGGCCCTCGACCTCCATGTAGTCGGGCCAGGTGTCGGAGACCGGCCGGTACATGTCGGGGCGCGCCGCCGCCGGCGCGGTCGTGTAGCCGTCGATCACCGTGTGCAGGCGCCCGGGCATGAAGACCTGGGCGTGACCGGCGCCGAAGATGCCGACCATCATCGGCTCCACGACGGTGAGCGCGAAGAGCGCCGCCACCGCGGCGTCGATCGCGTTGCCGCCGGCGGCCAGCATCTCGGCGCCGGCCGCGGAGGCGAGCGGATGGTTGGTCACGACCATGCCGCGCGCCGCCGTCACCGCGCGCTTCTCGGTCTCGAAGAGGGTGCCCGCCCGCGCGCGCCACGAGGTTGTCGTCATGGACGACAGGGTACAAGATGACGCCGTGGAACGGTCCCCGTCCCGGTACGACGCGATCATCGTCGGCGCGGGCCACAACGGCCTCGTGACCGCGGGCTACCTCGCGCGCGCGGGTCGGCGCGTGCTGGTGCTCGAGCGCCGGCCCGTCGTCGGCGGCGCGTGCGTCACCGAGGAGACGTTCCCCGGGTTCAAGGTCTCGACCGCGGCGTACGTCAACAGCCTGTTCCGCAAGGAGATCGTCGACGACCTGAAGCTGCGCGACTACGGCTACGCGGTGCTCCCGCGCGATCCGTCGTCGTTCACGCCGTTCCTCGACGGCCGCTCGCTGCTGATGGGACCGGACGCCGCGCTCACGCACCGAGAGATCGCGAAGTTCAGCGCGCGGGACGCCGAGCGCTATCCGCGCTACGAGGCGATGCTCGAGCGCGCGGCGGCGTTCGTCGAGCCCACGCTCACGATGACGCCGCCCGACCTCTTCCGTCCGCGCCTGCGCGACCTCAAGACGCTCCTCACGCTCGCGCGCGGGTTCCGGCGGCTCGGCACCGCCGCCGCATCCGAGACCATCGAGATCATGACCGGCGCCGCGCGCACGATCCTCGACCGCTGGTTCGAGTCGGAGGAGCTCAAGGCCACGCTCGCCACCGACGCGATCATCGGCGCGATGGCGAGCCCGTCGATGCCCGGCACCGCCTACGTGCTCTTCCACCACGTGATGGGCGAGACGGACGGCAAGCGCGGCGTCTGGGGCTACGTGCGGGGCGGCATGGGCGGGCTCACGCAGGCGCTCGCCGCCTCCGCGCGCGCCCGCGGCGCGGTCATCCGCTGCGAGGCGGACGTCGCCCGCATCCTCGTGCGCGACGGGCGCGCGCTCGGCGTGGCCTTGCGGACCGGCGAGGAGTTCCACGCGCCGATCGTCGCGAGCAACGCGGACGCGCGGGTCACGTACCTCGGGCTGCTGGATCGCCGCGAGCTGCCCGCGGACCTGGTCGAGGCCGTCGAGCGCATCAGCTACGACAGCGCATCGCTCAAGATCAACGTGGCGCTGGCGGAGCTGCCGGACTTCACCGCCGTGCCCGGCGTGCGCGCCGCCCCGCACCACCGCGGCACCATCCACATCTGCCCCGACCAGGACTACATCGAGCGGGCGTACGACGACGCGAAGTACGGCCGCACGTCCGCCGCGCCGGTGCTCGAGTGCACGATCCCGTCGGTGGTCGATCCGAGCGTCGCGCCGCCCGGTCAGCACCTGATGTCGATGTTCGTCCAGTACGCGCCGTACCACCTGCGAAGCGGCTCGTGGGACACGGAGCGGGACGCGTTCGCCGACCGCTGCTTCGACCTGCTCAACGACTACGCGCCGAACTTCAAGCGGTCGGTCATCGCGCGGCAGGTCCTCGCGCCGCCGGACCTCGAGCGCGTGTTCGGCCTCACGGGCGGCAACATCTTCCAGGGCGCGATGACGCTCGGGCAGCTCTTCGCGTTCCGGCCGGCGCTCGGCTACACCGGCTACCGCACGCCCATCCGCGGGCTGTACGTGTGCGGGTCGGCCGCGCACCCGGGCGGCGGCGTGATGGGCATCCCCGGGCTCAACGCGGCCCGCGAGATCCTGGGCCGCGTCTAGAGCTTCAGCAGCCGGACGAGGTTGCTGTAGTCGTCCGTCCAGTGGACGACGGGCGGGTCCGACAGCTCGAACAGCGCCGCGTCCCTGATCTCCGGCACCGCGAGCCGCGCCGGGTCGCGCGCGAGCAGCGCCCAGTCGTTGCGCCACGTGAGCTCGCCGTCGATCCCCGCCACGAACACGTACGCGAGCCCCAGCGCCTTCGCGTGCCCGCGGATCACCGGCTCGAGCCCGATGTAGCGGTTGGTGATGTGCACCGCGAGGATGCCGCCCTCGCGGAGGTGCGCGAGGTAGACGGCGACCGCCTCGCGCGTCAGCAGGTGGCCGGGGATCGCGTCGCTCGAAAACGCGTCGATCGCGAGGACGTCGAAGCGCTGGGCGTCCCCGCGCGCCAGCTCCGCTTCGAGCGCCACGCGCGCGTCGCCCACCTCGACCTCGAGGCGCGCCTCGGTGTCGCGCAGGAACGTGAAGAGCGTCGCGGACGGTCCCGCCAGGCGCGTGACGTCCGGGTTCAGCTCGTAGAACTTCAGGAAGTCGCCCGCGCGCCCGTACGCGGCCAGCGTGCCGACGCCGAGGCCGACCACGCCGATGCGCAGCCCGGTCTCGCGGCGCGGGTGGTGCTCGATCGCGAGGCCGACGCCGCTGTCGCGCCCGTAGTACGCGGTCGGCTCGCCCACGTGGTCGGGCGCGCGGTACTGCTTGCCGTGCACGATGCGCCCGTGGCGCAGGCGCACCACGTGGCCGTCGCCACCCGGGTCGACCGCCTCCACGTGCACGATCCCGTAGAAGCTGCGGGAGTGCTCCACCGCGGCGCCGAGCGGCCCCCACGCGATGTGGCCGAGCGTCGCGCCGACGGCCACGAGGGCGAGCGCCGCGACACCCGTCGCGATCGCGGCGGCGCCTTCGGAGCCTCCGCGCCGCGTCCCGCGCCCGCGCCGCGCGAGCCAGGCGCTCGACGCGAGGCCGGCGACGACGACGATCGCGGGCACGCCGAACAGCCACGCGTCCTCGATCGGCGGCGTCCACGGCAGCCGCTCGCGGAAGACGTACAGGAGCACGGCGATCGCGGCGGCGCTCGCGACCGCGATCGTCCGGCGCGGCGCGATGAAGACCGGTGAGCCACGATCGCGCGCGAAGGCGACGAGCGCGAGCGCGCCCGCGAGGACGAGGCCCAGCGGATACTCCCACGTGCCCGGAAAGACCGCGGGCGCGAGCAGCGACACGAACGCGCCGCCGAGCGCGCCGCCGACGGTGAGCGCGAGGTAGAAGCTCGTCAGGTGCATCGCCGCCGGCTTGGAGCGCGCGAGCGCGCCGTGACACACCATGCACGCCGCGAACAGCGTGAACGCCGCGATGCCGATCTGCCAGAGCACGTGCGCCCACACGCCGCGCTCCAGCGCGAACGCGCTCAGCGTGATGCCGAGCGCGAGCAGCGCCGCCCACACCCCGCGCGCCGACCACCGGTCGCTGTCGAACGTCGCGACGAACGACAGGAGGTACAGTGCGAGCGGCGCGATCCACAGCATCGGGACGACCGCGATCTCCTGGCTCATGTAGTTCGTGGTCGCCAGCAGCAGCAGCGACGGCGTCGCGGCGAGCGCGGTCCAGAGGAGCCACTCGCCGGGCGTGGGCGGAGCCGCGGCCGCGGTCGCGCTCGTGCTCACGCCCGGCGGCGCTTCGGCGTGCCGGGACCGCGTGGTGAGCGCGCAGAGGACGACGCCGACACAGAACACGCCGAACATCGCGGCCCAGAGCCACGCCTGGGCGCGCAGCGGGAGATAGACCTCGACCAGCGTCGGGTACGCGAGGAGCGCCAGCAGCGAGCCCGCGTTCGACAGCGCGTAGTACCGGTACGGGGAGAACGTGGCGCGCGATCGCGCCAGCCAGGCCTGGATCAGGGGCGTCGTCGTCGAGGCCACGAAGAACGGGAACGCCACCGCGACGAGCAGGAGACGCACGATGTGCCACGCGGGTGCGTCCTGCGCGGTCGGCTTCCACGCCGTGCCCGGCAGGAGCGGCACGCCCCAGCGCAGCGTGAGGATCGCCACGATCGTCAGCGCCGTGAGGACGAGGACCAGATGCAGGAACCGCTGCGCCCGGTCGGGGAGACGCTGCACGAGCAGGTGCGCGTACGCGTAGCCCGCGAGGAGCAGGAGCTGGAAGCACAGCATGCACGTCGTCCACACCATCGGGACGCCGCCGTACCAGGGCAGGATGTGCTTCGCGATCACGAGCTGCACCTGGAACAGCAGGAACGCCCCGAGGAAGACCGTGCCGCCGAAGACCAGCGCCACACGCCCCTTCAGCCCGAGGTCCATCTCGCCTCCCTAGCGCCTATAATCGCCCGATGCCACTCCTACCGATTCCCACGCGTGACGAGCTGCCCGAGGATCTGCGTGCGTTGTGGGACGAGTGCGAGCGCACCGCGCCGTCGTTCCGGCACCTGTGGGGCACGATGGCGAACTCGCCGACGATCTTCCGCCACGTGTGGGGCCAGCTCCTCGAGCTGAAGCGCACGAGCCCGGTGGACGCGCGGCAGTACGAGATCGGCATCGTGGTCGTCTCCACGCTCACCCGTTGCGCGTACTGACTCGGGCAGCATACGCCTCTGGCAGAGGCGGCCGGGCTCAGCGCGATGCAGCTCGAGACCCTCGCGAAGCTGGACCTCGGGCCGCTACCCGAGGACTTCGCGTTCCCGCCGCGCGCCGGGTTCTCCGACGACGACAGCCTCGTCGTCGACCTCGCCTACTTCCTCGTGTGGAGCGGCGTGCACGCGCGCACCGCGGACGTGCACCCGCGCGTCGTCCACGCGCTCCGCCGCCGGCTCCACGCCCGCCTCGCCGCGCGGTTCTCCGCGCGCCAGATCGAAGAGCTGACGTGGCGCTTCACGCAGTGCGTGGCGTTCAACTGGCACAACGAGTTCCTGGAGCTCGACTAGGGCCGTCCGAAGAAGCCCGCCGCGCGGCGGGCCATCGTCGCGAGCGCCTCGTCGACGCTCGCCCGCCCGTACCAGGCGCGGGTCAGCTCCTCGCCCGCCAGCTCCTCGACATCCACCCACTCCGGCACGACGGGCACCGCGCGCAGATACGGGATCTCGCGCAGGAACGCCGCGCTGTTGCGCGGCCGCGCGCCCGGGTCGAGGAACGCCGGCGACTCCGCCACCGCGCGCAGCGACGGCACCGTCCGGCCGGAGGCCGCGAGCGTGCGCTGCCCTTCGGGGGAGGTCGCGTACTCGATGAAGGCCCACGCCGCGGCCTTCTCGCGGACCGACTTCGGCATGCAGTAGGCATCCGCGTGCAGGATGCCCGCACGCTGGCGACGGCGCGGCAGCGGCGCGACGTCCCAGTCGAAGCGGGTGATCGTACGGTACGTCGGCACGCCCCGGCGGCTGTTGAGCAGCATGCCGAGCCGCCCGTTCAGGAAGCGGCCCTCGCTGCTCTCGCCGTGCTCCTCGATCGCGTCCGGCGCCACGCGATGACGCCGCTGGAGGTCGACGAACCACTGGAGGGCTTCGCGCGCCGCCGGCGTGTCGAGCGCGAGCCGCGTCGGCGCGCGCGGGTCGTCGACCAGGGCGCCGCCGTTCTGCCACACGAAGGGCGCGAGGCGGAACAGCGAGACCTCCGTGCCCAGCCCGTGCTGCGCGCGCCGCTCGCCGCCGGCGGGCGTGAGCGCGCGCGCGGCCTGCAGGAAGTCGTCCCACGTCCAGTCCTCCGCCGGCGGCCGCAGGCCCGCGCGCGCGAAGAGGTCCTTGTTGTAGTAGACGACGAGGCTCGAGAGGTTCTGTGGCACGCACGCCAGCACGCCCTGCCAGCGGAACGCCTCGACGGCCTGGGGATAGAAGTCGCGCTCGGCGATGACCGCGCTCCGCGCGAGGTACGGGCCGAGCGGCTCGAGCACGCCCTTCGCCGCGAAGGCGGCGTAGCGCCGATAGCTCAGCAGGATCACGTCGGCCGGCGTGCCCGCGGCGAAGTCGACGCCGAGGCGCTTGCGATAGTCGCCCTGCCCCGGGATGTGCACGAGGCTCACGTGCACGGCGGGCACGCGGCGCGTGAACTCCGCCACGAGCTTCTCGTACGCGGCCTTCTCCGCAGCGTCGCCGAACACCATGAACGAGATCCGCGCCTGCGCCGCCGCCGGCGCCGGGACGCCGAGCAGCACGAGCGCGGTCAGCCCGAGGAGCACGCGGCGGTCGGCGAGCCGCCAGAACACGTGCTGGGTGAGGAAGAGGAGGAGCAGGACCGGCAGCATCATCACCACCGCCCCCGCCAGGAGGAGCGGCCAGTTCGTCACGTCCATCTGCTGCAGGACGCGGAGGCCGAGCGCGAGCGTCGCGCGCTCGTCCGACTTCACGTAGAGCAGCGGGGTCATGAAGTCGTTCCAGTACTGCACGAACGTCAGGAGCGAGACGGCCGCGATCGCGGGCTTCGCGAGCGGCATGGCGATGCGCGCCCAGATGCGGAAGGCGCCGAGGCCCTCGAGGCGCGCCGCCTCGACGAGCGCGCGTGGCTGGCGCCGGAACGTCCAGTAGAAGATCAGCACGAAGAACGGGCTCGAGCCCATCCACACCGGCGCCAGCAGCGCGCCGAGCGTGTCGACCAGCGCCAGCTCGCGCAGCACGAGGAAGCGCGTGAGCCACACCGCCGTGAGCGGCACCATGCGCACGATCACCGCGAGCGCGAGCAGCGCCATGCGCGGCCGGGGCGGGAGCTGCGCCATCGCGAAGCCGGCCCACGAGGCGACGAGCACGGTGGCCGGCACCGCGAGGCTCGCGACGAGCAGCGAGTTCGCGAGATAGCCCGCGAGCGGCAGCAGCGTGAAGACGTCGGCGTAGTTCGACCACGCGGGCGCCGCCGGCCACCACTCGATCGCGGTCGGCGGCGGCAGCCCCGGCTGCCGCACCGACGCCGCGAGCACCCAGAGCCCCGGGACCAGGAAGATCGCCGCCACGGTGAGACCGAGCGCGTGGAAGCCGAGCGTCCTCACACCTCGTCCTCGTAGCCCCAGCCGCCCGCGGCACGGTACGTGAGCACGATGAGCGCGCCGACCACCGCGAGGAGCAGGACCGTCATGGCCGCGCCCTGGCCGAACCGCAGGCGGTCGAACGTGACCTCGTACATCAGCAGCGGCACGAAGAGCGTGGCGTGGTACGGGCCCCCGCCCGTCATCACGAGCGCCGGCGTGAACGTCGTCTGCGCGGTCACGATGACGTCGCGGATGGCGAGGAGCAGGAGCCACGGCGCGAGCAGCGGCAGCGTGAGGTGGCGCAACGTGGCGAGCCGGCCCGCGCCGTCGAGCGACGAGGCGTGGTAGCAGTCCTCCGGGATCTCGCGCAGGCCGGCGAGCACCACGACGAACCCTTCCCCGATCTGGAAGAGCGCGGTGAGCGCGAGGGCGGGCAGCGCGGTGCGCTCGTCCACGAGCCAGGCGGGCGCCGGCAGCCCCAGGCTCGCGAGCAACGGATTGAGCGGCCCGTAGAGCGGATTGAAGATCCAGAGCCACACGAGCGCGTACGCGACGCCGGGCACCACGGTGGGCACGTACACCGCGACGCGATAGAAGGCGACGCCGCGCCGCGGGCGATTGAAGAGCAGCGCGAGGGCGAGGGCGAGCGCCACCCGCAGGGGCACCGTGAGCGCGACGAAGGTGAGCGAGTTCACCCCCGCGGTCCGGAAGAGCGGATCGGCGAGCACCTCGCGGAAGTTCGCGAGCCCGCGCCACACCGGCGCGGACAGCCCGTCGTACGCGGTGAACGCGAGCGCGATCGAGAGCGCGACGGGGACGGCGACGAGCAGCACCACGCCGGTCAGGTATGGTGCGAGGAGCAGCGAGAGCGACGCGCGGTAGCGGATTCTGGTCCCGTCCTTCGCGCAGAGTCTAGGCTAGTATGACCGATCGAGGAGACCCGACATGCGTTTCGGCCTGTTCACGAGCATGGGGAATCAGACGTGGAGCGGGGTCCTGGAGCTCTGGCGCCACCTGGAAGCGACGGGATGGGACGCCGCCTGCGTGACCGACCACTTCATGCCGAACAACCCGCAGCGCGAAGGCTCGACCCTCGAGGCGTGGAGCACGCTGAGCGCGCTCGCCGCGCTGATCCCGCGCATGCGCGTCGGGACGATCGTGCTGGGCAACACGTACCGGCACCCCGCGGTCGTCGCGAAGATGGCCGCGCAGGTGGACATCATCTCCAACGGCCGGCTCATCCTCGGCATGGGCTCCGGCTGGCAGGAAAACGAGCACGAGGCGTACGGCATCCCCTTCTACACGATGCGCGAGCGCCTCGAGCGGCTCGACGAAGCGTGCCAGGTCATGCGCGCGCTCTTCACCGAGCGCCGCAGCACGTGGAAGGGCCGCTATTATCAGCTCTCGGAAGCGCCGCTCGATCCGAAGCCCGTGCAGCAGCCGTATCCGGAGCTGATGATCGGCGGCGGCGGCGAGAAGGTCACGCTGAAGATCGTGGCGAAGCACGCCGACCGCTGGAACATCTGGGGCGGCCCGAAGACCGCCGCCCGCAAGGGCGCGATCCTCGATCAGCATTGCGCCGCCGTCGGCCGCGATCCGAAGACCGTCACCCGCTCCGCGAACATGGCGCTGATGATCACGGACAAGCCCTCGGACGTGGACACGCTCGCGCAGTTCATCGGTGCGCGCATGGGCGTGCACGTCGCCGACCCGCGCGACACCTGCCTAGCCGGCACTCCGGATCAGATCCGCGAGCAGCTCCACCAGCTCCGCGCGGCCGGCGTGGACCTGCTGTTCATCCCGAGCATGATGCGGCCGCCGCAGGGCTTCCCGCCGCTGCGCGAAGACCTCGACCGGTTCATCGCGGAGATCGCCCCGGCATTCCGCTCGGCGTGACGGCCACGCGTGCGATAGTAAAGGAGCGATGAGCCCCGAGCTGTCGATCATCCTGCCCGTGTACAACGAGGTCGAGAGCCTTCCCATCCTCTGGGACGAAGTGCGCGAGACCATCGAGACGCTCGGGCGCACCACGGAAGTCCTCTTCGTCGACGACGGCTCGAGCGACGGCAGCACCGAGTTCATGCGCGACCTCGCCAAGCGCGATCCGCGCGTGCGCCTGCTGCGCTTCGAGGCGAACGCGGGGCTGAGCGCGGCGTTCTACGCGGGGTTCCAGGCCGCGCGGGGCGAGGTGGTCGCCACCATGGACTCGGATCTCCAGACCAACCCGCGCGACCTCGTCACGCTGTACGCGCGGCTCGCGAACGCGGACGCCGTGGTGGGCTGGCGCTCGATCCGCCACGACACGTGGCTCAAGCGCATGTCGTCGAAGATCGCGAACGCCGTGCGCGACGGCGTGACCCGCGACCGCGTGCGCGACAGCGCGTGCAGCCTGCGCCTCATGCGGCGGCATTGCCTGGCGGCGATCCCACCGTTCGCGGGCATGCACCGCTTCGTGGTGACGCTGCTCCACCTCGCGGGCTACACGGTGGTCGAGGTGCCGGTCACCCACCGCAAGCGCCGGTACGGCCGGTCGAAGTACGGCGTGCGCAACCGGATCGTGACGGCGTCGGTCGACCTGCTCGCCGTGCGGTGGATGATGTCGCGGCGGCTGCGCTACCGCGTGGCCGAGGACACGGGCGGCGACGAGGCGTAGGCCTCGGTCTCCCGCCGCGCCCGGCTCACGCGGCGAAGCAGCGCCCCCACGATCACGAGGTTGATCACCCCGCTCCCCACCGCGTCGAGGTACGGGCGCGTGTAGCTCCCCGTCATGTCGAACGCATGCCCGCCGTGCCAGCCGCCGAGCCCCATGCCGAGCCACGCGAAGCCGACCACCACGGCGAGGGCCGTCGCCGCCACGCGTGGCGGCACCATCTCGCGGATGCAGACCCAGATCGACGTCATGACGCCGCTGAAGCCCATGCCGAAGATCGCGCTCAGCACGTAGAGCACCGGCAGCGAC
>Ga0194131_10010025_pt1 | contig 11748 bp, 18 predicted proteins | sample TA2KigO120mmetaG_FD_148631 | JGI IMG/M metagenome (GOLD analysis project Ga0194131, IMG submission 148631) | Freshwater microbial communities from Lake Tanganyika, Tanzania - TA2015053 Kigoma Offshore 120m | ecosystem: Environmental > Aquatic > Freshwater > Lake | place: Tanzania: Lake... | reverse complement strand
TTCGTAATCGCGTTGACGGCGTTTGGATCGCGCTTAAACCCAGCCGGTGGGAACTTCTGGAAGTCCTCCTCGGCTTCCTTGAGCATGTAGTCGGGGTCCGGGAAGTCGGCGGCTTGCAGCACCATCTTGCGGGAGGCCGCACCGATGGCGTTCAGGCGCATCATCATTTCAGCGCGGCGGGCGCGGGTGCCGGGGGCGCTGGAACCGGGGGCCACGGTAAAGCGGAGGTGCTTGAAGAATTCCCGGCGCTGTTCCGGCGTCACCATCGACTTATCGTCGTTGATGAAGAGTTCGCTGCGGGCCAGCGCGTATTCCACCGCTTCTCCCGACGGCCCCATGATGGAGAAGACGCGGTCGGCGGTCACGAACTGGAGGATACGGGCGACCAACTTCTGTCCGACCCGCGAGAGTAAATCCTCCAAGCGGGAGGCCCGCGCACGGGTCATTAAGTTGGCGCCTTCCTGGAGTCCTTCAATCGCCAGCCCCGATTGCAGCGACCCGGCGGTTTCGCCGAGGGTGACATCGGTGACGCCCGTGATCATCTGGGCGAAGGTGAACAGGAACTTCGCCATCTGCATCCGGTCGGCCCCGAATGGAGCCGGGGTCTGCAGACTCAGCGCCTTGTTCGGCCCCCCCTGCTTTTTCAGCACCAGCGAGTTGCGGATTTTCTGGAGTTGCGCCCACTGGCGGTTGGTGAGGACATCGTGATCGCCGATGATGCTGACGAAGTTGGTGATGATTTGGTTCTCGACGGTGCCATCGACCAACTGGTTGAAGGACGTTTGAATCCGGCGGAGCAGGGAGATCGCGCTGTGGCCCCACAAATGGTCGGGATCGACGGTCCAGTCGTACCAATCCACCGGCCATTGCGCGTCCCAGTACGGGTAGGCGCCGTCCCACAAGACGACATCACGGGTGAAATGGATGTTGCGCCCATACGGGAAGATCGGTTTCCCGCTGGAGTTCACCTGGCGGTCCCGAAGGCAGCCTTCCCACACCGTCGCACGGGGGATGACCGTGGATACGCCTTGGGACGCTTTCGAGTCCCGTGATTTTTCCAGGAGTGTGGTGACCGGGGATTCCACGGTGCGGAGTGAGGAGCGGCCCGGCAAGACGGCTTTATCGGGCGTGACCAGCGCCCCGCGCCCAGGGAACCGGCACCGCAGGAGCGAAAGCGGGACGACGCGCTTAATAAAGATCGCCTCCGCATGATCGAGCAGCCCGGCCTCTAAAACAGCGGGGTCCGCCAGCAACTGGTCGGGGCGCAGCATTTCCACGTAGATGTCGTCGGTGGAGGGATCGTAGCCGGTGTAGAGACCGGCGCTCCGCTTGATGGCGGCGTTGTGGCACATCTTGAAGACCTGGCGCTGGAGGTCGGTTTCCTGCCAGACCGCGATCACGCCTTTCTCCAGGGCGCGGGCGACATTGGCTAACCCCCGCTTACGATGCTCGACGCGGAGGATCGGGCGGTTGTCGGTGAGTTGCGCCACCAGCCGGTCGATAAACGCCTGCGTGAAGTTGCACTCAAAGAGGCGGTCTTTGGGGCCAACCTCCCCTCGGTAGAGCCGGAGGTCGTCCTCGTCGGTGAACCCGTCGTTCCGCGCAAGCGCGTCTGTTTTCGCGGCTTCGTACTCGCTGATGAGCGCATGGAGGTCGTCCAAGAGCCTCCGTTCGTCGGCGCCGACCTTGTTGGCGGTGTTGATGGGGGGTGCGAATTCGCCGTCAGCCACGATTTACCTCGCGGGGGCCGTTAAAGGGGCGCCAAAACTGGTTGGCGGGACTGGAGTACCTTTGGGGGTCGTGCGTATTTCACGGGCCCGACGAAGCTCGGCTAACGAGGCTCTCCGGCCGCAGGATTCTACTTGGTCGTCCTCCGGCGGGGGGCAGAAGCGGGCGTCAAGGCGGTCTGCGGGGGGCACGAAACTCCGCCCGCAGTACGCACACGTTGTTTTTGCCTGTGGAGTGGTGGAAGAAAGGGACAGCAGCACCGTGGGAGGCGTGTTCAGCTGGTTGGCGGTGATGCTGGCGACCAAGCCCTGGTCCCGGACCAGCTCCATCGGGCCGACCACAAAGTCGAGCAAGGGGCGGTTTTGCTCCTTCGCGCACGCTCGAATCAACTGGCGGTGGTCGGGCGGGAGGTAGGACAGCATGATTTCGCACGCGGCCTCCCAATTCGGCGGCGCGGGAGCCGGAGCCGCAGGCGCCGCCAGCCGCTCCTCCAAGACCATGCCGAATTTCACGCCACGGGCGGCGGCTTCCTTCGAGAACGCATCAAACATCTCTTCCGGCAACGACACCATCGCTGTTTTTCGCCCGGTTGCAGACATCCGATTTACCTCCATAAGTGATAGGATGGATCGAGTAAGTAATCCCCCGTTTCGCGGGAATAATCATAGAGGTCGGCATCAATATCGTGGAGCGCCCACAGGGGAGGCGTGATCGGTTTCACGATCTGAGACTCCGGGGACGGCCCCCGCCGTTCGTCGCTTGACGCCAACAGCGCCAGCATCCACGCATTGACGCGGTCGTCGAAGCCCCCGCTCCGCGCCCCCCACTCATCAATCCCGATATTGAGGAATTCCCGCAACTCCAGGTAGAGCCCGGCGGAATAGACGCGGGGGTGGTCCCGCTGGACCGCCCGCACCGCATTCGTGACCAATGACACTTTTTCACGGCGGTTGTACAGGAACCCCACCCGTTTTGACGGGCGCTCCAAGAGGTCGTCGCGCCGCCGCCACTGCCACAGGTTGGGGTAATCGCGTTTCTGGAGGTCGTTGAGCAGGGCATAGCCCCAGCCTCCCGTAATATCCGGGATGAGTTGCGCCCTATTATAATACAATCCGGTCCAATACACAAGGTCTAAAAAGTTTTCGTCGGCGGGGTTCCAATGGCCGCGTGCTTCGGCGACCTGCTCCAGGGTGTCGCGGCGGATGACCTCCAGGACGGTCCAGTCGCCGGTCTCGTGGCCCCCGGCCACGTCGATGCCGATGTCGTAGTAGGCGCCGTCCACGGGCTCGGCCCACCGCTCCACGACGCCGTCGAACGCCTCATGGAAGCCGGTGGAGTCGACAAACCCCGTGGTCCCTGTTTTCAGTTGATCCTGGATGTAGTCCAGGGATTCATCGGGGAAGGCCCTGAAGGTGCCTTTGGGGCTCTGCCAGCTTTCCTCGAAGGACAAGGGGAATTCCTGGAAGAAGAGGGCGGGGTTGCCTGCGGCGGCGTAGTTGGAGAGGGTGCGCCGACGCCAGACGATGTTCCCCAGCGTGAGTCCATGCTGGCGCATCAAGTCGCGCTCTTCGCCGGAGGCTTCAAAGTGCGGGGGGACCGGGTCGGAGTATTCCGGGTTCATCGTCCACGGGACGAAGTTGAATTCGTACTCGGTGTCGCCCCGGCGGGCCGCTTCCGCGAATTCCTTGAACCAGTCGCCCCCGAAGAACGAGGTGGATTCCATGATGACGATGGAGGGGGTGGCGCCCTTCGCTTTCGAGATGGTGGGGAAGAGGGAGGCCTGCATTTCGTCGGGGTTGCTGTAGCGGGCGACCTCTGTTAAGTGGACGAGGTGGTTCATTTCGCCTGCGCCCACGTTCACGTTCTTGGAGTGACCGGCGAGGAAGCGGGAGCGCCGCCCGTCAAACTCGATTTTGAACTTGGACTTGTAGCGGGTGGGCGGCTGCAGGGGGGTGGGCAGGGCGTCGTAGAACGTGGCGATGGTGTCGAAGCGCTCCGCCGCCGTATCCTCGTCGTAGGAGACGATAAAGGCGTTGTGGTAGTTCTGGAACGCGGTGCGCTGGAAAAAGAGCGAGAGGACGTAAGCCGAGGCTCCGATTTGGCGCGGTTTCCCCCAGATTTGGCGCACCCACCCGTCGCGCTTGCGCTGGGCCATCACTTTTTTGTGGAGCATTTGCTGGATGGGGTTCAAGATGAGGGTGGGGAAGCCGACCACCGTCCGCGATTTAATGCGGAGGTACTTCTGGGCGAGGTAGAGGTAGCTGGTTTCGCACCGCTTCAGTTCCTTCGCCCAGTAGAGGCGGTCGTATTCGGGGGCGCTGGCTTCCATGTGTGTTTTTACTTAGCTCGGTAACGGTAGTGGGCGGTGAAATGCGCCGCGTAGTCTTGTCCGTACGCCACCAGGAAAAACCCTTGTTTTAAGAGCCAGGCGGCGATGGCGCGGCGGCCCTTCGCCGTCATCCGTGGCGCATCCGCAATGGTCAGCACGGCGGCGGTTTTCACGGCGTCGAGCTTAATGCCACCCCGACGGCCCTTGGTAGTTCCCGATTTCACTAAGCACCTCCTCTGGGTTCTCCGGTAAGGCGGATAGGTCCTTTATGGTGCGGAGCGGGACGGTAAACCCCACCAGTTCGATGTTGAGGACATCCAGTTGGTCCTGGATGCGGGCAGACGCTTTCCAGCCTGCGTAGCCGAGCAGGCCCAGTCCTATGAAGTTGAGGGCGGCAAGGACGCACAGGAATTCCAACATGCTGCACTCCTACTGCGGGGCCACGAGGCCGCACACGGTTTGAAGGTGTTGTAAGATACGCTGCGCTTGCTCCATGTCGGCTTGCGCTTGGGTGGCGTCCGTCCCCGGCGGGAGGGCCTGCAGCCCCGCTTTGGCGATGTCGGCCGCCATCCGCGCCGCCGGAACCATCGCACAGGCCTGTTGCGCGATGTCTTTGGCTTTGGCGGCATCCTCGCTGGCACAACCGCTCAAGAGCAGGGATGCCGCCCATAGCCCAGACGTGAACACACAAGCTGGAATAAGCCTATTCATCGTGTCCTCCTCCCGTTAGGTCCCGCACTGGGGACGATACGCTTCCACCAACTCCCCCGACTTTCCATTATGGAGGCCGCCGAACCGATCCATGTAATACGCATCCTCGTTCCGGTCGGCCTGATCCATCAAGATAAGCCTGGACCAGTACCCTTCCTCGCACCTGTACTGCCACAAGCGCCATTTCTTTGCGCCGCAGCGGTAGGAGCGCACCCGGTACTCGATGCCGCTGATCCGGGTTTCCCAGGCGTCTTCCGCCTGGCAGGGCTCGCTCAAGCGGAGGAAGTCGCGCTCCATCGCCTCCAATGTGTCCATTTGGGCGGCGGCGGGCGTCGGTGTGGACCACACGCACGAGGAGACCGCCAGGAACCACGCCACGATGAACGCCGGGTAATAATGCCACATGACGGAGGCGGGGCGCGTCGTGGACATCCCGATATGCACGAAGGTTTTCCCGATCCCGATGCGGGTAATCCCGCGTTTCAGCGCCGCCGTGACCAGCTTGAAGCGCGTGGTGGATTGCAGGCATTGGATGTCGGCGCCGGTCGCGGGCTGGTCGGTATGCTCACTGTTGGACACGCCGCCGACCGCTTTGTTGCGGGCGGGATCACGGAACCCGGAGTTGACATGGATCGGGAGGCCGTCTTCCTGCTCCAGCTGGGTGAGGACGGCCAAGAGGCGCGGATCAAGTTGGGTGAATTGGCCGGTCATCGCGTTGCGTCCTGGGTTGAGGATTCCAAAAACTCCGCACCGCCCGCCACCGGCGCGTGGCGGGGGCGCCCCCTCGCTTATGTTGGGGGAGTCCGCCGGATTGCAGGCTGTCGCAGATGAGGGCGGTCATGGTTTTCTTCGGCCAGCGCGCATTCATCATCTTCGGTTACCCGGTTGTTTGGTTATACGCCTGTAGCATGGTTCGGTCATATGGTTGCAGGCCGGTTAGGTTAATGTGGGCGGGTCCTGCCCCAAGGCGCTCAAGATCAACCACAACTCCCCACCCCGCTCCACTTGTTCCTGGAAGGACCATAAGGTGGACAGGCAGCACGCCGGGAGGCGGTCCTGGTCCGCCGGGTCAATCGGCCTCAAGCAGCATTGACAAAGCAAGGCAAACATAGTTGACAATCAAGTGACTATTCGCCGGATGCCCGCTTCACTTTCGCCGAGCGTAAAAACCCGTCCAGGATGGCGAGGGCTTCCCGGAGGCGGTTGTACTGATAGACGGGTTCGCCGGGTTTCAACGCGGGGCCCGCCTTCACCTGGGCCACGCTGAGTTCCAACAAACGATGCGCGTGGCGGACATCATCGAGGACGGTAGAAGAGACGGGGATGCTGGGCGTGGGCATTAGAGTTGTTCCTTCTCGCCCGCGCCGATGGTCCCGCCAACCTGGGCTTTCCCCAGGACCGCGAGGGACGCACAGCGGGGGCAGCGCATGACCCAGACGCCTTCAAACTCCTTCGCCACTTTCAACTCATCCCCACAGGCGGAGCAGCGCTTCGCCCGCCCCAACTTCTCCAGCGGCTTCCCGTGATTCAGCAGCGGTTTGATGTGAGATTTAACGCGCTCCCAGATTTCAGGGTGGAGGGTGGTGTAGGTGACGCCCAATTCATCTACACGGCGGACGGCGGGGCGGTGGTCCTCTAAGACACACCGCTGCTCGATGGGGGCGCCGACCCATTCGAGCTTAAACGGCTCAAAGCGGACTTCGATGAGCAGTTCACCGTTTCTGGTGCGGGTAAATAACATAACATGGCCCTTTAGAGCGTGATAATTTCCTTTGTGTTCTCGCCACCTTCTGCAACTACTAATATCGGGAAATTAGTAGATGGATTAGGCTCGTGCGGCTGACTGTTTGTCACGTAGGCTACCCCCAGCTAAACTGCCATACTGCAATAAGACTCACGGAATCAATAGGTTCCGCGTGGCAGTTGCAGCATGGCAGTTGAAATGTTGCTGCCTCGCCACGGCAGCGGATCGGCTGTACCAGGCTGATGTGGCCTAATGCACGGCACGCCCGGCGGACAAGTATCGTCGAACAGCGGCCAGATCGTCGGCAGATCGCGCTTCTCCAGTTCCTTGAGACGACGTTCCAATTCCTCTAAGCGTTTATCCAGGTCGGACATCAGCAAACCTCCCTGTTCACGAAACATGAACAAGTGTTGTTCATTACCTTTATTCCTGATGCTTCTTGATAATACACCCAGCCATATTATACTCGGTACAGCCGACTTCCAGGTCGGACTTCCAGCGCCAGGCGTTCTGCTCGATGGGGTGGAATTCCATCGGCGAGAACGTCCAGCCGTTTTTCTGGAACTCCTTTTTCTTGCCGCCTTCCTGCTTCACACCCTCATAGTTCTGCCAGCAGCCGTGTTCTCCTTGATACGTCGGCACACTGAAAGGACACCAGTAGTCGCTCACAAATGGATACCCACTGGTGCCCCATTCGATGTGGACGTTCTCCCCGAACGGGAAGGCGTCCTCCACCCACACCCGGCCTGGGACCATCCTGGGATCGCCAGGGACAAGCCGGATGTCGTGGCGGTTCTGCTCCGTCGCGTAGCCGAGGGTCGTGTCCGATTTCAGCGACGGGTCGGGCTGATAGACGCGGGTATGCGGCATCGAGCAGGCAGTCACCAATAAGACCATACCAAGTAGCCACATCCTCATCACCTTCATTCGCCCCCAAAGGTCGGTTCCACATCAATCACCTCACCCCCCGCCATCGTGGTGCTGAGAATGGCGTCCAACTGGGCGCGGGTTTCCGGCGGGAGGGCGTCCCAGCGCGGAAGATCGGTCTGGTTCTTGACGGTGGCGCTGACGTGCAGCGTTTTCCCGACGGTGAACTCCAGGAGTTTTAACTGGAGGCGCGTCGCCGCGACCGTGTTGAGGTGTTCCAGGGGGAAGTCCCGGCGCCCTTTCGCTTCTTCAGCCATGTGAAAGAGGCGGTTGACACCAGCGAATGTCCCTTGGAGCAGAGTGGGGGCCACAGTTGCAAGAATTGCGCGTACAGGGCCTCGGAGACCTGAAGTGGGCAGGGCGGGGATGGACGGCGCCGCGCCGGGAAGGCGTCCCGCAGGGCGCGGAGGTCCCGCTCCCAGCTGTGCTTGAGGATCAGGGTGTAGAACAAGAGCAGATGGCTGGTGTGGAGCGCGTAATTGCGCGGCGTCGTGAGCAGGTCCGGCTGTGTCCAGTGGGCGTGGAAGCGCTCCCCCCACTGCGTCCGCCCCCGGTAGTGGAATTTGGGGAGCCGCAGCGCGTCCCACAGGGCCAGCAGGTTGGCAGGGGTCAGATGGAACGAGCGGGCGGCTTTGGGGAGCGGCACCCACCCCTCTTTCTGAAGCCACCGGCGGTACTGACGTGGGACAAAGGGGCGTTTGTCTCGCGGGCATGGGGTCGGTCCCTGTTGAGGTTCCTTACAGCTTGATTTCAAAGTCGCCTAAGCAGCCGCACATGGTTCCGTTATGTGACTTCTAGCCAGACACGCGCACCCCAAGGTAGCGGGTGGGCTGGATTATACCGAACAGTGACTTCTCCCTTGCGTGTAAAAGTATGGACCCGTTTAGGTTTGCCGTACTTGCCTCGGCTAACACGGATGACGGGCTTCTTCGTCCTGTGTTTTAGGTTGCTCGCCACCGTGTTTTTACAAACCGTGACATAATACATACCCTACAACCGGATTTCAAACTTGTACCGGAGGTTACCGCTATGCCGCGCCTTCACGCGGGACTTCCCCAGGCTCAGTTCCTGGGCGTACTTGGCCTTATCATACGGCGTAAAGAACCGAACTGTCAAGCGGACATAGCCTAATTCGTTCGGGTGCATCAGTTTGCGCTGGACGTAGTTGGTCGGAACGCAGCGGTCGTAGGCCCCGACGAAGCAGCCGGTCTTGATGAAGGCGCGGGGGCGTTCCACGGTTTTGAGGACCCCCTTTTTCGGGAGGGTCAGCAGCGGGGAGAGGTAGCCGAGCTTGATGTGCGTGTGGCTGGCGATGATGATGTCGGCGTCGAACCCGACGGTCTTGTTCTTGAGGGCGTTCAAGTCGCCTCCCGGCGTCCCGTAGCCCCCGCTCCAGTCGCCGTGGTGCAGCAGGATGTTGAGGGTTTGGAGCGATCTGCCGTTGTTGACGATTTTCCACCGGATGAGGGCCAGTTTCTCGAAGTACGGCACCCCGGCCAGGCGGCAGAGGTACTGGGTGTCGGTCTCCCCGGCCTGCCACTGGTTTCTGGAGGCGCCGTGGAAGACGTAGAAGTGGTTGCCTTCCGACAACCCCCACAAGCGGCCTTCGATGGGCTTCAAATACTGTTGGTACAGTTCGCGGGCTTCTTTCGCCACCATGCCGTCCAAATCACGGAATGCGTCTTGGTCGTGCGGGTAGAGCCGGAGCCAGTCGCGGGCATGGGTGCGGAGGAAATTGCGGTAGTCGCCGAGCCCGACCCCGTAGGCGTAGGGGGTGCTTCTGATTTCCTCCATCCACTGGCGGAGCAAGTCGTGGCGGAACCCTGGATCATCGGTGTGCCAGCATCCGGCTGGGAAGAGATGGATCGGGGTGGAGACGGTGGGGATGTCGGTGGTGATTTCGTGGAGGATCATTGATCCTTCACCGGCTTTGGGTGCGGTGCGCGGGGCCGACTTCCCCTGTGCAGCCGCAGATCAGCGGTTGAATTGGGGGCGTCGTCCAAGTCGGGGTCCATGTCACGAGTTTCCCACCCGTCCCATTGGTAGCGCATCACAGCCTCCTTACGGAGCCGGGGTTTGTGCCAGCACATCCTTCGCCCGCTCAAGTTCCTGCCTCCACGACGGCCCCTGGTACGGCAAGCCGTGCAACTGGGCTACCATGCACACCCCTTTCAGCCCCTCCACCACCTCCTCGCAGGACAGCTTCTCGACCAGCGCCTCGAGCGCCGCCCGGTGGGCCGCGAGCGCAGCGCACAGGATATCCACGTCGGTTGTGCTTTCCATATTACCCCCTTGCGCCGACATCAATAATACCCCCTTGCGTCGACATCAATAACCACATTCGGGTTGTCACGATCCAGCTCCTCCTCCACCCAAGCCACTTCGGTAATCTGGGCGTCGTCCTCCACGACGAGCGCCCGCTCCAACACATGCCACAGCGCATCCAACATGCCGGGGACATCCCGCCGCCGCCGGTCTCCGGGGGTGTAGCGAATCTCACACCGGACGGGATGGACGGCGGTGAACGCGGGGCGGTCCCCGGTCAATTCCCAACGCCGGAGCCCAACCGCCTCGACTTGCTCATCCCTCCACCTCTGGAAGCGTTTGGAAGGGTAGCGCAGCCCTGTGCGGGTGGTTTTAACGGCGTTTTTACCGGACGGCAGCTGGCCAGCTAAAACAAAGCGCATCCCTACACCTTCTTACCCGCAGCTAGTTGGTCGAGAGCTTTCTTGACCGCCACCAGGAGGTAGACGTGCTTGCCAACTGCGGTACGCGGTCGCTTGACCCCAGGTTTGGCGTAGATATAGACCGTCCAACGTAGGCGAAACCACTGGATACAGATGTTGTATCTCGACAAATATGGAGTAAACAACTGCTCAATGCTGTCGGTTGTTTTACGTGCGCGTTTCACTTTCAACCCTCCCCAGGGTTCAGCCCCAAGCCTACGCCAAGAGGGGCGCTGTTGTCAAGCCCTGTTTTAACTCAGTATTTATACTACCTACTTTTATACCTATCCAGGTAGGATACCCCCTGCCACCCCCCACCCCATACCCCCCGCACACCCCACCCCCCACGCAAAGGGTCCGGCACATGCGTGGCTCCAGCGCCATTTGTGAACCACCCGCGGCAGATGCAAGTTACATGCCAAAATGAATGTGGACTAAGTGGATCAACTTACAGGTAGAATAACTACTTAACCAGCCTGGCATGGTTTTTGCTCTTACGAGCCAACCACGCCCAACTACGCGCCCGGAGCCGCGATCACCAACTAAGTAGAAACACCAACACCCGCATTTCCTACGTAGTTTTCCCCGTGCATGAAAAGCAACGGTTTTTGCATAAATCGCACAGCGGTTGTGCAAAAATAATACACCTCGAAACCTAGTTGAGAGGAGTCATTTTGGCTTCTCAATGAAATCAACTAGTTAGCAAAACACCAGGCTGTGAATATGATCAATTAGACTGGGGTGAAAATTGCATCATAATTTATTAAAGAGGACGGCGGCTAACCACGGGAGGGCTTGGGGATGTTCAACAATCTTATTAAAGTATTGGCAATGGTATTGGCGTTAGTATGCTGCGCTGGCAGCGGTTTATTTACAGCGGCCTGCGTCCTAGCAACTGATCCGGATGCGGTGGTGCTGTTTGCAGCGGCGGCTGCTGGAAGCATGATGACAGGGCTTGGTTATGTTTACGTGGCGGCTAACAATTAGAGGGAAACATTGACAAGCTGTTTTGACAAGGGAGGGCCTAAACATGCGATACCGCGTATATGATGCTGGCGAGAGGTTTTTTGACCGTTATACCGTTTTCGAGGGGTTACGTAGAAAGGCTTGCAATGTCAATCGTCGCAATGGCCGCGAGCAGTTTTTAGGATTGGACGAAAATGCAATAGGGTTTTCTCAATTCGATGAATGCATACGCGGGGGGCACTTAGGTAAAATTGTTTTGTTCGAATCTTTGCCCGTTCACGTTCAAGAACATATTAAGGCTCGTTTTGAACAATAGTTAGACGGCGGCCCTTAAAGGAGGGGGAGGGGGACCATGAAGTCTTTTATCGTATGGGAAGGGCCGAGTGAATTGGACGGCAAACCGATTGTCTTGATCGCCACGTCTGGAGGGTCAATTAAAAACCGAAAAACGGGTGGCATGGTACAAACCTATATACTACGTTCCGATATACCACCGAATGAAGCACTCCGGGCCGGAGAAGACGCATCAATCTGCGGTGACTGTAAACATAGGTCCGGCTCTTGTTACGTCCGCGTAGAACAAGGGCCGCTCGTTGTCTGGAAAGCATACAAGCGCG
>Ga0194131_10010023_pt1 | contig 11749 bp, 11 predicted proteins | sample TA2KigO120mmetaG_FD_148631 | JGI IMG/M metagenome (GOLD analysis project Ga0194131, IMG submission 148631) | Freshwater microbial communities from Lake Tanganyika, Tanzania - TA2015053 Kigoma Offshore 120m | ecosystem: Environmental > Aquatic > Freshwater > Lake | place: Tanzania: Lake... | reverse complement strand
GCCGGGGTGGCGCACGGCGCGGCCGAGCTGCGGCTGCTCCACGTCGCGCCAGTAGTCGCGCGCGGCGAACTGCTCGCTGGCGACGAGGTCGCCGACCGTCGCCATCGGCGCGATCAGCAGGCGACGCGTGAGCGCGGCCTCGAGCAGCTGCGCCTTCGTCTTCGTCCGCGCGAAGGCGTCGACGACGCCGAGCACGCGGCGGTACTCGTCGACCGACTCGGCGCCGGTCATGAGCAGCCCCGCGTAGCCGATCCAGTCCTTGTCGCGCGTCGCCTCGTCGCAGCCGCCCTCCTCGTGGATCCACTCCATGAGGCGGCGGGAGAAGGGTCCGATCGCCGTGCCGAAGGCGAACGTGATCGAGACGTAGCCGTCCCTCGCCTGCCAGACGAGCGGGATGAAGAGCGGCCCCAGCGTGGCGCCGCCGCGCACGCGCCGCGACTCCTGCTCGCCGATCGCGGCCGCGAGGATCGTCGACTGCGTCGCCTGCGCGAACGCCTGCTGCGCGGAGGCGTCGACGTGCTGGCCGCGGCCCGAGCGCCGGCGCTCCCAGAGCGCGATCAGCGCGGCGTCGGCGGCCTCGGCGGCGGCGTGGTGGAAGGCCTGGGGCACGCCGAAGCGGAGCGGCGCGCGATCCTCGTCGCCGATGAAGGCGCTCGGCCCGGACGCGGCGCTCACGACGAGGTCGGTCGCGACGTAGCCGGCCTTGGGGCCGTCCTGGCCGAAGCCGGTGATCGAGACGTAGACGAGCCCCGGCTGCTCGCGCTCGAGCTGCTCGTAGCCGAGCCCGAGCGCCGCCATCCGGCCCGGCTCGGATGACTCGATGAGCACGTCCGAGGCGCGCACGAGCCGCTTCAGTTGCTCGCGCCCCTCAGGCCGCGCGAGGTCGAGCACGATCGAGCGCTTGCCGCGCGCGTAGGACCACCAGACGAGGGAGCGCTCCGGGTCCGGCGCGTCTCCGGCGAACGGCCCGCGCCGACGCGCGCGGCTGCCGCCGGGCGGCTCCACCGCGATCACGTCGGCCCCCAGGTCCGCGAGCATCTGCCCGCACAGCGCCCCACGCTCGTCGGTGAGATCGAGGACCCGATATGCACCCAGCATGCGCGCACCCCCCGCCCCACAGGTCGCATGACGGACGCAATCCTACCCCGCTCGAGGCGATTGTCTGCGTCGGCGCGTCCCGGCATGCTGAGCGTCGGCGCGGCGCCTGGCGGGGCGCGAGGGAGGCGAGATGGCGTTCACGAGCCATGACCTGGCGGCGCGGCGCGCGCGCTTCGAGCAGTTCGTCCGGCCGGTGCAGGACTTCATCCAGACGGAGACGTCGGGTGGCATGGTCCTGCTCGGGGCGGCGCTCGCGGCGCTGATCTGGGCGAACTCGCCGTGGTCGGCCTTCTACCACGACCTGCTCGAGCAGAAGGTCACGGTCGACCTCGGCGTCTACACGCTGAGCAAGAGCCTGCACGCCGTGATCAACGACGGCGCGATGACGGTCTTCTTCTTCCTGGTGGGGCTCGAGATCAAGCGCGAGGTCACGCTCGGCGAGCTCGCAAGCCGGCGACGCGTGATCGTCCCGCTGCTCGGCGCGCTCGGCGGCATCATCGCGCCGGCGCTGATCTTCGTGGCCATCACCCGCGACCCCGAGCTCGCGAAGGGGTGGGGCATCCCGATCGCGACGGACATCGCGTTCGCGCTGGGGGTGCTCGCGATGCTGGGGCCGCGGATCTCGAACGGGCTCAAGGCGCTCCTGCTGGCGATCGCGATCGTGGACGACATCGGCGCGATCATCGTGATCGCCGTCTTCTACACCGAGACCGTCTCCTGGGCGCCGATGGGGATCGCGCTCTCCATGCTCCTCGCCGCGTGGGTGGCGCAGCAGTGGGGGATCTGGTGGATCCCGCTGTACGTGCTGTTCGGCGTGATCGCGTGGGCGGCGGTACTCGAGTCCGGCATCCATCCGACGATCGTCGGCGTGGCGTTCGGGCTGATGACGCCGTGGCGCGCGTGGTACCGCTCCGAGGGCTTCTCGGATCTCGCGCAGCGGATGATCGAGCGCTTCCGGTCGAGCGAGCAGGCGCACGACCCGGAGGAGGCGCACGAGCTGCGCACCGACGCGCTGCTGACGCTGCGCGCAATCAGCGTGCACTCGGTCGCGCCGCTGGACCGGCTCGAGCACGAGCTGCACCCGGTGGTCGCCTTCGGGATCGTGCCGCTGTTCGCGCTCGCGAACGCGGGGGTGACGCTCAGCCCCGAGACGGTGAACGACGCGCTCGGGAGCGCGCTCACGTGGGGCGTGGCCATCGGCCTGGTGCTCGGGAAGCCGGTCGGGATCACGGCCGGCATCTGGCTCGCGGTGCGCGCGGGGGCGCAGCTTCCGCTCGGGGTCCGCTGGCGTTCGGTGTTCGGGCTCGGCGTGCTCGGCGGGATCGGCTTCACCGTCTCGCTCTTCATCACCGAGCTCTCGTTCGCGGACGCGACGCCGATCAACGACGCGAAGTTCGGGATCCTCGTCGCCTCGCTGGTGGCGGGCCTGGGCGGGTACGCGCTGCTCTGGGCGACCGAGGCGCCCCCCGCCGCCGCGGACTGAGACGCGGAGGAGGCTGCTCGCCGCGAGCCCGGCTCAGCGACGCTCGCGCGGGGGCGGCGGCTCCCGATACACGACCCAGGTGCCGGCGGCCTTGTCGTGCCAGGTCTGCTGGCGCCGGTCCCAGGCCGCCCAGAGGTAGCCGAGCCAGAAGAACGCGCTCAGCTCCGCCACGAGCGCCCGCACGAGGCCACGCCACGGGCCCGGCGCTGCGCGCACCGCCGTCTCGATGCGCAGCCCCGTGACGCGCTTGCCCGGCGACCAGCCGATCGCACTGAAGTACCAGTTGAAGCTGATGCGCACGACCGAATACGCGAACAGGATGCGAACGAGGTCGCTGTCGGCCGGGTTCGGCCGGTCTGCGCCGCCCCCCGGCAGCATCAGCGCGATCATGAGGAACGGGATCAGCGAGAGGATGAGCCAGTCGACGGCAAAGCCGAGCACGCGCCGCGAGAACGGCGCGATCGCGAGCTCAGCGGGCGCGGCGGCCTCCGCCGCCGGAGGTCGCGCGCGCTCGCCGCGACGCGGGCGCAGCCGCCCGTCGCCCTCCCAGCGCGGGCCGGGGTGGCCGACCGGGTCGCGCTCGTGCGCGCCCGCCTGCATGCCGGCCTCGTCGCTCGCCGTCACCGCATCACGCGTGGATGGCGATCGCGCCGTCGACCGTGACGACCTCCGCCTGCATGAAGCCGGCCTCGTCCGAGACGAGGTAGAGCAGCGCCGCCTGCAGGTCGGCCGGCGTCCCGAGCCGCCGCAGCGGGATGTAGCGCTCGAGCACCGCGTGCAGCTCCTCGTCGCGCTGCGGGCCGGGCAGCTCGTCGAAGAAGCCGAGCCCGAGCGCGTTCACCGTGACGCCGCGTCGCGCCCACTCGATCCCGGCCGAGCGGGTGAAGCCGAGCACCGCCCCCTGCGACGCCCCGAACGTGGCGCAGTTCGGGATCCCGCGGTCCTCGATGATCGAGACCAGCGTCACGACGCGGCCCTTGCCGCGCTCGAGCATGCGCCGGCCGACGGCGCGCGTAGCCACGAAGACGCTCGTCGCGTTGCGCGCGAGCTCGCGCTCCCACTCCGCGGGCGTCGTCTCGACGACCGGCTTGACGTTCGCCTCGTGCACGCCGTTCACGAGGATGTCGAACGGCCCGACCGAGCGCTCGAGCTCGTCGACGGCGCGCTCAACCGCGCCGGCGTCCGTGAGGTCGAGCCGGCGCGCCTCGCCCCTGCGGCCGAACGACCAGCACTCGTTCAGGATCGAGTTCGCCTGAACCTCCTCGGCCTGCGCGTCGTGCAGCGTCGTCACCGAGACGTTCGCGCCGGCGTCCGCGAGCGCCACCGCCAGCGCGCGCTGGAGCGGTCCGGTGGCGCCCGTGACGAGCGCGTGCTTGCCGGAGAGGTCGAAGAAGCGCCGGCGCCCGCCGGCGGGGGCGTTCGTCATCCCGTGCCTACCCCTCCGCCACCGGCACGAGCCCGGCGGGGGTCAGCCCCGCCGCGATCGCGCCACCGTCGATCAGGATCGTCTCGCCGGACAGGTAGTCGGCCCCGGGCGAGGCGAGGAAGACCGCGAGCGCGCCGACCTCCCACATCCATCCGGGGCGGCCGGCCGGCTGCCGTTCGCCGATCTGCGCGAGCTGCTCCGGATCGCTCGTGTGGGGAAAGAGCCCCGGCGCGATGCACGTCGAGCGGATCTGGTCGCGCGCGTAGGTCATCGCGAGCGCCTTCGTCAGCTGGATCACCCCGCCCTTCGCGATCGAGTACATGAAGTTGTTGCGGCCGCCGCGGAAGCCCCAGCCCGAGGTGATGTTGATGATGCGACCGCCCCCGCGCTCGAGCATGTGCGGCACGACCGCGCGCGAGCAGTAGAACGCGGAGCTCAGGTTGGTGTCGATCCCGCTGTGCCAGTCCTCGTCGGTGAGCTCGGGCAGCGACTTGCCGCGCCCGGCGGTGCCGCCCCCGGCGTTGTTGATGAGGACCGTGATGCGCCCCATCTCAGCGATCGCGCGCTCGACCATCGCGTTCACCTGCGCGGAGTCGGTGGCGTCCGTGCCCGTGCAGGCGAGGTAGCGCCGCCCCCTGGCGCGCACCTGCGCCCCCGTCTCCTCGAGCGGCTCCGTGCGCCGGCCGGCGCCCACGATGTCGCAGCCGGCGTCCGCGAGCGCGAGCGCCATCTGCTGTCCGAGGCCGGTGCCGGCGCCCGTGATGATCGCCGCCTGGCCGCTCAGGTCGAACCGTTCCTCGAGGATCCCCATCCCGTGCTCCCGTCCTCGCCGCCTCACGCGGCGCGAGCGCGCTCGCCTAGCCGCGCGCCGGTGCGCGTGGCCCCTCGGCCCAGTGCTCCTGCTGCCAGCCGCGCCGCTGCTCCGCGCTGGCGAACCGGCCGTCGCGCCACGCGAGCGCCGCCTTCAGCCCCTCGTCGCGGTTGCGGCGGCGCCAGTCCTCCATCGCGGGCGAGGCGTGCATGCGCGCGTCGAGCTCCGCCGCCAGCCGCTGCATCGTGCGCGCACCCTGCAGCTCGAGCGCGAGGTTCACCGCGCGCTTGTTCCCCGACAGGAAGTCCGGGTGGATCATCGCGAGCCGGTCGGCGAGCTCCTCCACCGTCTCCGTGAGCGACTCGGGCGAGACCGCCTTCCAGACGAGCCCGATGCGCTCGGCCTCCCTGCCGGAGATGAACTCGCCGGTCAGCAGCATGTACTTCGCCCACTGGGGCCCCACGTGGTACGTCCACATGTGCGCCGGCGGGCCGCCCATCGCGCGCACGGGCGGGAAGCCGATGCGCGCGTCCTCGGCCGCCACCACGATGTCGCAGAGGAAGACGAGGTCGGTGCCGCCGGCCACGCAGTACCCGTGGATCTGGCCGATCACCGGCTTGTGCATGTCGAAGATCGTCATACGGTCGCGCTGCGCCTCTTCCATGCGCCAGGTGTCGTCGTCGAACGACTGGCCGGTGCGGTAGACCTCGGGGTAGTCGTCGCGCGCGTCGGTCTCGCCGGGGCGGCGGCGGTCCGGGGTGAGGTCGTAGCCGGCGCAGAACGAGCGGCCGGCGCCGCGCAGGATCACGCTGTGCACGCGCGTGTCCTGGTCGGCGTCCCAGAGCGCCTTCCGCAGCTCCTCCTGCAGCCGCCGCGAGAGCGCGTTCAGCTTCTCGGGGCGGTTGAGCGTGATGCGCGCGCGCCCCCGCTCCTTCTCGACGATCAGCGTCTCGTAGTCCATCCGTCCGTCTCCTTCCCGCCGCGCGATGCGATCGCGCGCCGCTCCACCCGACCGCGTGCCGTCCCGGGGCGTGCGCCCCGCCTACAGGTGCTGCAGCAGGCCGCCGTCGACCGGGAAGATCTGCCCGGTCACGTACCCCACGCCCGTGCCCGAGAGGTAGACCGCGAGCGGCCCCACCTCGTCCGCCGTCCCCATGCGCTTCATGATCGGGAAGCGGGTCGCGCGCTGCGCCTGCTCGTCGTCGGGCGCGATGCGGTCGGCGTGCCACTCCATCCAGCCGAGCGCGATCCCGTTGATCGAGATCCCCTCGTGGGCGACCTCCTGCGCGACCGCGCGCACGAGGTTGTAGGTGGCGCCGTGCGCCGCCGAGTAGGCCGAGGTGTTCGGCAGCCCCCGCTCGCCGAGCACCTGCGTGAGCACGACGATGCGGCCGCCCACGCCGCCCTTCTGCATCTCGCCCAGCGCCGACCGCACGACAAAGAAGTGCGAGCTGAAGTTGAGCCGCAGCACCGTGGCGAGCTCGGTGTCGGTGATCTTCGTGATCGGCTTCGCGAGGAAGCGGTCCGCGGCGCTGCAGACGATGTCGAGGCCGCCGAGCTCCTTCGCGACCTGGCGGGTGGTCACCTGGACGTTGCGGCCGAGCTTCACGTCCATCGTGTAGACGGCCGCTCGCCGGCCCAACCGCTCGATCTCCTTCGCGAGGCGGCGCGCGGCCACGACGCTCTCGTCGGCCTCGAGCGTGCAGAGCGCGACGTCGGCGCCGGCCTCGCCGTAGGCGCGTGCGATCGCCGCGGCCGCGGGGCTCTCCACGCCGACGACCATCGCCTTCTTGCCGCTCAGGTCGAAGTGCGAGGCCTTCGGCATCGGACACCCCCTACCACTCGTGGTGGGGCTCGAAGCCGACCGGCCCGAGGCCGCCCGCGAGACCGCCGCCGTCGATGATGAACTCCGCGCCGGTGATGTAGCGCGAGGCGTCGGAGGCGAGGAAGACCGCGAGCGGGCCGAGCTCCCACCACTCGCCGAGCCGGCGCACGGGGATGAACTGCCCGCGCTGCTTGCGGAACTCCGCGTCCCGCTCGTCGCGCGGCGGCGCCTGCGAGACGAAGCCGGGGACGATCACGTTCGCGCGGATCCCGTGCCCCCAGAGCATCGTCGCCTCGGACTTCGTCAGCGAGATCACCCCGCCCTTCGCGGTCGGGTAGGCGAAGTTGCGGTTGCCGCGCAGCGCGGTGCCCGAGGAGGTGTTCACGATGACGCCGCCCGTGCCCTGCGCGACGAACTGCTTCGCCGCCGCGCGCCCGGAGTAGAACGCCGACTTCAGGTTCGTCGCGAGCACCTCCTCGAACGCCCAGTCCGGGTACTCCCAGAACTCGGCGTTCGTGCCGCCCCCACCGCCGGCGTTCGCGAACATCGCGTCGAGCCTGCCGTAGTGCTGGACGGCGGCCTCGACGAGCGCGTTCACCTGCTCCGGGTCAGTGACGTCGGTGCGCACGGAGTACGCCTCGCCGCCGGCGTCGGCGATCTCCTTCACGGTCTGGTCGAGCTGATCCGGTGTGCGCGCGGCGACCACCACGTGCGCGCCGGCCTCGGCGAGCGCCTTCGCCATCGCGCGGCCGAGCCCGCGTCCGCCGCCGGTCACGATCACCGTCTTGCCGTCGAGTTCGAGCGTCTCCAGCATCGGCCGTCTCCGAGGTGCGCGCGCGGCTCAGTCCATGGCCCCACCTAGAGGGCGCCGAGGAGGATGGCGACGAGGGTGGCGAGGCCGAGCGCGATTCTATACCAGACGAAGAGCGCCAACGTCCGCCGCGAAACGAACGCGAGGAAGCCGCGGATCACCAGCGCGCCCGCCACCGCCGCCACGCCCGCGCCGACGAGCAGCGGCCCCCACGCGAGCGGCTCCGGCTCGCGCATCGCGCCGGCGAACTGCAACACCCCGGCCCCCAACACCGCGGGCGCCGACAGCAGGAACGAGAAGCGGGCCGCCGTCGGGCGGTCGAAGCCGAGCCCGCGCGCGGCCGCGATCGTGATCCCCGAGCGCGAGACGCCGGGGACGAGCGCCACCGCCTGCGCGATCCCCACGACGAACGCGCGGGGAAGATCCATGTCCGCCAGCCGCCCCACCGTCCCGCCCCACGCGTCGAGCGCACCGATCACGAGCGCGAAGCCGATCAGCGTCGCGACGACGACCTCGGGGCGGCGCAGGCGCTCGTCGATCACGTCCTGCAGGAGGAAGCCCGCGGCCACGGCGGGCAGCGTCGCGCACGCGATCGAGAGAGCGAGCCGCGACGGGTGGCTCCACCGCGACATCCGCGGCCCGTGCCGCGCGAGGTCGTAGAGGACCGCGCCCGCCATCCGCGCCCAGTCGCGCCAGAAGTAGCCGATGACCGCGACCATCGTGCCGAGGTGGAGTGCGACGTCGAAGGTGAGCGTGTCGACGCTGCGGCCGACGACCTCGGCGGCGAGTACGAGGTGTCCCGACGACGAGATCGGCAGGAACTCGGTGACCGCCTGCACGATCCCGAGCACGACGGCGCGCGCGAACTCGTCGATCACGGCGCGAGGCTATGCGCGAGGCGCGGCCGGGGCCAGCGCGATCGCGCGCGGGCGGCCGCGCGGGCGTGACCGCGCGGCGGGCCACCGCGCGGGCGCCTGGGCCCGCCCCGCCCCTACGATGAGCGCATGGAGATCGGTCCGTGGATCGAGCAGCTCTTCCCGCGGATCGAGCCGGTGCGGTGGGGGGAGGCGTGCTGGCTCGCGCTGATGAAGACGCGCTCGCCCGAGCACCACCCGCCGCTCTACTGGCTGGGCCGCGCGCTCGACGCCCTCGCGGACGGCGGGGCGACCGAGGCGCTCGCGGCGCGGCTCGTGGGCGCGCACGGGGCGGAGGCATGCAACGGCTGGTCGGAGCGCGACGAGCGGGTGCAGGACGTGCTGAGCGAGGCGTGCGCCTACGCGTGGGCGGCGGCGCACCTCGGGCCGCCGCGCTTCTCGCACGGCGAGGCGCCCGACGCGCCGCCGTTGATCCACGTCCCCGCGCACGACGCGTTCGTGGCGGCGAGGCGGCTCTGGCCGGTGCGCACGATGGAGGAGCTGCTGCGCGCCGTCGGCGAGCGCACCGCCGAGGCCGCCGCGCTGCTTCCGGCGGCCGCGGGGCGGATCGTCTACATCGACATCTACCTCAACCCGCGCATGTACGCGCAGGAGGTCGGGTACCGCGTGGAGCTCACGGAGCCACTGCGCGCGGCCGTGAAGCACTTCGCCGGCGAGCACCACGTGGGCCACGTGCTGACGCGCCCGTTCCAGTGGGGGAACGCGATCGAGGCGGGCTACTGACCCGCGGCGCGGCCGTCACGCCGGGCCGGCGGAGGCGCGAACTGACTGATGGGAGGGGCTGGGATGGGGCGCTTCGACGGCAAGGTCGCGGTGATCACCGGGGCGGCGGGCGGCATCGGCCGCGCGGCGGCGGCGCGCTTCGCCTTCGACGGTGCGAAGGTGGTGCTCGTCGACCTCGCGGGGACGGCGCTCGAGGAGAGCGCGGCCATCGTGGAGCGCGCGGGCGGCGAGCCGCACGTCGTGCACGCCGACGTGACGAAGGCGGCCGACGTGCACGGCTACGTGAACGAGGCGAAGCGCCGCTTCGGCGGGGTCGACCTCTTCTTCAACAACGCGGGGATCCTCGGGCCGGTGACGACGCTCTTCGACTACCCGGAGGAGCTCTTCGACCGAGTGCTCGCGGTGAACGTGAAGGGCGTCTGGCTCGGGATCCGCGAGGTCGCGCCCGCGATGCGCGAGCGCGGGGGCGGCGCGATCGTCAACACCGCGTCGGTGGCGGGGCTGCAGGGGACGCCGACGCTCTTCGCGTACGGCGCGAGCAAGCACGCGGTGGTCGGGATGACGAAGTCGGCGGCGCTCGCGCTCGCGCCGCTGGGCATCCGCGTAAACGCGGTCTGCCCCGCGGTGATCGACACGCCGATGGGCGACGCGCTCGCGCGCGCCGCGAATCCGGACGACCCGGAAGCGGCGAAGCGGAGCATGGGGCAGCTCGGACCGATGGGCCGGATCGGGCGGCCGGAGGAGGTCGCGGCGCTCGTGGCCTACCTCTGCAGCGACGACGCCTCGTTCGTCACGGGCGGGATCTACACGGTCGACGGCGGGAGCCGGGCGCGGTAGGCCGCGCAGGAGCCGCGCGGCGCTATCCTCCCGCACACGCAACGAGAGGACGGCCGACGCTGACCGTGAACGGCGAGCCGCGCGAGGCGGCGCGCCTCGACCGCAACCTGCTCTCCTACCTCCGCTTCGACCTCGGGCTGACCCGATGTTGAGCCGGCGCTGCATCCCGCCCGAGGACTGGCGCGTGAGGTCGTCGGCGCGATCGGTCAGCCCGACCAGCTCGAGCACCTCGTCGACGCGCGCCCTGGCGTCCGACTCGCGCATCCCGTACAGCCGCGCGAAGAACCGGAGGTTCTCCCGGCCGGTGAGGTCCGGGTAGACCGCGATCTCCTGCGGCACGTATCCGATCTGCGCACGCGCGGCGACGCTCCGCGTCGTCACCGGCTCGCCGAGCACCCGCACCTCGCCGCCGTCGGCCTCGAGCAGCCCTACCGCGATCGAGATCGTCGTGGTCTTGCCCGCCCCGTTCGGCCCGAGCAGCCCGTACGTCTCGCCCTCCGCGATCTCGAAGCTGACGCCGTCCACGGCGTGGATCGCGCCGAACCGCTTCGCCAGCTCACGGCACTAGAGGATCGCCGCCATTTCGCCCCCCCTTCGACCGCGTCCAGCCCGCGCGGTCGTGCCCGCTGGCCTGGCCGACCCGGACCGCGAAGATCAGGCGGGCTCCAGCGCGACGGGTGCCAGGTCGCGGCGCGTGTCACTGTAGGTCGGGAGCCCCCCACCGACGTGCGCCCGCCGCTGCCGCAGGATGTGCGCTGGGCGCACGCCCTCTCGCTCGTCGAGCATCCCTCGCCCGTTCCCGGACTCGATCCGCCGCTCCCTCAGGGTGCATCCCCGCAAATCTGCGGGGCGCCCCCGTCCGCGGCTCTGGCAGGCGTCAGCCTGTTCGCATAGTATCCCTACGCACACTGTTACTACTTGGAGTATCACTATGCGGAGTTGTACTACGCACCAATGCAGAACGCAGAGTAATACTCCGCGTTCCCTTGTCAACCCCCTCCCCACGGAGCGCCGCCGGTGAAGATCTCCGAGCTCAGCCGCCGGACCGGGGTCACCGTCGCGACGATCCGCTTCTACATCCGCGAGGGGCTGCTCCCGGCGGGGGAGGCCACAGCGCCGAACCAGGCGCAGTACGGCGAGTCGCACGTGAAGCGCCTCGACCTCATCCGCGCGGTGCGCGGCGTGGGCGGGCTCGGGATCGAGCAGATCCGCGGCGTGCTGCGTGCGATCGACGAGACGCCCCCGAGCAACCCGGCGTTCCTGGCCGCGGCGGCGGATGCCCTGTCGGAGAACGCCCGGCGGGGGGAGGACGACGAGCTGGAGGCCGATCCCCAATTCCAGCGGGCGCTCGCCGAGGTCGGTGCGTTCCTCGATCGCCTCGGCTGGATCGTGCGCCCTGAGGCCGCGGCGCGGCGCGATCTCGCGCGGGCGATCACGACGATCCGCCGCGTGTGGATGCCGGACGGGGGCCCGGGCGACCTCGTCGGGTACGCTCGCATCGCGCAGGAGCTCGCCGCCGAGGACATCGAGGAGGGCTGGCACTCCGACGCCTCGCCGGAGGAGGCGGTCCGCTACGCGGTGCTCGGGATCGTGCTGGGGGCGCCGCTGTTCCTGGCGCTCCGGCTGCTCGCGTACGAGGACCGCACGCTCCGTCTCGTGATGAGCGCGGGCGGCTCACCGCCGAAGGCGGCGCGCTAGGAGCCTGCGCGCCCCTCGGGCGCTCCCCCCCGCGCGCGCGGCGCGACGAACGGCAGCGGCACCACCTCCGCGGCGACGCGCGCGCCGTCGACCTCGACCTCC